>WNGC01004488.1_pt1 | contig 23118 bp, 30 predicted proteins | sample 5400051 | NCBI WGS metagenome assembly WNGC01 (sample SAMN13153368, study PRJNA577476) | soil metagenome | isolation source: 20 cm soil or saprolite under grassland replicate 2 | place: USA:California | collected 2016-06-15
GCCTGCTCGAGACGCAAAGGGAATTGCTGGAGAAGGCGGATCTCACCTCGGAGCATCTGCGGGAGCACGAACTGGAGGCCGATCCGACCGACCAGGCGACGATCGAGGAAGAGTACGCGCTGGAGCTCCGCGCGCGCGATCGCGAGAGGAAGCTCCTCAAGAAAATCGACGAGGCCCTGCGCCGCATCGAGGAAGGCAGCTACGGCTACTGCGAGGAAACGGGAGAGCCGATCGGCATCCCCAGGCTCATCGCGCGGCCGACGGCGACGCTCTCCATCGAGGCGCAGTCGCGCCGCGAGCAGAAGCAGAAGCTTTACGGGGAGTAGACTTGTAGTAGACTTGCGTCCGGTGCTGCCTATGACGTCGGTCATGCCGAACCGCACTCTGCGTCACCTACTCCTCGCCGCCGCGCTGGTGTTTACCCAGCAGGCGGCGCAACTGCACGCGCTGTCGCACGTGCAGTACGATATGGCGAAGGCCGAGCGCAGCGGCAAATGCGTCCCGCCCGTCAGCCATCCCGCCGAGCAGTGCATCGCGTTTCACGCCGTCGACAGCGCGCTGCCGGTGCTCGCGCTTGCGATCGAGCCGCCGAAAATCGCGTTACCGGTCATTGCATCCGTTGATCTTCCTCTTCCCTTCGCTCCGCGGATCGAATTCGATTCGCGTGCCCCTCCCGTCCTCTCCTAGTTCGGTCGCTCGGTAACCCGCTTCGCTTTTCGCGAAGCGACCGTGTTCGCGACCGCCCATCGAGGCGCATCGCGATCGCATGAACTTGGAGAGACAACATGCACAGAAAGGCAACCGTGACGCTCGCCGTCGCGGCGGCGTTCGGCCTGCCCCACGCCGCGACTGCGCAGACCCAGGACGAGCTGCGGACGTTGCGCGAGCAGGTCAGGCAACTCGACCGGCGCGTGACGGACGCCGAGCAGGCGGCGATTCAGGCCTCCAGCAGGCCGACCGGCGAGAACGCGATGAACCCGGCCGTTTCGGTGATCCTGAACGGCATCTATTCGAATCTTTCCCAGGACCCGAACGCGTTCAGGATCAACGGATTTGTGCCGACGCTGGGCGAGGTCGGGCCTGGGGTTCGCGGTCTGAGCTTGGGCGAATCGGAGCTCGCCCTTGCGGCAAACATCGATCACGACTTCCGCGGAACGCTGATCGCATCGATATCGCCCGAAGACAGCATCGGCGTCGAGGAGGGCTACATTCAAACCCTCTCCCTGTCGTATGGATTCACCGTCAAGGCCGGACGCTTCTTCTCAGGCGTGGGCTATCAGAACCAGATCCACGCGCACGCCTGGGACTTCACCGACGCGCCGCTTGCGAACAAGGTGTTTCTCGGCAACCAGTTGAACGAGGACGGGATCCAGCTCAAGTGGGTGGCGCCCACCGACACCTATTTCGACGTCGGCGTCGAGGTCGGGCGCGGAAGGCAGTTTCCCGCGGCCGCGGGCCCGGCCGGACCGCGCAACAAGAACGGCGTCAGTTCGGGCACCTTGTTCGCGCACGTTGGCGGAGACCTGGGAACGGGCACCGCATGGCAGACCGGAGTCTCGTATCTGGGCACCTCGCCCCAGGACCGCAGCTTCGAGGATCCAGCCGGCAAGACCAACAGCTTCACGGGCCAAAGCCGCCTTTGGGTGTTGGACGGAATCCTGAAGTGGGCGCCGAACTACAACCCGACTTACACCAACCTCAAGCTGCAGGGCGAATACTTCCGCCGCAAGGAAGATGGCGATCTCACCTCCGGTGCCGCGGCGCAAACGGGCGGGTTCGCATCGGCGCAGTCGGGCTGGTACCTGCAAAGCGTCTATCAGTTCGTTCCGATGTGGCGGGTCGGCTATCGATATGACAGGCTGAACTCGGGCACCGCCAGCTTTTCGGCTCCGCTCAACGCAGCGGATTTCCCGATCCTCGCCGCGTACAACCCGACGCGGCACACGGTGATGGCCGATTGGAGCCCGAGCGAGTTCAGCCGAGTGCGGCTGCAGTTCGCGAGCGACAAGTCGCGCAGCGATGTGACCGACAAGCAGGTCTTTCTCCAGTACATCGTGAGTCTCGGCGCGCACGGCGCTCACAAATTCTGAGGTGACGAACATGAAAACGACTGTGAGATTTGTTGTCGCATTGAGCTCGGTCGTCATTGCGCTGCCGGCATCGGCGGCCCTCAACGTCTTTGCCTGCGAGCCCGAATGGGGCGCTCTGGCGCAGGAGCTGGGGGGAGACAAGGTGTCGATCTATTCGGCCACGACCGCGTTGCAGGATCCGCACCGCATCGAAGCGCGTCCCAGCCTGATCGCGCGCATCCGCTCCGCCGATCTGCTGATCTGTTCCGGTTCCGGTCCAGGTTACTTCGAAGCCTCGCAGTACGTCGTCAAGCTGGAAATTCCGAAAGTCATAGACCGCGCGCTCGGAGACCTCCATCCCGGCGGCAACCCACACGTCCATACCGATCCGCGCAATATCGCCAAGATCGCAGCGGTACTCATGGAGCGCATGGCGCAGCTCGATCCCGCGAATGCCGACAGCTATCGTTCCCGCGGTAAATCGTTCCTCGAGCGCTGGCAGGCGGCGATCGCGCGCTGGGAGCAGCAGACGGCGCCGCTCAAGGGCGTACCGATGGTTGTGTACCATAGGGACTTCTCGTATTTCATCAATTGGACCGGAATGCGCGAAGCGGGAAGCCTCGAGCCGAAGCCCGGGATTCCTCCGACTCCCTCGCATCTCGCCGAATTGATAGACCAGATGAAACGCGCTCCCGCAAAAGTGATCGTCTATTCGCCCTACAGCAACCCGCAGGCCGCGGAGTTCCTGTCGAGCAGGGCAAACATTCCCGCGGTGATGATGCCCTTCACCGTCGGCGGAACGGACAGAGCGAAGGACCTGTTCGGCTTGTTCGACGACACGATCGCTCGGTTGCTGGGAGCCGTGAAATGAACATCGACGCAGCGAGTCTCGGCATCCTCTGGCCTGCGTTCATCGCGGGTCTCTTGGTCACCGCCACCCACGTCCCGCTCGGGATGCAAGTACTGTCCCGCGGCATCGTGTTCATCGACCTGGCAGTGGCGCAAATCGCAGGGGTCGGAGTAATCCTGGCGGATTTCTTGGGCTGGGAGCCCACGGGCGTCGCGGTGCAGGTTGCTGCGCTCAGCGCGGCGATTGCGGGTGCCGTCCTTTTGACCTGGACCGAGCGCCGCTGGCCGGAAGTTCAAGAAGCGGTCATCGGCGTGGTATTCGTACTCGCCTCGAGTCTTGCGATCTTGCTGCTTGCCGGGAATCCGCGTGGTGGCGAACATCTCAAGGAGCTTCTGGTCGGCCAGATCTTGTGGGTAAACCCCGCACGGCTTCCGCTGGTTGCCCTGGCGACCGCTGCGATACTCGCGCTCTGGTTTGGTCTAGGCGAGCGACTGGGCAGGATGGGCTTCTATCTGTTGTTCGCGTGCGCGGTCACCATGTCATTGCAACTGGTCGGGCTGTACCTGGTTTTCATCTCGCTGGTGGTGCCTGCCCTCGCTACCTATTATCAAAGGCGCCGACGCTATGCCAAGGCCTATGCGGTCGGCGTACTCGGCTACGCGGCCGGCCTCCTCGCGTCGCTGTGGCTCGACCTTCCCTCCGGCGCGATGATCGTATGCGCCGTGGTTGCCGCCGGAGTGCTCGTGGCGTTCGTCGGTCGCAGGGCCTCGGCTTCCTGAACAGGAAGAATTCATCGCGGGGCTGCCGCGTTGCACGCTATCGAGCAAAGTGATACAACAAAGTGGTCCCTTTGCGTCACCAGGCAGATTCTCCGGGAGGCGGGTAGTTCCTCGTGTTCTTTTCACTATTCGGCAGGAAGAAGACCGAAAGTAAAAAAAAGCCGATTACCCGGCAACCGGTAAAGCCTTCGCCGGAGAAGTCCGCGACGCCCGTCGCAGGTCCGCAAGCGGGCGAGGATTCGCTCGATTTCAGCGCCTACGTTCCTCCGCCTCGATCGACGCCACTCCCGGCCTCGACGGCTCCTGCCCCCGCGCCGCAATCGGATTCGCGAGAGGCCGATGCCGTTCCTGCGCCGCCGACTCTGGACGTGTCCGCGCTCGCTTCGTCCCTCGCCGGCGAGCCGGGTCCCGCCCCGAGCGCCGAAGCGTCGCCGGCTCCCGAAGTCGCGCCCATCATCGTGGAGGCGGCGACCCTGTTCGCGAACGGAGAGGTCGAGCAGGCGCTGGCTAGACTTTCAAACTCGGTGCGCGAGGAAGATCTCGGGGATTCCGCGCAGCAGGCCTGGTTGATGCTTTTTGATCTATACCAGCATCGGGGTCAGAGGGTGGAGTTCGAGGCGCTCGCCCTGGAATTCGTGGTGAAATTCGAGCGCTCACCGCCCGCGTGGATCGAGTCCGACGAGCGTCATGATCCGGCGCTCGCCACCGGAGGCATCGGCTATTTTGCGCTGAACGGAATGCTGACCGGCGCGAGCGCCCCCGAGCTGGAAAAACTGCGCAACACGCCCGGCCGAACCGTGCGCATTGAGTGCGACAGACTCCTGGGCCTCGACGGGCCAGGCTGCAGGCTTCTCCGCGAGGCTCTCTTGTCCGTGCACGATGCGGGAAAGGAAGTAATGTTTACCGGAGAATCCCGGCTCCTCGCGTTTCTCGAGAGGTTTTGCCAGCCGGGAAAGATCGAAACCGACGCTGCAGCTTGGGCGCTGTTGCTCGACGTATACAGAACGCTCGACCTCAAGGACAAGTTCGAGGAAGCGGCGGTCAACTATGCGGTGACGTTCGAGGTTTCTCCGCCTTCCTGGGAGCCCCAGCCGAAGGCCGAGGCAAGGCGTTCCGCGGTCCTCCGGCCGGTCGAAGCCGCGGAGCAGGCCTTGATACTCTCCGGGGAGCTGAGTGGGGCGGGCGAACCACTCGCCCGACAGTTGCAAGACTGGGCCGGTGCGAACAAGATGCTGGTCGTCGACATGTCGCGAGCGACGCGCGTTGATCTTGCCACGGCCGGGCTTATGCTGAGGGTGCTCTCGGAGCTCCAAAAGAGCGGCACCACGATTCAGATTCGCGGCGCGAATGAGCTGATCTGCGCCTTGTTCGGCGTCGTCGGCCTGAACAGGGTTGCCCGTATTATTCCGCGCAAATAGCTTGATAGCCGGCGCCCCGGCCCCATCTTCCCTGAACTCGGACATGGAACAATTCCACGGAACCACCATCATGTCGGCCCGTCGCGACGGAAAAGTCGCGTTGGGCGGTGACGGCCAGATCACCCTCGGCCAAGTCGTGGTGAAAGCGAGCGCGCGCAAGGTGCGCCGCCTTTATCACGACCGGATCCTCGCCGGCTTCGCCGGGGGGACCGCCGATGCGTTTACGCTGTTCGAGCGCTTCGAGGCGAAGCTCGAAAAGCACCAGGGCAATCTGCTTCGCTCAGCCGTGGAGCTCGCCAAGGACTGGCGCACCGACCGAATACTGCGGCGCCTGGAGGCGATGCTCGCGGTGGCCGACCGCGAATCCTCGCTGATCATCACCGGGATGGGCGACGTGATCGAACCGGAGTTGGGACTGATCGCGATTGGCTCGGGAGGCCCCTACGCGCAGGCGGCAGCGCGCGCGCTCCTCGAAAATACCCAACTCGACGCGGAGGCCGTCGTTCGCAAGGCCCTTTCGATCGCCGCCGACCTGTGCATCTACACCAATCAGCAAGTCGTCGTCGAAACGCTGGACTAGAGCGGCCGGTGTCCGGGGCCTCTAGAATCCCTCGACCTCCCGGCTCCCGGCATCCGCCTCCATGTCTTCCATGACTCCCCAGGAAATCGTCCACGAGCTGGACAAGCACATCGTCGGCCAGACCCGCGCAAAGCGCGCCGTGGCGATCGCCCTCAGAAACCGCTGGCGGCGCCAGCAGGTGGCCGAGCCTCTGCGGCAGGAGATCACGCCCAAGAACATCCTCATGATCGGACCTACGGGCGTGGGCAAGACCGAGATCGCGCGTCGCCTCGCTCGCCTCGCGGATGCGCCTTTCATCAAGGTCGAAGCGACCAAGTTCACCGAGGTGGGTTATGTCGGCCGCGACGTCGATACGATCGTCCGCGACCTCGTCGAAATCTCGATCAAGGACACTCGCGAAGCGGCGACGAAGAAAGTGCGACGCAGAGCCGAGGATTCGGCCGAAGAACGGGTGCTCGATGTCCTGCTCCCCTCCGCACGCCGGCCGGGCGCCTTCGCGGCGAACGGTGCCGAGCTTCCGGCCGGCACCGTCGGCGAGGAAGAGTCCGCGACGCGGCAGAAGTTCCGCACGAGACTGCGCGAGGGCGAGCTCGACGACAGGGAGGTCGAAATCGAAGTGTCGGCGCCGCAGGCGCACATGGAGATATTCGCCCCGCCGGGGATGGAGGAGCTGACGCAGCAGATCCAGGGCATGTTTCAGAATCTGGGCGGCAACAGGAGAAAACTTCGCAGGATGAAGATCCGCGAAGCGATGAGGATGCTCACCGACGAGGAGGCGGCTCGCCTTGTCAACGAGGAGGACCTGCGTGCGAAGGCGCTCGCCAACGTCGAGCAGAACGGCATCGTGTTTCTGGACGAGATCGACAAGATCGCGAGCCGCGGGGAAACGGCCGGCCCTGACGTTTCGCGGCAAGGCGTGCAGCGGGACCTGCTCCCCCTCGTGGAGGGCACCACGGTCTCCACCAAGTACGGAATGGTGAAAACCGACCATATACTCTTCATCGCGAGCGGAGCGTTTCATCTTTCCAAACCCTCGGACCTGATTCCAGAGCTGCAGGGACGCTTCCCCATTCGCGTCGAGCTGGATTCGCTTTCGGTGGAGGATTTCGAGAGAATCCTCACGGCGACCGACGCCTGCCTCACCCGCCAGTACCAGGCGCTCCTCGCCACCGAGGCGGTGGAGGTCTCCTTCGTGCCGGACGGGATCCGGCGTCTCGCCGAGATCGCCTGGTCGGTGAATGAAAAAACCGAGAACATCGGCGCGCGGCGTCTTTACACGGTAATGGAGAAGCTGCTGGAGGAGATTTCGTTCGATGCGGGCAACCGTGGCGGGGAGAGCTTCAGGATCGACGCCGCCTTCGTCGATGCGAAACTCAAGGAGCTTGCGCAAAGCGAGGACCTCGCGCGCTACGTGCTGTGACGGTTTGAAGATGCGGACGGTGATAAGAGCGCTCCTCGCTGTGTTGTTCCTTGCCGCCGCAGCGGGCGCGCACGGACAGGTCGAGGCAAGAGGCGCATGGGTGCGCGGGACGGTGCTCGGCCAGACGACCGCCGGGGCCTACATGGAGCTCACGAGCGATCGGCGCGCGAGCCTCCTCGGCGCGGAAAGCCCGGCCGCCGGCAGTGCGGAAATCCACGAAATGAGAATGGACGGCAACGTGATGCGCATGCGCGCGGTGCCGAGGCTGGAACTCCCTCCCGGCAAGACCGTCGAGCTCAAGCCGGGCGGCCACCACATGATGCTGGTTGACCTGAAGCGGCCGCTGAAAAAGGGAGACCTCGTGCCCATCCGGCTCAAGGTCGAGCTGAGCGACAAAACGATCAAGACGATTCAGGTCCTGGCCGAAGTCAGGGATCTCGCCGCGACCGGCCGTCCCTGAGGGCTAAGGCCTTTCGTCTTCGATCGACTCTTCGAGACAGCGGGGGCAGTAGCAGCCTGAACCGGGGGTCGGAGCGGACAGCGCCGGGAATTCCCCGCACCAGCAATGCGCCCGACCTGTCTGCGCTCCGCATTCGAACACGTCGCCGCAGCGTGCGCAGTGGCTGGCTTGCAATGCCTCCTTCGAGCGGGAGCCCGGCCTCACGGTGGCGCCCAATCTAGCCGCTTCGCGCAAGGCTCGCAAGCGCGCTTGAAATCCTCGGCACGATCCCCATATCTGCGGTACGCGGGCTCTTGCCCGGAACGAACAGAAGGAGAGAATCATGGCAAACATTACTCGTTACGATCCGTTTGGCGACCTGTTCGACGACGTTTTCAGGGGTTTTGTCGTCGGGCCGGTCGGTTTTGAAGCGGCCAGTCCGGTGCGCCGCATGAAGGTCGATGTGGCCGAGCACAACGGCGAATACAAGGTGGTCGCCGAACTGCCGGGAGTCAAGAAGGAAGACATCAAGGTCAACATCGACGGCGACCAAGTTTCGATCACTGCCGAGTCGCGCGCCGAGCGCGATGAAAAAGACGGCGAGCGCGTTCTGCACAGCGAGCGCTACTTCGGCACGGTGTCGCGCGCTTTCCGGCTGAGCCAGGAAATCGACGACGCCCGCGCCAGCGCCAAGTACTCGGACGGCGTGCTCGAACTGACGCTGCCCAAGAAGGCGACCGCAGCCGCGAAGCAGCTCACCATCCAGTAATACGCAAGAAGCATCAAGACGAAAGGCGGCCGCCTGGCCGCCTTTTTTTTCTTTTTTTCCGCGCTCAAAGGTACAATCGGCGCTCAAGATGCGCACGCCGATGAGCAACGCCGCCCAGACTCCGGCCCACAAGGCCAATGTCCTCGCCGAAGCGCTGCCTTACATCAAGCGCTTCCACGGCAAGACCATCGTCGTCAAGTACGGCGGCAACGCAATGATCGAGGAGCCGCTCAAGCGCAGCTTCGCCCACGACGTGGTGCTGCTGAAGCTCGTCGGCATGAACCCGGTGATCGTGCACGGCGGCGGACCGCAGATCGACGAACAGCTGGCGCGCATGGGCAAGAAAGGTGAATTCGTCCAGGGCATGCGGGTGACGGACGCCGAGACGATGGATGTGGTCGAGATGGTGCTCGGCGGCCAGGTCAACAAGGAAGTGGTGACGCTCATCAACCAGGCGGGCGGCAAGGCGGTGGGGCTCACGGGTCAGGACGGAGCCTTCGTTCACGCAAGAAAGATGCTGCTCTCCGACAAGAACAACGGCGGCGGAAAGATCGACATCGGTCAGGTCGGCGAGATCGCCTCGATAGATCCGAAAGTGATCTGGGCGCTGGAGCAAGGGGGATTCATCCCGGTCGTCGCGCCCATCGGCGTTGGTGCGGACGGGCAGTCTTACAACATCAACGCCGATCTCGTGGCCGGAAAACTCGCGGAGGTCCTGAAGGCCGAAAAGCTCGTCGTGCTTACCAACACTCCCGGGGTCCTCGACAAGAACGGCAAGCTCCTGACGGGCCTGACGCCGAAAAAGATCGACGCTCTCGTGGCCGACGGAACGCTTTCCGGCGGAATGCTTCCCAAGATCAGCTCGGCGCTCGACGCCGCGAGGAACGGCGTCAAGAGCGTGCACGTCATCGATGGCCGCGTCGAGCATGCCTTGCTGCTGGAAATTCTCACCGATGAGGGTGTCGGGACGCTGATCCGTTCCCGGTAGGCGGGGGATCCAGGGATTGTACTGACTGCCGGGAAGATCGCAGTGGGACCCGGTAGCGAGCACTTACCCGGAGTCATACAATAAGCATCCTGCCGTCCGCCCCGGAGTACGCCATGCCCGCCGTCAAGCCCGGTGCCCGCCGCCTGCAGATCCTGCAGGTGCTGGCACGGATGCTCGAGAACCCGAAGGGAGAGAAAGTGACGACCGCGGCTCTGGCCAAGGAGCTCGACGTGTCCGAAGCCGCGCTCTACCGGCACTTCGCGAGCAAGGCGCAGATGTTCGAGGGCCTGATCGAATTCATCGAGCAGACGCTGTTCGGCCTGGTGAACAAGATCACCGCGGAAGAGGAGAACGGCCTGAAACAGGTCCAGGCGATCCTCTCCTCGCTCCTCAGCTTCGCCGAGAAAAACCCCGGGATGACGCGCGTGCTGGTCGGCGACGCGCTCGTCAACGAGGACGAGCGGCTCCAAGTCCGCATCAACCAGCTGCACGACCGCCTCGAGGCGACGCTCAAGCAGTGCCTGCGCGTGGCGGGGACGCAAGGACACGACACCGGATCCCAGCCTCCCGCCGATCCAGCTCCTCAGGCCAATCTGATGCTTTGCTACGTGATCGGGCGCTGGCAGCTGTTCGCGAAGAGCGGCTTCAAGCGAACGCCTTCGGAGCTATGGGAGAAACAATGGCCGCTGCTCCTGTGAGCTAGGCCATCACCCTCGAGCACACTGTGCACGCCGGATCCTTGACGAGTTTGACCGTTCGCCACTGCATCGCGAGCGCGTCCAGGATCAGCAAGCGCCCCTTCAGCGTCTCGCCGGCTCCCGCGAGCAGCTTCAGCGCCTCTGCGGCCTGGACCGTACCGATGATCCCGGTGAGCGGCGCAAACACGCCCATGACCGCACAGCGCACTTCCTCGAGATCCGCATTCTCCGGGAACAGGCAGTGATAGCAGGGACTGAGGTCGTCCCTCAAGTCAAAAACGCTGACCTGGCCGTCGAAGCGCACAGCGGCGCCTGAGACGAGCGGCTTGCGATGCCGCACGCATGCGCGATTCACCGCGTGGCGGGTCGCGAAATTGTCCGAGCAGTCGAGGACGACGCTGCTCGAGGCGACGAGCGCGCCGAGCCCCTCGTCCTGGAGGCGCTGTTGGAGGGGAACGACTTTCACTTCCGGGTTTATTTTTTCGAGCGCCTCGCGCCCGGACGCAGCCTTGGGCCTTCCTATCGATTCGGTGGTGTGAAGGATCTGGCGCTGCAGGTTGGTGAGGTCTACTGTATCGCCGTCGGCGAGAGTGATCGTTCCAACGCCTGCCGCGGCGAGATACAGCGCCGCGGGTGAACCGAGCCCTCCGCGACTCCGATCTCCGGAAGCAGAATGTGGCGCGAATACCGTAGAAGCTGATCGTCGTTCATGTGAGAGCGAAATCATCCGCGGGATGAACCGCGCTCCGCGTCGGTTCCATCCCACGGAGATAAGGCGGCGCGCTTTTCGCGTCCGCCTTATCAATTCTTGACAGGCGCGGGCGGCGTGCTTTGCGCGGTGGTGAGCGGCATGCCCTTCAGGAGCTTTAGCGCCTGCTGGAACTGGAAGTCCTTTTCAGAGGCGAACTCGAGCGGCGCCGGCGGTTTCTCTTCCGCATCGGTCGACGGTTTTGCGCTGGTGCGCTGCGATTTCTCAGGCTGGGCTTCCCTCTCCTGGTCGTTGAGGAGATGCTTTTCCAGATCGGCTTCGCGCAAGCGCCCCGTGGTCGGCGTCGTGGGATCCTCGATGAGGACGTCGGGCACGATGCCTTTGGCCTGGATCGAGCGCCCGCTCGGGGTGTAGTAGCGGGCGGTAGTCAGCTTGATCGCGGTATTGTTGCCGAGCGGAAGGATCGTCTGCACCGAGCCCTTGCCGAACGTGGGGGTGCCCAGCACCGTCGCGCGCTTGTGGTCTTGCAGGGCGCCCGCGACGATTTCGGACGCGGAGGCCGATCCACCGTTGACCAGCACCACCATCGGCACGGTCTTCACCGCCGCAGGCAGGTTCTTCAGATAATCCTCGCGGTTGCCCCGCAGATAATCCTCCGGCGCGGCGATGAATTTGCGCTTGGCGTCTTCGGTGCGGCCGTCGGTCGACACCACCACCACTCCCCGCGGCAGGAACGCCGAGGAGATCCCCACCGCGCCGTTCAGGAGTCCGCCCGGATCGTTGCGCAAATCCAGAATCAGGCCCTTTAGCGGCCCGTTCTTGTAGAGCCCCTCGACGTGCTTTACGAGGTTTTCGCCGGTATGCTCCTGGAACTGGGACACTCGGACCCACCCGTAGCCGGGCTCGATCAGCTTGGACTTCACGCTTTGCACGCGAATGACGTCGCGCGTGAGGGTGACCTCGAAGGGCTTCGGCTCGCCCTTCCTCAGGATGGTGAGGCGGATGTTCGTTTTGGGCTTGCCGCGCATGCGCTTGACCGCCTCGTTCAGGCTCATGCCCTTGACCGAGGTGTCGTCGATCTTGATGATGAAATCCCCGGGCTTCAACCCGGCGCGAAATGCCGGCGTGTCCTCGATCGGCGACACGACCTTGACGAACCCTTCTTCCATGCCGACCTCGATGCCGAGGCCGCCGAATTGGCCCTGCGTGCCCACCTGGAGCTCGCGGAACGCGTCCTGGTCCAGATAAGCGGAGTGTGGATCGAGCCCGGTCAGCATGCCGCTGATCGCTTCCGTGATGAGCTTCTTGTCCTCCACCGGCTCGACGTAGCTCGATTTGATCGCGCCGAACACTTCGGCGAAGGCGCGCAGCTCATCGACCGGAAGCGGGAAACGCGCCGCTTCGCGTTGCGCCACCGCGGAGAAGTTCAGGCTGAGCAGGACTCCTGCCAGCACACCGACCAGCACCAGGCCGGCCTGTCTAATGCGGGTCATCATGATATTCGGTCCTGGGCCCTGCGCGGGCCGCTTGGCGTCGCTATCGCTCACTTCAAGGACACCCAGCGCATGGGATCAAAGGCCTTTCCTTCATGTCGAATCTCGAAGTATAGACCCGATTCCATGTTGCCGCCGCTTGCTCCTACGGTCGCAACCGCGTCCCCCGTTCGCACCGGCTCTCCGACCTGCTTGAGCACCGATTCGTTGTTCCCATAGATGGTGAGATAGCCCTTTCCGTGGTCGATGATGAGCAGGTTTCCGAAGCCGCGCAGCCAGTCGGCGAACACGACACGCCCCGATGCGACCGCCCGCACCTCCTGCCCCGAAGGCGAGCGAATGAACAGGCCCTTCCACGAAGGCCCGCCGCTGGGACGCTGGGCGCCGAAGCGGTTTGCGAGTACACCCCTGATCGGCAGCCGCAGTCCGCGCTTGAGCCCCGACAAGGACCCCTCGGCACCGTCGGGCTCGGGAACTCGTTCGTTGCGAAGGAGGGGCGTGGCCGCGATCACCCTGCCGAGCTCCTCGACGAGCCGCGACAACCGCGACTCGTCGCGTTCGAGGTGCTGTACCTCGCGGCGCTGCGCGTGCAACTGGCTGGAGACGCGCGCAAGCACTTTGCGGTGCTCCTCCTGCTGTTTGATCAGCGCGGCGCGCTCGGTGCGCCGCGCGGACTCGATGGCGGCGATCTCGGCGTTCCTTTCCCGGCTCCGCGCCTCGAGCTCTTTCAGCCGGGCGAGGCTGGAGCGCAGCTCACCGATGAACTCGGCTTGCGCGCGGGAAACATAACCGTAGTAATGCAGTTCGCGCGCGATGCGGCCGGGTTGCTCGCCCGAGAGCAGAAGTTTCAGTCCGCTTTGCTCTCCATTGAGATAACGCAGCGTGAGCAGTCTCCCGAGACCTTCCCGGCGCGAAGCTATTTCCGTCTCGAGCGCCTGGCCGCGCCGCAGCAGTGTATCGAGGTCGCGCTGCGCCGCCGCGCGTCTGCCCCCCGAAGCGCGAAGCGCGCGGCTCGCTTCAGATATGGCGCGCTCGGAGTCCCGCAGCTGGTCGCGCGCTTCCGTGCGGCTTTCTTCGGCCTCCGCGATTTTCGCGCGCAGCCCTTCGATGCGCGTTCGGAGGGCGTCGAGCTTTTCCGCCTCGCTCTGGGCGAACGCCAGAACGGGCACAACGAGGAGAACCGCTCCGATCCGGATCAATTTCGCGCCTTGGCCTGGTCGGCAACCGCCTGGGTTCGCGCTTCCACCTCGGCCGGATCTCCAAGATAGTAGTGCCGCAGCGGCCGCAATCCCGAGTCCAGCTCGTAGACCAGCGGAATCCCCGTGGGGATGTTCACGCCCACGATTTCCGCGTCGCTCACGCCGTCGAGGTACTTGACCAGGGCGCGAAGGCTGTTGCCGTGGGCGGCGATGATGACCTTGCGGCCCCGAAGCACCTCGGGCGCGATCGTGGCGCTCCAGTACGGCAGAAAGCGCGCGACCGTGTCCTTCAGGCACTCGGTGAGCGGCAGCTCGGATTCAGCGAGACCGGCGTAGCGCGGGTCACCCCGGGGATGGCGGGGATCGTCACGCGCGAGCGCGGGAGGGGGCAAGTCATAGCTGCGACGCCAAAGGAGAACCTGTTCCTCGCCGAACTTCGCGGTCATTTCGGCCTTGTTCAGCCCCTGAAGAGCGCCATAGTGGCGTTCGTTCAGTCGCCACGAATGATGCACCGGGATCCACATCAGGTCCATCGTCTCCAGGGCGAGCCACAGGGTCTTGATGGCGCGCTTCAACACCGAAGTGTAGGCACAATCGAAGGCGAAGCCCGCCTCCTTGAGCGTTTCGCCGGCGCGCTTTGCTTCCTCGACGCCGCGTTGGGTGAGGTCCACGTCGGTCCAGCCGGTGAAGCGGTTTTCCATGTTCCAGACCGATTCACCGTGGCGCAACAGAACGACTTTATGCATAGTGACCATTCTCGACGCGGCGCCCGTCGCGCCGCAAGAAAGCATTTTATAATGAGCGCCTATGGAAATTCGAGGACAGGTCGCGCAGCGTCAGCCCCGGGACATTTTCGAACTGATCGGCCGCAAGGAGCAGATCGAGAAAATGGCCCGCGCGATGCGGGCCATCGCTCATCCGCTGCGGTTGAAGATCCTGTGCGTCCTCGGCGAGCATGAGTTGAGCGTACAGGACATCGTCGAGGCGGTCGGGACTTCCCAGAGCAACGTCTCGCAACACCTGGCGATCCTCCGGGAAAAGCGCATCCTCAGTCCGAGAAAGAGTGCCAACCACGTCTATTATTCCGTGAGCGACCAGCGCACGCTGCAGCTTATCGCCACCATGCGCGAGGTGTTGTGCGGCAGCCCGCCGAGATCGTGACATGGCGGAAGTCAACATTCTGAAATTTGTCACCGACAACATATTTCTCGTCGGAGTGGCGTTCGTGAGCGGCGCGATGCTCATCTGGCCCGCGGTGCGCCGCGGACCGGCAGGCGCCTCGGTTTCGACCCTTCAGGCGACCTTGCTGATCAACCAGCAGAACGCCCTCGTGCTGGACGTGCGTGAAGGGGCCGAGTACGAAAAGGGGCACATGCTCAACGCCCGCAACATCGCCCTCGGGGAGCTCGAGTCGCGCGCCGCCGAGATCGAGAAGCACAAGGCGAAGCCGGTGATCGTCGTGTGCGACGACGGAAACCGCTCGGGCAGGGCCGCGACGGCGCTGCGCAAGCAGGGGTTCGAGCAGGTATTCACGCTGAGCGGCGGAATCGGCGCCTGGCGGCAAGCGGGCCTGCCTCTGGAGAAGTAGGTGGCCAAGATTCGGATGTACTCGACCGCCGTCTGCCCCTTCTGCCTGCGCGCGGAGATGCTGCTCGGCTCGAAGGGCGTAACCGAGATCGAGAAGATACGAGTCGATCTCGATCCGCGCCAGCGCGAGGAAATGATGAACAAGACCGGCAGACGCACGGTGCCGCAGATTTACATCGGTGATACGCACGTGGGCGGATTCGAAGAGCTCGCGGCGCTGGATCATGCCGGAAAGCTCGACTCGCTGCTCGCGGGCTAGCTTCCGCGCGCCTTTTCAATTCTATCGGAGCCCTGATGAGCGAAACGCAGCAGCCGACGTTCGGCATCGAGAAGATCTACGTGAAGGATCTGTCCCTCGAAGTCCCGGGCGGGCCACAGACGTTCATGCAGGGCGAGCAACCGCAGCTCGAAGTTCAGATCACACAGCAGTCGCAGCGCGTGAACGAGCTCCTGTTCGAGGTGACGTTGGTCATCACGGTAAGCGCAAAACGCGGCGACAAGACGCTGTTCCTCGTGGAGGCCTCGCAGGCGGGCGTCTTCCAGATCCGCAACGTCCCCGATGCGGACCTCGCCCCGGTGCTCGGGATAGTTTGCCCGAACGTCCTGTTTCCCTATGCGCGAGAAACCGTTTCCGATGTCGTCAGCCGCGCGGGTTTCCCTCCGGTGCTGCTCGCACCCGTGAATTTCGAGGCGCTCTATCAGCAGCGCGCCGCAGAAGCCTCCTCCGCGCAGCCCAGCGGGCCGCGCATCGAGATAGCCCACTGATGCGCAGTCTCGCCGCCTCCGCTCTGCTCGCGTTCGCGTGCTCGGCCGCGGCCGGGGAGTTTCGCTCGATCGCCGAAAACGGAACGCCGATGTACGACGCGCCCTCGGTTCGCGCGAAGAAACTCTTCGTCGCAAGCCGCTATTACCCCGTCGAAGTCGTGATCATCATCGACAGCTGGGTCAAGGTCCGCGATCAGGCGGGGGACCTCGTCTGGGTGGAAAAGAAGACGCTCTCGGACAAGCGCACGGTGATCGTGACCGTCCCCGTCGCCGAGGTCAGGCAGGCGGCGAACGACCAGGCGGCCCTTGTGTTCCAGGCGCAGCAGGGCGTCGCCCTCGACGTCGCGGAGCCGCCTGCGGGCGGCTGGATCAGGGTGCGCCACGCCGAGGGCCAGAGCGGTTACGTCAAAATCAACGCGACGCGGCGCTGGCAGCCGCCATCGGGTCGAGCCGGCGCAATACCCGTTATCTCCCCGAAGTTTCGATTCCGGATTCGGTCACGGTGACCGGAAACCTCTCCTCCGCATTGGCCGAGTGCGACGCGGCCCTGATCGCCACGCCGACCTCCGATCTGCGCGAGGTGCTCGGGCGCGTCCGCGCGACGCGGTTCGAGCAGCCCGTCGTCTGGGCCTGCAAGGGTTTCGAGCGGGCAAGCGGCAAGCTGGCCCATCAAGTCGCGGCCGACGTGCTCGGAAAGCCTGCCGCCTGCGGGGCCTTGTCGGGCCCGAGCTTTGCGCTGGAAGTGGCACGGGGGCTCCCCACGGCGCTCACGCTCGCCGCGGGCAACGCGGAGTTTGCGAAGCGCCTCGCGCGCGAACTGCACCAGCGGACCCTCAGGGTCTATTTCAGTACCGATCTCGCGGGGGTCGAGATCAGCGGAGCTGTGAAGAACGTCATGGCGATCGCCGCCGGCATCAGCGACGGCTTGGGCCTCGGCATGAACGCCCGTGCGGCGTTGATCACCCGGGGCCTTGCCGAGCTCACGCGGCTCGGCGTGGCTATGGGCGGGCGGTCGGAAACTTTCATGGGGCTCGCAGGGGCGGGGGACCTCATCCTGACCTGCACCGGCGAGCTTTCCCGCAACCGGCGCGTCGGGCTGCTCCTCGCCCGGGGCGAGTCGCTCGAGGCGATTCTCAAAGAGCTCGGCCACGTCGCCGAAGGCGTGTATTCCGCGCCCCCGATCGAGGCGCTTGCCGCCGAAAGGCGGATCGACATGCCGATCACCCGCGCGGTTTGCGCGGTGCTGTTCCGCGGCATCCGACCGCGCGACGCCGTGCAGGAGCTGCTCGCGCGCGACCCGAGGGAGGAAGCCTAGGCAGCGGTGGTCACGAAGATCATCACTGGGAGCCCGGCGGCTCGGAAGAGCCAAATAAAAAAACCGCAACCGTCACGGCAACGCCGACGCCAACACCAAAACCGGCCCCGATGGCGACGCCAATGCCGACGTGAGCCATCGCTGCACCGACAACTGCGCCGAGCACGATGCCGACGAATACGCTCAACGGCAGGGCAGCTATGCCCCAACGTGAAATCTGTGTTCCTCGGGTTTTCCCACCGACACTCATGATTCCCGACATGGGTCTAAGGCATCCATAGGATACTCCTTCGGCGGGTGCTCGATCAGCGAAGGACGGTGCGCGCAATCACGAAGTTCTCGACTCTTCTCGCGCCTGCGCGCTTGAGCACCCGCGCGAGCTCGTTCAAGGTCGCCCCCGTCGTCATGACATCGTCCAAGACGGCGACGCTCGCTCCGGAGAGATCGAGCTCGCACCGGAACGCCCCGCGCACGTTTTTCGCACGATCCTCGTAAGGAAGTTCCGTCTGCGGCGGCGTGTTCTTCACGCGCAGCACGCCGCGCGGCTCGATCGGTGTGCCCCGGTACCGCGCGAGCCCGCGGGCGATCTCGAGCGCCTGATTGAATCCGCGCTCGGCGAGGCGTTTCGCGTGCAGCGGCATCGGCAGGACCACGTCGACCTCGGGCAGGGGCCGGGACGCGAGGCTGCGGGCGAAGAATCCCGCGAGCGCGAATTGTGCACGATACTTGAGCGCTTGCACCAGCCCATCGCACGGAAATTCGTAGCGCCACAATGCGAGCGTTGCGTCGAAGTGCGGGGAACGATTGATGCAGCTCCCGCACACCGCTGCGGCGGGACTGGGGAGCGCGCACTGCGGGCAGGATTCGGGGAGCGCGGGCAATTCGCCGATACAAGCCGGGCAGAGCAGCTCTGGCCCGCTTTCCGCGCCGCAGAGCAGGCAGTCTCCGCCGGCCCAGGCATGGACGTTTCTTGCGCAGGTGCTGAACAGAGCGGACGGCGCCATTTGACAACTTTTCGACTTGCCCGGATGATCGTGCCGTGCGGAACCCCACGACGATTCCCCATAACGGACGAGCGGGCGCTGCGGTGCACGGCGACCGGGCAGATTCTCCAGTCGAGGCCGGGTCGCGCTGGACCCGTCCCGCGGTGGAGGCGCTCTTCGAGTTGCCTTTCAACGATCTCCTCCATCGCGCCCAGAGCGTGCATCGCCTGCACTTCGACGCCAACGCGGTGCAGCTCTCCACGCTGCTGTCGATCAAGACCGGAGGGTGTCCGGAAGATTGCGCCTATTGCCCGCAATCGGCGCGCTACCGAACCGGGGTGGAAAACGAGCCGCTGCTTCCGCTCGAGACGGTGCTTGCAGCGGCGCGCGCAGCGAAGCGGAACGGAGCCACGCGGTTTTGCATGGGCGCCGCCTGGCGGGGCCCCAAGCCGAAAGACCTCGAACAGGTGGCGCAGAGGGTGCGCGCGGTAAAAGCGCTGGGCCTCGAGACCTGCGCGACACTCGGATTGCTGCGCGAGGGCCAGGCGGAGGAGCTCAAGGCGGCGGGTCTCGACTATTACAACCACAACCTCGACACGGCCCCGGAGTTCTACGGCGAGATCATCACCACGCGCACTTACGGCGACCGGCTCGATACGCTAGCGCGGGTGCGCCGTGCCGGAATCAAGGTGTGCTGCGGGGGAATCGTCGGGATGGGCGAGTCGCGCACGCAGCGCGCGGGCCTCATCGCCGGGCTCGCGAGCCTGGATCCGCAGCCTGAATCGGTGCCGATCAACGATCTCGTTCGGGTAGAGGGCACGCCGCTCGAGAACGCACCGAAGCTCGACTGGAGCGAGTTCGTGCGCACTGTCGCCTGCGCCCGCATCACCATGCCGCGCAGCACCGTGCGACTCTCCGCAGGACGCGCCGATATGCCCGAGGCCGTACAGGCCCTGTGCTTCCTCGCCGGGGCGAATTCGATTTTTTACGGTGACAAGCTCCTCACCACCGGCAATCCCGAAGCCGCGCGCGACCGCGCCCTGCTGGAAAAACTCGGGATTCGCCCCGCCTGAACCGAGGGCACCGAAACTTTCGGTGCTGCTCGCTGTCTGCTTTTACTTCGACCGTTGCCGCGTATAGTCGGCAGGAGACTCGAGATTTCCTCATTGAGCAGCAGTGAAAAAAATATCCCTCAGATTTGGCTTCATGATGACAGCCGTCGTCCTCGCCGCGATGCTGGGCGGAACGTGGCTCGCGGCCGTATATCGGGAAAACGGTTCGCAGGCCGTATTCCTACCGGACCGGGTGATGACCTTGTTCCCCGCTCCGAAGCCGCTGGCCGCCTTTGCGTTCACCGATCAAGAGAATCGCGTATTTGATCTTTCACGCCTAAAAGGCAAATGGTCCTTCCTATTTTTCGGCTACACGCATTGCCCGGACATCTGTCCGACGACCCTCGCGACATTGGCGCGCGCGCGCGAAAACATCGCCAAGAGTGCAGCCGGTGCCAAGGACGTCCAATTCGTCTTTATCTCGGTGGATCCCAATCGCGATACCGCCGGCAAGCTCGGGCAGTACGTGGCCTATTTTGACGCGACCTTTCTCGGCGTCACGGGAGGGGACGCGCAGCTCGGTAACCTGGCGGGTCAGCTCGGTGCCGTGTACCAGGTCGAGGTCAAACCGGGTGCGGAAAATTATCCTGTGTATCACACCGCGGCGGTATTTCTGGTGGACCCGCAGGCCCGATATCGCGCTGTGTTCGCGCCGCCCCTCGATGCGGAGGGGATCAGCAGGCGCTTCGAAGTGCTGCGGCAACTTGAAGGACGCAAAGCGGCATGAGATGGCGGCATGCGGTTTTTGCCGGCCTGATATCGGCGCTGACAGCGCTCGCCGCCGCGACCGAAGACGCTGGGATTTCCGTGCGCGATGCCTGGGTGCGGGAAACGCCGCCCGGGATGGCGATGACGGCAGGATACATGGTGCTGCAAAACAAGACGTCACGGCCACAAGTACTCGTGGCCGCGAGAAGTTCCGGCTTCCAGACTGTTACGATTCACCGCAGTATTACCAAGCAAGGGATGACGGGCATGGAGCACTCCCCGCAAGTCGAACTCTTGCCCCATGCGAGTTTGCCTTTTGCGCCGGGGGGGTATCACCTGATGCTGCTGAACCCGAAACGCACGCTGCGCGCTGGAGACCGGGTTGACATCCGCTTGGAATTCCGCGGCGGCCTCGTTTTACCCGTCGCATTCGAGGTCCGCAAATGAAAACCGCCGACGGCAGAACAGGTTTCCGCCGCTTATTTCGACCGCGCCACCATGTAGTCGACGGCCGCCTTGACCTCGGCGTCGCTCAAGCCGGGGTTCCCGCCCCTGGGCGGCATCGCCCCCGCGGCCCCCTGCACGCCGTTGAGGGCGCTGGCGTAGAGAGTGTCTGGGCCCTTTGCAACGTGCTTGGCCCACTGGCCCTTGTCGCCCAGCTTCGGCGCGCCGGCGATGCCGGCATCGTGGCAGGCGACGCAGGTGGTCTGGTAGACCTGCTGCCCGTTGCGGCTGGGTGAGGGCGCGACCGCCGCGCTTTTTACGGGCTCCCGCTGCGTCTCCGCCGAAGCGAGGCTGACCTGGGCGACGGGTTTGATCCGCTCGGTCACACTCGAACCGGTGCCCAAGAGCGGGCCGCGATCCAGTCGGACCCGGTCGGGGATGTCTCGGTGATGGCCCACCAGAAGGAAAATAAACAGCATCAGCAATGCACCGATCCCCAAAATGATCGAATAGCTTTTTTTCATGGGCAGTTCTTGTAGTAAGGAACGGAGTCCGACAATATGGGCTCGCCGCGCTCGTTACGCTAGAACAATCCCTTCACGAAGAAGACGCCTCGCGTGAGAAAGGTGTAATCCGCCTCGAGTGCTCCGATGCCCAAAAGCACCATCAGCAGCACCGTCGGGACCAAAATGGCATACACCATGGCCAGGCGCTCCCAGAGCATGTGCATGAAGACGGCAACGATCAGCCCCGCCTTCAGCAGCATGAACAGGATGATCAAAAACCACCTGAGATAACCCTGGAAGTGGAAGTAGTCAACCAGATAAGAGGCCGTGCTGAGAACAAACAGCAATCCCCAAATCTTGAGATAGATGCCGATCGGATGCTGCTGCCCCTCTACGTGTGCGGCCATTTTCCCTCACCAAAGATAGAAGACTGCAAAGATGAATACCCAGACCAGATCGACGAAGTGCCAATACAGACCCATGATCTCGACGATCTCGTATTTACCCTTCCTGCCGGTCATGAAGCCCGGCCTCTCGTGATCCAGATCTCCCCGGATAACCTTTGTTGCCGTGATCAGAAGGAAAATCACGCCGATCGACACGTGCGTGCCGTGGAAACCCGTGATCATGAAAAACGCCGCGCCAAACTGGGCCGCGCCCAAGGGGTTGCCCCAGGGACGTATTCCCTCATGGACGATCAGCTTGGTCCACTCGAAGGCTTGCATGCCGACGAATGTGGCGCCCAATGCCGCGGTGCACAGCAGGAGGATAAAGGTCATCTTTCTGTTTTTTTCGTAACCGAACTTGACCGCCATGGCCATGGTCCCGCTGCTGCTGATCAGGACGAAGGTCATGATGGCGATCAGAAGCAGGGGAATGCTCTGGCCGAACAGTGTCAGGCCGAACACCTCGCTCGGGTTGGGCCAGGGGTCCGTGGTGGACATGCGCACCGTCATGTACGAGATCAAGAAAGAGCTGAATATGAAGGTATCGCTGAGGAGGAAGATCCACATCATGGCCTTGCCCCAGGGGACATTCTTGAACGCCCGCTGGTCCGAGGACCAGTCGGCGACGATGCCTTGGATGCCTTCGGGCAGCGGGAGGGCCTGTCCTGTATTCGTCCGAATAGCTTGTGTCATGTTCTTTTTGGCCTGTTTACCTAATCCCACAGAGCTTCAACAAAATATCCAGGTTATTCCCTGAAAACAGCAGACCGAATAGGACCAGCCAAACCCCGAGCAGGTAGTGCCAGTAGAGGGTGCACAGCTCCACGCTGTGCCTGATTATCGCCACGTCAAAATCGCCCCACACTTTGGAGAAAGTTCTGCCCCAGGCCACCAGACCGCCCAGCAGATGCAGCCCGTGCAATCCCGTGATGAGATAGAAAAAGGCGATCGCAGGGTTCGTTACGTCGAAATAACCCATCGTGCTCAGCTGGCGCCAGGCCAATATCTGCCCGACCAGGAAAACGACGGTGAAAGCGCCGCCGGCAAGCAGGGCGACTCGCATGCCGTCCATGTGCCCGCGACGCACTGAGAACTGCGCCCACTGCAAGGCGACACTGCTCAATATCAGCGCAAGCGTATTCGCCCACAACAGCCCCAGTTGAGGCGAGGGACGCCAGTCCTCATACGCCATCCGGCGCCCATATGCAATGATCAAAAGCATGAACAGGACCGTGACCACCGCGAGGAATACCTTCAGAGCGAGCTTCCGCGCGGTGGCTCTGTCGTAAAGATTTTCGACCGTACCCGGGGCCGTCGCCCAAGGCTTGGCCGTCAGATCATGAAAAATACTCACGTCGCTGGAGTCCGGATCGCCTACGTCTTGCTGCTATTGCGGCCGGTTACCTCTCGCGGGGGGACGTTCTGGGGTATGAAGTCATCGACGGCGCCCGGCACGCTGTAGTCGTAGGCCCAGCGATAGACCACCGGCAAGGTCGCGCCAAAGTTGCCGTGCTTCGGCGGGGTGTCGGGGGTTTGCCATTCCAGCGTGGTGGCATTCCAGGGGTTGCTGCCCGACGGCTTGCCATTGAAATAGCTCCAGATGAGGTTGTACAGGAACACCATCTGGACTGCGCCCACGATCAAGGCCGCGATGGTGATCCACTCGTTCACGAAGTGGGCCGATGCGGGGATGAAGTCCGTCCCGCCAATTGCATAATACCGGCGCGGCACGCCCATCATTCCCAGGTAATGCATGGGATAGTAGATGCCATAGCTCCCGACGAACGTGACCCAGAAGTGGAATTTGCCCAAGGTATCGTTCAGCATCCGACCGGTGATCT
>WNGC01000695.1_pt1 | contig 23084 bp, 17 predicted proteins | sample 5400051 | NCBI WGS metagenome assembly WNGC01 (sample SAMN13153368, study PRJNA577476) | soil metagenome | isolation source: 20 cm soil or saprolite under grassland replicate 2 | place: USA:California | collected 2016-06-15
GGACAGAACTTCGGCGGACGCCGCGCGGATCGAGTCCGGCACTCTGTTTATTCGGCGATCGGGATTGCGTCGCTGATGATGCTCGGGCTCACGCTGATTGCGTATCTCGCACCGGCCACGCTGATTCGTATTTTCTCGCGCGACCCGCGAGTGGTTGCCTTCGGCAGCGAATACCTTCGGATCGTTTCGTTGAATTTCATTTCGGCGGGAATTGTCTTTACAACTTCGAGCATCTTTCAGGGAATCGGTAATACGCTCCCGCCGCTGTTTAGCTCGATGACGCGCATGGTGTTTTTCGCTCTGCCGGCGCTGCTGATTTCACGTATGCCTGGATTCGAGATCAGGGAGGTCTGGTATCTCTCTGTTGCTTCGACCGTTCTTCAGATGTGCGCAAATCTCTTGTTGCTCCGGCATGAGCTGCGGAAGCGACTTCGATTCGAAGAACCCGAAAATTTCATTCCCGCGAGCGCAACGGCATCGTGATTCGATCGCGGAAACGTCGGCGGTCACAGACCGCCCTCACATACACGACAGCGTTTGTCAGAAATGGCTCCGCGGCTGCTACGTTTGACTAGCAACTGCAGCTCTTGCCGCAATTGCATGCCTTACCGTCATTCATCGGGCAATTCTTGCCGGTCTTCTTGCACTCGGGCTGGTCCGCTGCAAACGCGGTCAGGCAAATCACAGACGCGAGAATCGAGAAGAGAATTTTAGCATAGTTTCTCATACTAATTAAATCGTCTGCAGCAGGCAAAGTTGCGCGGGTAATAAATGAAGAAACGTACACTCCCGCACTGGCGGCAAACTGTGCGCCATCGTTACGGTTTCGGCGGCTGACCTGGTTTTGCGGCTTCGCCCGGTTTCGGTGGCGCACCGCCGACTGGAGCGCCGCCTCCCGAAATGTCTTCATCAGGAGCCGCGAGAATGTCATGCTCTGTGAAGGATTCCGGATGACTGGCGAGTTCTTTCCGTAACGCTGCGACTTGTTCAGCAGTGACTGGGCTGGCGCTGTTGCCCCAGTCACTCCGCTCGTAGGTCATGACGTCGGCAATTTTTTGGTCGGTCAAGGTTTTGTCCCACGGTTGCATGACTGCGGTACCATACTGTTGTCCTTTCACTTTCACCGGCCCTTGCAAGCCTTTGAGCACGATCATGCCCATGCGTCGGGACCCGCCGTTTGTAAATTCAGAACCCGCGAGAGGCGGATATTGACCGGGCACACCCTGTCCGTTCGCTTGATGACATGTCTGACAATTCGCAGCGAAAATCTTTTTGCCGCGATCGCGCGGCGACAGTTCGGCGGCTTGCTCACCGCCAGCAGGACCTCCCGCTGCTTTCTTTGCAGTAGGAGGCGCCCCCATAGGATCGAGCCCGCCGCTGCTGAAATTCCCGGAATAACGCCCGAGATACGCGCCAGCAAAAAATATCGCCAGTCCGTAGATCGCGATCAGCCAAATCGAGAGCGGCTCGGCGCCGACGCGCGGTTCGCGTTTTTCGCGCTGCACAGCGGCATGCACCTGTTGGACATCGGCCTGTTCGCCGTAATCCATTCCCTGGCCTATGCGCGCCGGCTCTTTCGGTTCGTCGTTCATTAGGTTCTCATTTTGCAGGAGCGGGCGATGGCGTCGGCGATGCTGCGCCCGCGGGTGCGGTCGGTGTGACGCCGACCGATCTGACATCCTTGAGCGGATGCGATTGGTTGAGCGCCATCATGTACGCAACGAGACATTTCGCGTCGTAAGTGGGAACGATCTCCCAGCCTTCTGGTGGCGCGTCCCGACCGGTGAGTTTCAAAGCGTCTGCCGATCGTTGATCACGGATGCGGCGCTTTTCATAAAGGAAACGGTAGGATGGCATGTTCGAATCAACGTTGATGCTGCGCGGGGAATAAAGATGTACATGCTGCCAGGCTGCGGAATACATCGGTGGCTCGCCAACGGTTTGAATTGGCCACGGCGGGCCAACACCTGTCTGGGAACCGGCGGGTGCCGCTGCGGTCGGCGGAGATGACCCTGGCGATGTCGCCGGCGACGCGGCAACTGCTGCAGGCGAAGTCGCACCTGAAGGCGAACCTCCCGGTGCAGGCGAGCCAGCCTGTGCTGGAGGAGAAGAACTTGGCCTTTGCTTCGCAGCAGGCGAAGCAGGTGGTGCTGCTCCTTGTGGCGCCGGCGGGGCCGCTGGACTTGTTCCGCCCGCAGGTGATCCTGCAGGAGCAGCAGCTCCAACTGGCGAAGGACTCGCCTGTTCTGCGGGCACGCGCGCGCCGATATTCGCCAAGTCCTGGCCCATCCGCATTTTCCCGAGAAGCACTTGCCGCTCAAAAATGTAATCGCGCGGCGCACTCCGGCGATTACCCCATCCCCGCTCGATATCGGCACCGGCATAATCGGGGCGTACCTGTTCGCTGTGGCAATAAACGCAGCCGTTTGCAACGTAAACGCGCGCGCCGCGTTCGAACATTCCGGATTGCGGCTGCGGATAAAAGTCGGTGCCCTCTTCGTCGGATTGCGGATTGAGATGCCCGATCTGCCAATTTGGAACCAAGGTCAATCCCACCCATGAAAAGGCGAACGTGCCGAAGATTCCGAGAAAAAGTGGAGCGAGGCCTTTCATCAATGTCCCCCCGAGGTCTCCGCTTCAACCGGGTTAAGGAAGGTGGGCACAGTCGATGTGCGCCCCAAGCCCAACAGCATCAATCCGAAGTGATATGCGAAAATGAAATGCGAGGCCGTTAGCAAAAGGCCGGCGAGACTGCGCCCCCGCAGATAAGGCAGCACGGTTTCCACGCTCTCGCTAAAGGCCAGCGTAGGATTCTCCATACTTAATCCCTGGCTAAAACCGCCGGCGAGCAGCATGAGGGTCATTAAACCGATGCCATAAGCCGACGCCCAAAAATGCAGCTTGATTAGCGACGCATAACGCCATTCGCGGCCGACCAATCTCGGGACGATGTAGTACATCGAACCGAAGATCACCATGGTGAAAAACGCGTACAGACCCAGATGCGAGTAAGCGATGCTCGCCTGGGTGAAGTTCACATAGCTGGCGACGGACCGCAGTGAAATCAGCAGGCCTACAACGCTAAAGACTGTGTAAGACATCGCGCCGAACACGGTGAACCGCAGCGTAGGGCTATAGCGCATCAGCGGAAAATAACCCTGCATTGTCATGTGATGATTCAGGCCCACCGTGGCGACGGGGATCATCGTCAGGATAGTCGCAGCGATACTCGCGGTAATCATCCACGCCGGAAAAGGGCCGTCGATGAGCCGCTGCATTCCAGTCCAGCTTGAGAAAAGCGCGTACGTCCAAAAGCCGATTGTGGCCAGATGATAACTGTACACCGGGCGCCCGATCACTTTCGGAATCATGTAGTACGCAGTGCCCAGCGCGATGGCGCCGAACCAGAGAAAGAGCAGGTTATTCGCGAACCACCAGCCGACGGCCGTTTGTAAAACACCCTGCACCGGAACGGCGAACAGCATTAACTGCCCAGCCGCATACAGCCATGGAAACCAGAGAAACGCGCCGAGCAAATACCACTGGGTAATGTAAATTTGTTCGCCGCGCCGGTAACGAAACATGAGCACTGCCCACGAGGCAACGAGCGTGTAAGCGACGAACAAAATGATCGCCGCGTAACGCGGAAACTCGAGCCACTGGTAGCCGGTGCTGTCGCCAAGAAGAATTCCGCAAACGCCCAGGAACACGCCCAAGTTCCAAAAACACGCACCAGCAACAAGCAGCAACGGATATCGCAAAACCGTCCGGCACAACCGCGCCATAAGCCAGATTGCTGTGCCCATTCCCGCCATGGAGGCCCAGCCGTAAACCATCACGTTCATGTGCGCGGGCCGCACCCGTCCCCACGTGAGAAAACTGACATTCGAAAGCAAGTCAGGCTCGTGGAGCTTGAATGAAACGAACCCGGCCAACAGCGTGCCAAGGATTAACCACGCCATTGCCGAGGTGTAAAACATCAGCACTGGCACGCGCGTCGACGCATCAATATACGCGCGCTCCAACTGCTCTGTGTCTCCAGCGACGGCAGAGACAGCCGGCTCTTTCAACGGAATTCCAGTGGCGGTAGCGTTCATGGACTCGTGGCTGGGCTCGCGGAAGCGGCTGCGGGTGGAGGTGACTGCGCCGCCACCGAAGGCGACGCAGCAGTTTGGCCCGGCGGTGACGCCGATCCGCTGGGACCAGGTGGTGACGGCGAGCCCGCGGGCTGGCTACCGCCAGGTTTTGAAGCGGCAGACGCTGGCGACGCTGCGGGACTCGTTGCGCCCGCGGGCGACGCTTGCGCCGGAGGAGGCGTGGCAATCGGACCCGCCGCAACAGGCTTTTTCTGCGCGAGATCTGCAACGGTCAGCTCCATGGCGCGACTGATCGGAATGCGAACAACACCTTTGTTCTTGTCCACCCAGGCGTAAGTGTTCAGCGCTTTCTCCGCGTCTCCCTGCGCGGTCTTCAGATTTTCCATCCGCTTCTTCGCCCGCGTCTCTTCATAGTCACTTCCACGCGGCATGGGCCCAATGATTGCGAGCACGATTACGCCAAACAGCGCGAAGAGAAGCACGACCCCTAACCACGTGGAGAACGGGGCACGCGAATGCGCAATATGGCGAAGAGATTCAGTGTCAGCCATGTCAGTTAACGGTGGTGAGAGATTCGATCAGGCGCGGATCACGCACGGGGAACAGTGAAGTCCTCGGCACCATTCGTAGATAAACAAAACCGAGCGTCGCGCCGATGGCGATGAGCGAAAGCACATCCCAAATGCTCACGTGGACGCCGGCGCCGTGTAACGAAGGCAGCACAACGATGTACATGTCGAGCATCTGCATGCAGAGAATCCATCCTGCGATGATACAGAGCTGGTGCGGATGCTTCTTGATCGAGCGCATCAGCAGAATTGGAAAAGCAATGAAGAAACGCCCGATCACCAAGAGCATGCTTAGCGCCCACCACGACTCAGTGTTTCTGGTGATAAAATACTGCGTCTCCTCTGGAATGTTTGCGTACCAGATGAGCATGTACTGGCCGAAGCCGATGTAGGCCCAGAATATGGTGAACGCCAGCATCCATTTCCCCATAATGTGATAATGCTCCACCGTGACGACGTCCTTCAGGTAACCAGCCTGGCGTAAGGCCGTGATCACCAGAACGAGAAGCGACATCGAACTGCCGGCTGCGCCCGCAAAGATGTAAACGCCGAACATGGTCGAGAACCAGCGGTAGTTGAGGCCGACCAGCCAATCGTAAGCGCCGAAAGTCAGACACAGCGCAAACATCGGCAGGCTGACGAAGGCAACCTTGCGCATACTGATTGTGAAGCGCGGATTGCCATCCTTGTCTTGTTCAGCAGAAAGCCTCCGCAATGCGAGCGCCGCCAACAGAAAGAAACCCAGGAATATTACGGCGCGCGCGAGAAAGAAAGGCCAGTTGAGGTAAGCCCGCTTCGTGTCGAGCGAGGGATCGACTCCGGGCGGAATATCCATCCACACAAACAGGTGGTGACGGAGCAAAAGAATCGGGACAAACAGAAGCGCAAGCACCGTCAATAGTGCACCAAGATTTTCCAATTGCCGGCGCACTACCACGCTCCATTCGGCATCGGTTGCATGATGAACGATTGTCCAGAAAAAGCACCCGGCACACAGCGTGAAGAAAAATGCAAAAGCAAACAGCCAGGAATAGCCAAACTGGTGCGGATTCACGATTGCGCCGACGGCGCATAGCACCAGCGCGATGACCGCAACGACTCCAAGGACAAACGAGAGCCCGGTAAATCGGCCGCTGTCGAAGTATTCGCCTTCTGGCGTCGGGACACCGTGTAAGCGCTCGCTCATTTTTTTGGCGCCTCCTGCTTCGCTGCGGGTTTCGTCTCGGGTGGTTTGTTCTCTGCCGGCTTGTCCAATTCTGCGCGATGCTCCGGCGGCACATCGGCAATCGCCGCGTTTTGACTGCGCTGCAGAGCGCGCAAATATGCAATGATCGCCCAGCGGTCCGGCACGATGATGTTCGGTCCGTAAGCCATCATCGTGTTTTTACCATTAGTAATTGTGTTGAAAATTTCGCCGTCAGACATTTTGCGGATGCGTTCGTCTTGAAGCGACACCACGGTAGCGAGCCCATATTTTTTGGTGATCCCGTCGCCTGCAGCCGCGGGGCCATGGCACATCGCGCACGTAATGTTGAATCGCTGCTGCCCGCGCTCCATCAAGTCGCGCGTCACTTCAACCGGAATACCAGTTCCCCACTGATTGCGCATCTTGCCGGTGTTGTAATAATCTGTGCCCACGCTGAAACTCGCGTTTGGATGCGACCAGGGACCGGTTGCGATTGCCTGCGTCTCGGGCGTGTCTGACTTCGGCATTTCGTACCCGATCGGAACTGTGCCGGGAACCGGCAAACGCGGACCGCGCCCATCCGCGAACAAATCGAGTGGCGCTTGTGCGCGCACCTTCGGCTGGCGCACCATGTCGGGAAAAACTTCAGTTGGCGGCTGCGTGCTTTTTTGGCCGCGAAACCCAAACACCGCGATGACCGCGATGGCGGACAGAAGAAAAATCACGAAAAATCCACGCAACATAATCAGTCCTCGTGAACGATGGTGATGTGTTGTCCGCCAGTTTCTTCGAGCAGCTGATGCACGCCGGCCTCGCTAAACCGCGGATCGCGCGCTTCTATCGCCAGGAAAAATCCGTCGTTGGTCACACGACTGAAGCGTTCCCAGTTGAACATGGGATGATTCCAACGAGGCAGACGGTTCATGATCTGCCACGCGAAAAATGCAGTGAACGCGGCAAAAAGCACTGTGAGCTCGAACATGATCGGGAAAAACGCTGGAACCGTGAAAAAGTTGGTCGGTTTTCCGTTCACATCGACGGGGTACAGAATCGATGACGGGCCAAACTCGACTACCGCAGCGGTGAGAAGTCCGGAAATTCCGCCAAACAAGACCCAGCCGCTCAACCACGATTTGCCAAGCCCCATCGCTTCGTCCATCCCATGAATCGGGAACGGCGAATAAACATCCCAGCGGCGGAACCCAGCATCGCGAACGCGCTTCGCTGCTTCGTAAAGAGCTGCAGCGCTCTGATACTCCGCCGCCATTGCGTACACTCTGTGACCGTACGGGGTCTTCATCATCGTGTGCGCTCCTTTCCAGGAGAAAGTACGGAATCGGGAGGCAGATCGTAGTGGGGGTCCGCCTCCGGTATGGCGGTCTTCACTTCGGACATCGCGATCATCGGTAAAAACCGGATGAACAGCAGAAACAGCGAAGTGAAAATCCCGAGCGTGCCGATGTAGGTCCAAATATCTACCCACGTGGGATGATAAACTCTCCAGGACGATGGCAGGAAATCGCGGGCCAGACCGCCGGCAATAATGATGAAGCGCTCAAACCACATGCCGGCGTTGACGCACATGGCGACGAAAAACACGACAAGGATGTTGCGGCGGCACCACCTGAACCAGAAAAGTTGTGGCGAAAGGCAATTGCAGAAGAGCATGCCCAACCACCAGTACCACCAGTATGGTCCGAAAATGCGGTTCCAAAACGCGAACCGCTCGTAGGAATTGCCGCTATACCAGGCGACGAAAAATTCCATGGTGTAGGCGTAGGCGACGAAAGAGCCGGTCAACAAAATGATCTTCGCCATTTTGTCGATGTGCTGCGGCGTAATTACGTCCTGCAATTTGAAGATCGCGCGTGCCGGCAACAGCAGAGTGAGCACCATGGCGAAGCCCCCAAAGATCGCGCCCGCAACGAAGTAGGGCGGGAAGATTGTCGTGTGCCAAGTCGGAATGACTGTCGTGGCGAAGTCGAAGGATACGACGCTGTGAACTGAGAGAACCAGCGGCGTGGAAATCCCCGCCAAAAGTAGATATGCCATTTCGTAATGACGCCAGTGCCGATTCGCGCCGCGCCAGCCAAGAGCGAAAAATCCAAAGAGAAATTTCCTGATCTTTGTGGTCGCGCGGTCGCGCAAAGTCGCCAGGTCCGGAACCAACCCGGTGTACCAAAACAAAACCGAGACGGTGAAATACGTCGAAACCGCAAACACGTCCCACATCAATGCGCTGCGGAAATTTTGCCAGATCCCCCAGTTGTTAGGTATCGGTGCCATATACCACGCCATCCAGAAGCGGCCGACGTGGATACCGGGGAAAATTGCGGCGCAAATCACCGCAAAGAGTGTCATCGCTTCCGCGGAACGATTGATCGAGGTACGCCATTTTTGGCGGAGCAAGTACAGGATCGCTGAGATCAGCGTGCCGGCGTGTCCGATACCGATCCAGAAAACGAAATTAGTAATGTCCCACGCCCAGCCGACCGGAACCTGATTTCCCCAGGTGCCGACGCCGGTGGAAATCTGATAACCAATGCAAAAAAGTCCGAAGGTCGCGGTGCTTGCAGTAATGGTAAAAGCCACCCACCACCAGCGCGGCGCGGGTTGTTCCACTACTTCGGAAATGCGCTCGGTCAGCCAACTGAAATTGCGCCGGTTCAGAACAAGCGGCACATGCGCAATTTGTCGCTCAGCCTCTTTGACCCTTTCAGGTGCTGCTGCGGGTGCTCCGTCCATATTTTCTAATCTGTGGTCATCCCGAGGCGCGCAGACGGCGAGGGATCTCCCACTCGGTGACTGATTACGCAAGGAACGCTCGCGTGCGGTGTGCAGCCTTTGCGAGATCCTTCGCTCCGCTCAGGTTGACAGGTCAGCGAGAATCCCGATCGACAATCGAAAATGGAAAATCGAAAATTCATCACGCTGTTTTCTCCTCCATACTCGCCACCCCGATGTTCTCCGCGTCCGGCATTTTCGGGTTTGGATTGCGAATGCGCGCGAGATAACTGACTCGCGGGACAGTGTTCAAAGATTCGAGGATCCGGTAATCGCGGTCCTGCTGTTTCATTTTTGAAACGCGACTCTCCGGATCTTTGATATCGCCAAAAACGATCGCTTCCGTGGGACACGCCTGCGCGCACGCGGTTGTGAACGAGTCGCGCGGGATGAGAAGATTTTTGCCGCTCGCGCCAGCGCGCGCATGCGCGGCGATCTTTGCTTCTTCGATGCGTTGCACGCAGAAGGTGCACTTCTCCATGACGCCGCGCATCCGCACCGTGACGTTTGGGTTCTTCTGCATCTTGATCGTGTCCGGCGCGCCTTTCGTCGTCAGCGGCGCGAAATACTCTTCGTAAATGTTGAATGCGCCCACGATCTTTCTCTTGCCGACCGGCCGCTGATTGTAATCGAAATAATTAAAGCGCCGGACCTTATATGGGCAGTTGTTCGAGCAAAAGCGCGTGCCGACGCATCGATTGTAAGCCATGACATTGAGGCCATCCTCGCTGTGCAGCGTCGCGTTGACAGGGCAAACCGTTTCACACGGCGCGTTCTCGCAATGCTGACACGGCATCGGCTGAAACACCATCTCCGGGTGTTCCGGCCATTCGCCGCGGTCTTGATTGAATGCTTTACGACTAGCGTAATACCGATCTATCCGCAGCCAGTGCATGATGCGGCCATGTGACACCTGTAACTTGCCTACGATCGGGATGTTGTTCTCCGCCTGACAGGCGATCACGCAGGCCTGACATCCGGTGCACACATTGAGATCGATGCTCATTCCCCACTGTTGCGGGGCGGTCAACGGCGGGTGTGTATAAATGCTCGGTGGCGGATGTGGCAGTTCTTCTTCACCCGGAATTTTCTGCGCGAACTCATTGTTCGCGCGGTAGCCCTCCAGTGTCGCTTCGCGGATAAGACCGCGGCCCTCGATGCTGAAATGCTCCTGCATGATCGAGAACGGGTAAGTGCGGCCGACCTTGGTCACGCGTACGCTGTCGATGCCCGGCGCTCCTGCGACAGCGAAGTGCGGATTGACAGCCGTGCGCAGAAAATAACCATTGAAGCCGGCCTGCTCGGCGATGCCCGGCCTTTCTTTCAGATCTCTGCCCGCGTACGGCAATTCGTAGAACTGCGGCATCTTTCGCGCCCAACCCAACGGAACTGTCACCGAATTGTCCGCGTGCCCGGGCGAGACCAGTGCTGCGATGACCAACTCACGTTTGATCGGTTCCGGCGCAGCGCTTTTTTCTGTGATCGTGATTTGAACAAGGTCGCCAGTTGCAACTCCAAGCGTCTTTGCGAACCCGGGACTCATCAGCGCGGCATTATCCCACGTCAGCTTCGTGATGGGGTCGGGCATTTCCTGCAGCCAGCCGTTGTTGGCGTAGCGGCCATCGTCCATTTCGTAACTGGCTGTTAACACAATCTCCGGCGACTCTGCCGTCGGTGACGGGGGCAGCGCCCAGGAACTTTGAGTCGCTCCGAGTGCGCTTGCATTGAATGCAGAAGTCTGATCACGCGGCCGAACGTGCGAAGCAAAGCCGTCGTGAAGAAAACGAGACCACGCACTTTCAAAATCTCCCGGCGGATGGGTGCCGCGAAAAGTTTCCTGCACAAGTTCCGGACCTTCTGTTTTTGGACCGCCAAGCAGCGCGTTAAGCAGGTCGATTTCCGAAAGTCCGCCAAAGAGCGGCAGGATCATTGGTTGAATCGATAAGTAATCGCCACCCGATGTGAGCGCGTCGCCCCATGATTCCAGATAATGCGCAAGCGGAACATGCCAGTGACTGAGCGCTGACGTCGCGTCCTCGTGATAACCGAGCCGCACAATCTCGGGCACCTTTTTTTGCAGATCAGCCCAGTCGAGCGGGAGCTTTGTTTGCGGATCCGCTACAAGTCCGCGCTGCGCGTTGTAAACAGGATCGCCGCCGAGAATGAAAAGTTGCTTGATTCGCCCATCGCTTATGTCTGAGGCCAGCCGTGAAATATCGATCGTGCGCGGGTTCTGCGGAAGCTGTCGGACGACCAGGGTTTGGCCGATATTCTTCAGCGCAGCATTAATTGCATGAACAAGCAATTGCACTGGGCCCGGCTGATTTGGACCGATGATTACCAAGCTCGCGCCCGATTTTATCAGAAGATCATTTGCGGCCTCGCCAAGCCACTGCTCATCGAACTCTGCGCCGCCTGCCGGAGCCTGCAGATTATTAACGAGTCCGCCTAGTCCTGCATCGTTTGTTCCTGCGAGGATTTTTTTCGCCAGCGCGTGTGCGAACGCCGCAATCTGGCTCGCGGGACAACGGAGCCGGTGGTCTGCCATGGCACCCGTGAGCGTGAAGCGATTCTCCACTACATAGAGTCGATTCATGTTGTCTGCAGGCGACTTCACTCTTCGGCGTGACGTGAATGTGCGCACGGATTCCAGATCGCCCTGACCGCAATCGAGAAAGTCGCTGTCCAGAGCAAGAATCACGTCTGCCCGATCGAATTTCGGGATCAGCCGTGCTCCGGGGCCGAATGCGCTTTGCGTTGCGGCCGCTTGCTCCTGGCTCAGGAGCGGTTCGTACACGCACCAGCGCATGCTCGGGAAAATTTTTTCCAGTTCAGTGCGCAACCGTTCGCGTGTGGGCGAATTTGTTTCATCAACGAGGAACGCAAGTCCATCTCCACCTTTACTGGTGAGCGCGTTGCGAAGAGTTTCTATGTAAGCATCAAAGTCGGCGCGATTGCTCGTTTTTCCCTTATGAACAAACCGCTGTGAGCGTGACGGATCGTACAGATCGAGAATGGATGCTTGAACAAATGTGTCCGTCGCGCCTCCGCTAGCAGGATGCAACGGGTTACCTTCTAATTTTATCGGGCGCCCGTCCACGGTTGTGGCGATGAGTGGAATTGCGCCCGTGCGCCTGGGCATGGCCGTGGCGTAGTAGAGAAATTTGCCGGGGATTGTCCACTCCACGTTCTTAGTAAAAGGAACCAGATGCAGTTCCGGTCGACGACAACTCGTGAGACCAATCCCGGCCAGCGCCATGGATGCACCCATCAATTTCAAAAAGTCGCGGCGCGACCACTCGTCGCCGCTCAGCTCCGCCGAACCTGGGGGAAATTCGCGTTCCAACCATTGCCGAAATTCTGCGGTATCGTTCAACTCACCCAAGCCGCGCCAGTAATGCTTCCCGTTTGCCGGTTCGGGCGGATGTTGGAAGACGCGTTTCATCGGTGGCATCCCTGGCAATTTGTTGGCGGAGTAATATTCCAGCGCTGCTTCAACGTCTCGCCGATCTCAGCCTGCGTGAGTTTCTTCTTCTTGGAAAAATCTCCGTGCACGTTGCTCGGCTGCCCATATTTCGCGACAAACTCAGCCGGCTTCACGTCTTCAGGTTTCCAATCGAGATTGAAGACTTGCTCTTCCGGCCGCAGAAAATTTTCCGGATGCCGATGACAATCGAGGCACCACGCCATGCTATGCGGTTTCCCTAAATACACCGTCGACATGTGATTGACAGGGCCATGGCAACTGAAACAACTGATGCCGCGGTTCACATGCGCCGCATGATTGTAATAAACGTAATCGACAGTCCGATAGATCCAGACCCACTCCACTGGGTCGCCCGTCTTCAAACTTTCGCGCACGGGCTCCAACTTAGGGTTGTCTTTCTGCACCTGCGTGTGGCAGTTCATGCACGTTTGCGTGTTTGGCACATTTGAGTGCGCCGCCATTTCAACAAAGCTGTGACAATAACGGCAATCCATGCCGAGCTGTGTCACATGAATATCGTGTGGAAATGGCACTGGCTGGATCGGTTCATACCCGACTTTCGTATATTTCGGCGTGGCGTAATACCACGTCGCGCCTGTCAGGCCACCTGCGAGAACGATGCCGCAGACCAGCAGCTTGATCGGCACCCAGTTCGTCCAGCGTGGAAAGAAATTTGCCATGATAACTAACCGACGAGAGGGCGGGCGGAGGTGGGTCGCCACCCTCCGAATGAAACAGAACTGAGCTCAGGAAGTGTCTGGTTCAGACGTTGCAAAAGGTTAAGGTTAATCGCTCGTCCGAGGGGTAACGGATTCTATAAATGTGCTGCGCGAGAGCAAAACAAAATTTCGTGATTCATCTCTATTAAGAAATCGCCGGCGATAATCTGATCACGTCAGAACTTGGGCAAAGCGTCAAGCCTGGAAGATCGATTTTTAGCCGCTGACGAGACAAAACATCAACGCGCCTTCTTCGCTGACGCAAAAGCTTCAGAGAAATGGAAGCGAAACCACTTCGACCGAAATAGCCTTGGCGGAGTTTCTGGCGTCTCCGGGCGCGAGCGCATCCAACTTCGTGCCGACGCTGTTGAAACCGCGTTTCACATACCCGAGTGCGATTTCTTTTCCGAGTTCTTCGCTATGCGTTGCGCTCGTGATCCAGCCGACTTCTTTCCCCGGCACTGAAGGACCCGCAAGATTCATTCGCGGTTGCAGCGGGACGTTGTTCAGCGAAATCAACCCGCACAATCGTTTGTTTGTTTGGCCAGACATCTTTATTCGCGAGATCACTTCCTGGCCAATGTAGCAGCCCTTTTGGTAATCGATCGTCCTCTGTTCCAGATTCGCTTCGATTGGAATGATCTCCTCTGTCAATTCAGAGCCCCAGCGTGGAATACCTTGTTCAATTCGCATCACTTCTGCAGCGACAGGATCAAGGAACTCAAAGTGCGAGGACAATCGTTGAGATAAAGCGTCACGATGCGCGGCATCGCTCCAAATGTCACACCCTGGCTCAACAAAACGCTGTACAGAAACAACTCGACCATCTACCCGTTGTAATTCCGGCGAGAGGACGTGAAACAGCGAGAATTGATCCGTGACGTCCTCCACTTCAACGTCGTCCGCGATCACATAGCGTTCCAACCTCGCGCGGAGTTTCTCTCGAAGATTTGGCGCTGCATCCACCAAAAAGCATTCTCCGATTGCGCAAACGAAAATGTGCGCATCCATTTTGCCTTTTGCATTAAGCACACACGCCTCGACGGCCACTGTCTCGCTGGCCTTGCGCAAATCGTTTGTGATCTGCCCGTTGAGGAATCGAAACCTATCCGTCCGCGTGACACGAAACTTCGCACGCGTCGAGAGATCGAGAAAAGCGCCCTGCCCGGCTGGCGACGCCTGCGTCATTATTGTCCAGACGAAAGCCGGCTCAGCAGCTGTTTGAAAAAACCGCGGCGCAATCGTGCAGTTTCATTAGCTGTTGCGCCTCCTGTCCCGGTGAACGCGAGTAAAGGCTGCTGTGAACTGGGTACAGCTGCATCTTCTGGTTTTAATTGTTCCGTGTGTGATTCCGGTGAGGCAATAATCGGTTCAATCGCGATCGATTCCTGATCCGGATGTTCCGGCGGCGGCTCTTCGTGAGACGTTGAACCGCCTTCCTGCAAATATTTGCGTGCAACGACCGAATAATCATTATCCCCGTGACCCCACTGCATTTGCTCAGACAACCGATCGCGAGCGGCAGAGCTAACTCCCAAGTCCAGATAATGCGACAAAGCAATCTGATTGGCGATCTGCATGTCTTTCAACATGTGTTTAACAGAAAATTGCGCCTCAAAATCGCGGTCGAGCATTTTCGGCACTTTCATCGCCAGAGTAGCGGAATGACTCGCATTAACGCGTATCGCTTCGACAAATTTTTCCAGGGGCACTCCTAACGCTTGAACCAGCGCCAGAGCCTCGGCCGCGGCCTGCACGCTAGCGGCAGTGATCATGTTGGTCGCAATCTTGATAGCGCTCGCCTGGCCGATCTCCCCAATATGAATGATTTCTTTGCTGCTGGCCTCGAGGATGGAACGCGCCGCTCGCAGTGCCGCATCGGCCGCGCCGACATAATAAACCAATTCGCCTTTTTCGGCTGCGGGTTTGCTTCCCGTAAATGACGCCTCGACAAATCGCGCTCCCCGGCGCTCGACAATTTCCGACGCGGCACGCATTGAATCGGGCGCGACCGTTGAATGCGCAAGGACGAGGTGACGTGGCGTGAGGCTTTCGCTCAACTGCTCAACCGTCTGCAGAAGCGCTTCGTCATCGGAGACAAAGATCTGGATGTAATTGCAAATTCCCGCCAATTCCCCAAGCGAGCCGACAAAATTTGGAACGGGCTGCGGCGAGCGATTCCATACGAAAACTGAAAAGCCTTTGCGGCGAAGGTGCGCGGCAATGGCGCGCCCGATAATTCCAAGACCAATCACACCAATGCTTTTATTGGTTCGATCGGACATTGATGCGAGACGCTCCATTCGGGCGACGGATTCACGTTCAGATTGCTGGGAAAACAGGGTTTACGCAATGCAGAAGTTGCAATAAGGCGGCTGCGCACGTGCGAAGCTGTTCATTCATTTTAGGGCAATTTCAGAGAGGTAATACAATGTGACGGATCCGACAATCTGAAGACTGGGCGCGCTGATCTTGTCGATTGTATCATCGGCTGTGTGCCACCAGGGATAATCGAAATCAATGACGTCGAGTGTCGGAATCCCGATGCCGTTCAGCGGTGCGTGATCGTCGATAAGATCCCGGCCGAGATAAGTAAAATAACTTCGCAACTTCAGCGCTTCCGCAGCGGCAAAAATATCCCGCGCGACATCGGCGGGGGAATCGTCTGGAAGTGTGATGCCGAGGGACCGATCGCCAACCATGTCGAACAACAGCCCGCCGCGAAATTGTTTTGGTCTGCTGTCTCGAAGTTGCCTGGCAAAATAGCGGCTCCCGTACAAACCGTCGGTACCGGAAAACTGCTCGAAGGCTTCTTCGCCATCAAAAAATACCAGCTCAATCTTGCTGGCCAGTGTTGGATGTTGCCCTATGACGCGGGCTAATTCCAAGAGCAGACCGGTGCTTGAGCCGCCGTCATTGGCCCCGATAAACCGAATCGTGTCGAATACTTTTGTGTCGTAGTGGGAGCACAACAAAAACGCTGGGGATGTCGCCTTTTCCTGCTTCGCAAATTGGGCAATCAAATTTACGAAATGCGTTTTGCCGCGCGGAGTGTCTTCGGTGAATGCCTGGCGCCTTACCTTCCAACCCTGGGGACGAAGTTGCTCCTCAATGTATGCCCTCGATTTCTCGAGAGCATCGGAACCGGCCGGCCGCGGCCCGAAATCGACAAGGCGTTGAACATGAGCAAATGCTTTTTCACCGGAGAATTCCTCCCAGATTTTTGCTTCCGCTGCGCGCACAGGACTGGTCTGAAGGAGCGACACTAAAAACACGATAGTCGTGTTGCGTAGGGCATTTTTGTGAAACGCCATAACCAGCCGCTGCTTTTGGACTGGCGTCTGACACAGACGCCCTACAATTTCCATTGATTTTGCTAATCCCCAACTGTCGGCAGCCCCAGAGCAGTAACGATCCGATGGAGATCGTCCGTTCCGTAGTACTCGATTTCAATCCGCCCGCGCTTATCGCCGTGATGGATGATGACGTGCGTCGCCAGGTGTTGTTGCAATCGGTTCTGAAGATCTTCTACTGCCGTCCCGGTGGCGCCCAATTCGCTCGTTACACGACGGGACTTTCGCCGTGACCGTCCGATCCCAAGCAGACGCGCAACCAGGCGCTCAGTGGAACGCACGGTAGCATTCCGTCGCAAAACCGTTTCCGCAGTCAGCAGTTGCTCCTCGTGCGCTTTTAGTGCGAGCAGCACTTTTGCGTGGCCGACCGAAATTAAATTCTGAGCCAGCCAGACTTGTACCTGTGGATGCAGGTCCAAAAGCCGCAGTGCGTTGGCCACCGCCGCGCGGCTACGCCCGACTTTGAGCGCGATGTCCTCCTGTCGCATTCCAAATTCATTAGCTAATCTGGCGTAGCCCTGAGCCTCTTCGATAGGATTGAGGTCCGCACGCTGAAGATTCTCGATCAATGACAACTCAAGCACTTCCAAGTCGTTGGCGGTCCGAACTATCGCGGGTACGCCCGCAAGCCCAATTTCCTGGGCGGCGCGCCATCTGCGTTCGCCTGCAATAAGTTCAAATCGTGTCCCAGCCTGTCGAACGATCAGCGGTTGAATGATGCCATGCTGGCGAATCGAATCGATTAATTCTTGCAATGCTTCGTGCCCAAAATCCTTTCGCGGCTGAAATGTGCTCGGCACAATGTTTGCCAGACTGATTTGGTGTACTCTCTCCCCCGACTCGACCACATCCGTACGTGCGGTGACGGTAGGCGTGCCAATCAGCGCGCCAAGACCTTTACCTAGACCAGACCGTCCCATGCGTCTGAGGCTAATGGAACAGCTTTATCAAGGCAAACAGCAATCCCCGACGATGGCACAGCGGATTTCGCCTAGCTAATTCGCACCCAATTGCCCGGTCCCATGGATAATCTGTCCCGTACCGCCCCCCCAAAAAAAAACGTTGACAGTCGAACCTCAAATTTAGTAATAACACGAACGGCTCCACAACAGAGAAGAATTTTGCCCGGTAAATTTTTGTCTGTTCGGAACCCAGTGAATTAAAAAAACAACCGGGAAAAAGAAAGAACACATTCAAATGTATTCACTGATGAAATTCAGAAAGTTGCTCCCGGTTGCTCTGGTGTGCTTTGCGTTCTTGCCACAAATGCAAGCAGCGCCAATCCCAAATCCATTGGGAACACCGTTACCCGGTTATCCGAATCCGGACGGGTGCTACGCGAACTTCACGACTGCGGAAGGGTGCAATGCCCTTAATTCCCTCGGGGCCGGTCTAGGAAACACAGGATTAGGCTGGTATTCACTCTTTTCAGTCGTTGACACCAGCTTCAACACCGGCGCCGGCGCGGGGACGCTGGCGTTGACCACTGCGCGTGAAAATACCGCAACTGGCGCGGGAGCGATGTTGCTTACCACGAGCGGCTTCCGAAACACTGCTGCCGGAAGCGACGCGCTTCTCTACAACGACACCGGCGTATACAACGGTGCTTTCGGCGCGTTTGCCCTGTTTAACAACACCAATGGATTCAGCAACAATGCCGTGGGCGATTCCGCGCTGTTGGAAAATATTCACGGCGCCCAGAACACAGCGGTTGGTGACCTGGCGCTCGCGGATAATGACTTTTCCGGCGCCGGGCTGGCCAACTTCAACACAGCAGTTGGCGCCGAGGCGCTGTTGAATAACACCAATGGCGACTCAAATAACGCTGTCGGCGCTTACGCGCTTACCGGGAACACCATTGGAATATTTAACCAAGCCATGGGTTTTGCCGCGCTGTCCAACATCCTCGTCGGCTCGGCAAATGTTGCCATTGGTGATTCAGCGTTGGTAAACGCTGGAACTGGCGGCCCCTCCAACTTTAATACAGTGATCGGGGATTTAGCAGGAGGCGCCCTCACCAGCGGTAGCGATAACATCTATATTGGTGCAACCTCCGGCGGCCCCGCGGTCGAAAGCGGCGCCATCCGCATCGGCGACCCTTTGTTTGTTTCCGGTTGCTGGATCGCCGGCATTTTCGGCAACCTCACGCCCGGCGTTCCCGTTTACATCAATGCAGCTGGCAAGCTGAGCACGACGCCCTCCTCGCAACGCTACAAAGAGGACATTAAGCGCATGGACAAAGCGAGCGAAGCGCTTTTCGCGCTCAAACCGGTCACCTTCCGTTATAAGAAGGAGTTCGACGCCACGGGAACTCCGCAGTTCGGATTGGTCGCTGAAGAAGTCGCAAAAGTGAATCCCGACCTCGTCTATCGCGATAACGATGGGAAAATTTACTCAGTCCGCTACGAAGCGGTGAACGCGATGTTGCTCAATGAGTTCATCAAAGAGCATCGCACCGTGGAGAATCAGCAAGCCACGATGGCCTCGCAGGAAGTGCAAATTAAATGGCTAACCGAAACCGTAAAGCAGCAGGCCACACAAATTCAGAAAGTCAGCGCTCAGCTTGAAATGATCAGGCCGACGCCACAAGTCGTGGAGACTCATTAACGTAACGACAGTAGCGAACCATCTCCAATCACTGTAGCTGAGCGAAGCAGGCCGGTTGCCCGTCGGCCTGCGCTCAGCTTAGGTACGCCCGGCTCGAGGTGTGGGTTCCGTGGCGGGCTGCAATGCGTTGCGTAGGAGCTAACCGGCACGGCGCGCACACGAACGGTGCACCGCCATCACTTTCTTCATTTCAAAAAGAGGATTTCTCAAAAAAGTTATTGACATTAAAAGCTCAAATTTGGTATACGGGTCGATGGTTCCAAAAAAGACGAAGAATTTTGCCCGGTAGATTCTTTGTCTTTTCGGAGCCCGTAAACAAGAAACCAAAACAAAACATGGACCGGGAAAAGAGGAAAACACATCTCATGTATTCACTGATTCGATTTAAAACGTTAGCTTCATGCGTTCTGGTATGCTTTGCGTTTTTGCCGCAAATGCATGCAGCTCCAAACGCGTTACCCACACCGTTCCCCGGGACGAATCCGGACGGGTGCTATCCAGGATTTACGACCGCCGAAGGGTGCAATGCCCTTGCCGGCCTCACCAGTGGCGCCGGAAACACAGGAATCGGTTGGTACTCGCTCTCTTTCGCCGCAGGCTCCAGCTTCAGTACCGGCGTTGGTGCTGGGTCGCTGGTCCTCAATCACGCAGATTCAAACACTGCAGTAGGCGCCGCAGCGATGTTGCTTAACACTACCGGCCACGAGAATACGGCCGTGGGAGTGGACGCGATGGTCTATAACGACAGCGGCGAGTTCAACGGCGCCGTCGGCGGTTTCGCGCTCTTTAACAACACGGACGGATTCAGCAACAACGCCATGGGCGATTCCGCGCTGTTTCAAAATATCCATGCCGCTCAAAACACAGCAGTTGGCGATCTGGCGCTCGCGAATAATGATGTCAGCGGAAATGGGGATGGCAATAACAACACCGCAGTTGGTGCGCAGGCGCTCACCAATAATGGCGATGGCAGTGAGAACACAGCCGTGGGTACAGGCGCAGGACCAAACGTAGTCGATGGCTTCAATAACACTTACGTCGGCGACTTCGTTGGTACCGACGCCGACGACGAAGACAGTACGATCCGCATCGGCGACCTCTCGAACGGGAACGGGGCTGGACCGTGCTACCGACGAGCTTGGCTATGACCCTGGCGTCGCCAGGGGTGGTACCGCACCTGTGCAACGTAGCGTACCTCAACCTCGCGTGCGCCCCCAGCCCCACCAAGCCATGCTCAACAAGAAAGTTGAGAAGTTGCAAGCAACGGTCACGCAGCAACAGAGGCAAATAGAGACTCTCACAGCCCAGCTCAGAGAGCAGGCCACCCAAATCCAAAAAGTGAGTGCCCAGCTTGAGATGGTCAAGCCGGCGCCACAGATGGTAGAAAATCGATAAAACTGTTACAGGGGAACGCTGTTAGAGAAGTCAGCGCCTTCATACAGTTCTAACGAACAGCCGCCGCGCGAAACCGCGCGGCGGCTGTTTTGTTTCTATAGCGACGCGCGCCGATTTCGATTCCCTAAGCCCGGCCGTTAAATATATTTTGCACAGGCCGCGCAAACTTTCATGCATCACAGTACGAAGAAGGACACTGAACTCTTTACGTTGGGTCACTCTCCCGATCCCGATGATGCCTTCATGTTCTACGCAATGGCCGAAAACAAAATCGATCTTCACGGTTATCGTTTCGACCATCGGTTGGAAGATATTCAGACGTTGAATGAGCGGGCGCGGCGCGGTGAGCTGCATATTTCTGCGATCTCCATCCACGCGTATGCCTACGTCGCCGACAAGTACGCATTGCTGCCGTGCGGCGCGAGCATGGGCGATGGATACGGACCAGTTGTTGTCAGAAAATGCCGAAGCCCAAACGCCCGACGTCGAACATCGAATGCATCAATCCTACAAGTCTTCAATCCTTCAACGGCTGACGAAAGTGCTCGCGAGGCATTACATGATTGTGTAATTGCAGTTCCCGGAAAACTAACGAGCGCGTTCCTGGCGCTACAGCTCTTTCTTGGCGAATTCGATTTCATCGTAGTTCCCTTTGATCGAATTTTCGACGCCATAAAAACCGGACAGGCTGACGCGGGTCTGATCATTCACGAAGGACAACTGACATATCAACAAACCGGTTTTGAAAAGATTGTCGATCTTGGCGAGTGGTGGAAACGCAAAACCAGCCTGCCATTGCCTCTTGGTGGAAATGTCGTGCGTAAAGACATTCCGCCCGCAGTCCTCCGCGATCTCAGCGGCATTGTTCGCCAAAGCATTGATTACGGTCTGGCGCATCGAGACGAGGCCGTGGGTCATTCACTTGCTTACGCCCGCGGCATGGGCGCGAAGCTCACCCGAAAATTCATTAGCATGTACGTGAATGAATTTACTCGCGACTACGGTGACAGTGGACGCTCGGCTATCCGCAAATTTCTGACCACGGCGTACGACAAAGGCTATATCACCGCGCCAATTCGAGTAGAATTTGTCGAATAATTCCGGAGCCACTGCCTTCTAGTCGTGGTGTCTCCATCACGCTTGGCGAAGCCACCGTTTGTTCGATATTTTCTAGGGAATCTGACTTAAGAATTTTCTTGCCACATCATTCGCAAGCGACGTATCAATGATGTTTCGGTGAAGGCACTGCTGCCAGCCAGGGACGATCTTTTCCGTCTCGCCCGAGTCGGATCCTGCGTCATCGGCTGCGCGCTGCTCGGTTTTGCCGGCTGCTGGAAGACCGAACCGATCGACGAAGCGAAAGCCGCCGGAAAAACGACCGCCGATTTTCCGCAGATCACGGCCGACATCTTCAAGCCGATGGATGGCGGCATCGATCTTTCGCCCGAGGAGATCATGGGGCGCAACACTTGGAATCTCTGGAGCGGTGGCAACCAGCACTTTTGGAATCATACCGCTCAGGACAGTTACGGATTGATGGACCTTTTGAAGATGCTCGACAACCGCAAATTTTCGCGCGGCGAGCGTTTCAAAATTCTCGGCCTAGTAAACGAGCCAGGATTTCGCGCCGCAAGTAAGCCGGATGAGTTTGGCTTGTGGCTGGATGAGCAAGTCGAACCGGAGCCGAAAGGCATCGACGAAACCGTTTACGGCAAGCCTTCGGGCGTGCTTGGCTTCCGGCTTTTCCCAAATCCGGAATTCAACGACGAAGCGCGCAAGAAATGGGACGGCAACCGCTTCATGAATGATCCGACGTATCACAACGACAACAAGCTCGTCCGTCCGTACCGCGTCGGCGTCGCGTGCGGCTCCTGCCACATCGCGCCGAATCCCAGCAATCCGCCAGATGACCCCGAAAATCCGCGATGGGAAAACCTCGCGTCGGCAATTGGCAATCAATACATCAACGAGGGAAAAGTCTTTGCCTGCAATGTCGAGAAGGGCGGCTTCTTTTACGAAATGCTCGCTGCACAGCCGCGCGGCACTTCCGACACCTCCCGCATTGCGACAGATCACATCAATAACCCGAATGCAATCAACGCAATTTTTCTGCTCGCAGAACGGGAACGCATCCAAGTACCGGAAAAGATGGCGGGCGGAACGCTGGCTCTACCTGGTGAAAAAGAAGAGATGCCGGTGGCGCACGTTCTAAAAGACGGCGCCGATTCCATCGGCATCCCCGGCGCAACCATTCGCGTTTACGTCAATATTGGAATGTTTTCCGAGTACTGGCTTACGCGCCACAACCGGTTGATCGGACTCACGCCGCAGAAACCGTTCGAGATTCCTTATGCGCGTGAGCATTCGGTTTTCTGGCGCGCCACCGAGGAACGACTTGCGGGTATCAGAGCCTTTTTCTGCAGGCTAAAACCCTTTCATCTCGCCGACGCGCCCGGCGGACAGGCTTACATTACCACGGACGCAACTGTGATGACACGCGGGAAGGAAGTGTTTGCCGAAAGCTGCGCGGCATGTCACTCGAGCAAGCAACCGCCGCCAGGCACTGATCCGCACTCCGGCGAAGGAAAAGCCTGGTTCCGCGCAGAGGTGATGAAGCCCGAGTTTTTGGAGGACAACTTCCTCTCAAACGAGAAGCGCTATCCGTTGACAAAGATCGAGACCAATTCCGCGCGAGCGTTCGCGACAAACGCCAAGGCTACTCACGTCTGGGACAACTTTTCCTCGCTTACCTACAAGGAATTGTCGCCCGTGGACGAACTCGAATTCTTCAATCCTTTTGATGAGACGCATCCGATCAAATTCAAACCGAAAGAGAGAGATGTCGCGCCTGGATATTATCGCACGCCTTCGCTCGTCAGTGTCTGGA
>WNGC01001308.1_pt1 | contig 23066 bp, 20 predicted proteins | sample 5400051 | NCBI WGS metagenome assembly WNGC01 (sample SAMN13153368, study PRJNA577476) | soil metagenome | isolation source: 20 cm soil or saprolite under grassland replicate 2 | place: USA:California | collected 2016-06-15
TGTCGTACAGCACGGGCGTCACGTTTCCCTGCGTCAGCACCTCGATCCCGGACGGGTCGCGGTACGCCTTCCGATAGAACACGTGCGTCACCCCCGAGTTGATGATGAGCTTGGCGCACATGACGCAGGGCGAGGCGCTGACGAACACGACCTTGTCGCGCACGCTGCCCGGCGCCTTGACCAGCGCATTCATTTCGGAGTGAATGCAGCCGCAGTTGCCCGGCACCGCGGAGTCGCACTTGTTGGGCAAACCCCGGGCGTTGCCGTTGTACCCGATCGCGAGCACGTTCTCGAGCAGCTGATCGGTCACTACCGTTCCCACCTGCAGCCGGACGCAGGTGGAGCGCTTGGCCAGCTCTTCGGCCATGCGCATGTATACCTCGTACAGAGGGATGCGGTCGACCGGCGGGACCGCCGCTCCGGTGGGCAGGAGGTTGAGCGGGTGCGTGTTCGCCGCCACGCCGTCCCTAGCGACGCTCATACAGCTCCTCGTCGGGGTCGTAGTCCGTGTACCGCCGGCGGGTGCGCTCGTGTGCGAGCCAGGCGTCGAACCCCGACGGCACCAGGCCGTTGGAGCGATCCTGACGCTCCGCGGCGCGGGTCGCGAGGGTGTCGGCGTATTCGTTCTTCGCGTGTCCCGCGTGGCCCTCGATCCAGCGCCACTCGACGTCGTGCGCCGCCGCGGCTTGGACCAGTTTCTGCCACAGGTCCTGATTCTCGAGCACGCCGCCCTTGCGCTTCCAGCCACGGGCTTCCCACCCCGCCACCCACTCGCTCATCCCTTTGACGAGGTACTGCGAGTCGGAAACGTACACGACGCGGGCGTGCTTCCACTGGCGGCGGATCCATTCCAAGGCAGCGATCGCTCCGGCCAGGGCCATCTTGTTGTTGGTCGTCTGGGGGGAGGATTCGTAGAAGTCCCACCGCGCCAGGCTGTCTCCGGCGGGTGCCTCGATCAGCGCGGCGTTGCCACCGGGGCTCGGTTTGGAGCCGTCGTTGCCCAGGCAGCTCTCGTCCGCGTGCACCAGGACGCGGGTCGCGGGTGCACCGGCCATGTCAGGGCTGGATCACCACGGGGATATCGGTGTGGCGCAGGATCTCCTCCGCGTGGGACACCACGATCGCGCTGGGCCGGCCGTCGACGTGGCTCATGTGGGCGCCGGCGAACAACGAGTCGCACTGGGTCCGCTTGATCACCTGGGCCACGACCTCGCCCGGCTTTCCGGGCTCGACGTGCGTGACGAACGGCACGCGCTGCATCGAGAGCGCCGCCTCGGCCGCGCCCACCACCAGCAGTCCGGCCTCGCGGTCGTCGCTCGCGTGGATGACATGGATGGTGCTCTCCACCACGGTGGCGAACTGGATGGCGAGCTCCAGGGCCCGCCGGCTCGTGTCGCGCCCGTCGAACGCGACCGCGATCGAGCGCATGAGCGACGGGACGCCGCCGCACACGATCACACAGCGCTCCGCGATGCGGATCAACGAGATCACGGTGGGTCCGAGGGCGGACTCTTTGGTCGTGACGCCGCGCCGTCCGACGAGCACCGCGTCGGCGGTCTTGGCGAGCGTGGCCAGCTCGACGTCGGCGTCGCCTGCGACCGCCGTGGTCTCGACCTTCAACCCCGCCGCCAGGACGCGCTCGCGCGCCCGGTCGAGCATCGGCGCCCCGTCCGCCCCGTGCCGGCCCTCGCGCACGTACGCCGCGATCAGCGTGCTGCGGAACCGCTCTCCCAGGAGCACCGCCTGCTCGAACGCCGCATCGGCGCGCGGGCTGCCGTCCAGGCCCACCAGCAGGCGCGTGAACACGGTTACGGCAACACCGCGAACGACTCGAGGTCGTGCAGCGGGAACGCCAACAGCTCGCCGGTCATCGGCAGCCTGCCCTGGAGCGCTTCGTCGCGCGCCACGGTCTCGAGCCGCTCGGCCACGACGACGTATTCCGTGCCGCGCCGTCGCAGCGCCACGCGGCGCCGCTCCCGCACGGCGCGCTCGAGCGCATCGAGTGCGGCGGGCGTGAGGCTCGTGTACTCGGGGATCGCGCCGGTCCCGGATCGCCGCATCATCGCACCGCGATCCGGCCCGCCTCGCCGGCGATCACGCGGCCGATTACCACCGCCGCGAGCGTACCCTCGCGCCCGAGCGCCGCTACCAGCGTGTCGGCCCGGTCGGGGGCCACGGCGATCAACAGTCCCCCCGACGTCTGCGCGTCCGCGAGCAGCAGGCGCGTCGTGCCGTCCACGCCGTCGGCATATGTGACCGCGTCGGCGACGCCCGCGACGTTACGTGTCGTGCCCCCGGGAATCGCTCCCCGCTCGGCGGCTTGGCGTGCGTGCGGCAACAAGGGCACGGCGGCCGCCGTGAGCTCTGCCGCGACACCGCTCGCTTCGAGGAGCGTGCGCAGGTGGCCCAAGAGCCCGAAGCCGGTGACGTCGGTGGCGGCATGGACGCTCTTTCCCATCGCCAGCATCGCCCGGGCCGCACCCGCGTTGAGGGTCGTCATCGCCGCCACCGCGGGCGCGAGGTCCGCCTCCGTCAGGAGATCCTGCTTCAGCGCGGTGGTCAGGACGCCGGTCCCGAGCGGCTTGGTGAGTACCAGCGCGTCGCCCGGCCGGGCGCCGCTGTTCCGCACGATCCGGTCGGGATGCACTTCTCCGATCGCGACCATGCCGTACTTGGGCTCGGGGTCGTCCACCGAATGGCCGCCGAGCACGAACGCGCCGGCGGCGCCCGCGACCTCTGCGCCGCCGCGCAGTACCTCGCCCAGCAGCTCGAACGACAGCCCCTCGCGCGGCCAGCCGACGAGGTTGAGGGCGAGCAGCGGCGTCCCGCCCATGGCGTACACGTCGGAGAACGCGTTGGTCGCGGCGATGCGCCCGAAGTCGTAGGGATCGTCCACCAGCGGCGTGAAAAAGTCCACCGTCGCCACGATGGCGCGATCGGGCGCCACTTGGAACACGGCGGCGTCGTCGCGGCTCGAGGCGTCGACCAGGATCCGGGGATCCGTCGCGACCGGCACGTAGCGCAAGACCTGCGCTAACTCGGCGGGGCCGAGCTTGCAGGCTCAGCCGGCGCCGTGCGAGTAGCGCGTCAGCCGGATGGCGGCCATGGGCATTGTCCGCATACGGTCTCCCGAAGATACCCTATCCCAGTCTCCAGGCGAGAATGGCGCCGGCCACCACGTAACGCGCCGTGTCCATGAGGCCGACGACGAGATCTCGGTTCGGCTCGCTCCAACGGACCGGGTAGGCCGCGAGCAGCCCGATCAACAGGAACAGCAGCCACCATCCGCCGCTTCCCAGTGAGTCGAACCACAGCGACCCGAGCAGCGTGAGCACCACGGCTTCGAGCAGGCGCCCCGTGACCGCCCGGGGCGTGTAGGCCCAGACGAAATACTGACGGCCGGCGACCGGATCCACGCGAGGGCCAACCGGCGGGGCTACCACGAACCACACCGCGACCGGCAGCCACGCGAACACCAGCCGCGTGAGCGTCACCTCGTGCCGCGCGCCCCCGGCGGCATATAGCCCGGGCCGCGCAACCCCCGGCCCGGTCGCGCCGCGGTGAGCTTGCCGTGGTCGACCACCTTCTGGCCGTTCACGAACACGTAGGCGAATCCCACGGACGGCTGGTGCGGCTGCTCGAACGTCGCCTTGTCGGCCACGCCGGCCGGATCGAAGACGGTGATGTCCGCCGCCATCCCCGCCTTGAGCAAACCGCGATCCGAGAGCCCGACCCGCTGCGCCGCGAGGCCGGTCATCTTGCGGACCGCGAACTCGAGCGGGAACAGCTTCAGGTCGCGCGCGTAGTGGCCGAGGATGCGCGCGAAGGTGCCGTAGGTGCGTGGGTGGGCGGACTGCGTCCCGAACGGCCCGTCCGGCGCCACGCCCCCGAAGTCGGTGTTCACCGCCACCCACCACGTCTTCATGGCGGTCTGGACGTCGGGCTCGCTCATCACGGCATACACGGCGTCGGTGCGATGCCCGTTCTCGGCGAGCACGATATCGAACAGCGTCTCCACGGGGTCGCGGCGCCGCCGGGCGGCGATCTCACCGACGGTCTTGCCCTGCAGGTAGCGCAACGAGTCCTGGAACGTCCCCGTGATCAGCACGCCGTCGCCGCCGCCCGCTTCATAGTAGAAGCTCTCCGTCCCCTTGGGGTTCACCATCTCGTCGCGCAACCGGGCCCGCGTCGCGGGATCGCGCAGCCGCGCGAGCAGCGAGTCCCAGCCGCCGCTCTCCGCCCACGACGGGATCGACGCGTCGAGCGCCGTCGCGGCGCGCGTGTAGGGGTACTGATCCGCCGTGACATCGAGGCCCGCCGCTCGCGCCGAATCGATGCGGGCGATGATCCTGGGCATCTGGCCCCAGCTCTTGCGGCCGGACACCTTCAGGTGGGAAACCTCCGCCGGGATGTCCGCCTCGCGGGCGATCTGGAACAGCTCGTTCAGCGCGTCGTCGATGCGCACGCCCTCGTTCCGCATGTGCGACGCATAGATGCCGCCGTGCCGCCGCGCGGCCTTGGCCAGCGCGATCAGCTCGTCGGTCTTGGAGTAGCTCGCCGGCGCGTACTCGAGCGCGGTCCACACCCCCAGCGCACCCTGTTCCATGAGTGTGTCCACGAGAGCCGTCATGCGCGCGAGCTCCGCCGCGGTGGGCGCCCGGTTCGCTTTTCCCACCACCGCGAGGCGCACCTGGGTGGCGCCCACGAACGTGGCGATGTTCAAGGCCGCGCCCTGTTTCCCGAGCTGCGCGAAATAGCCGTCCAGATCGCGCCAGTCCTCCCGGTAGTGCCATTTCTTCATGGCGTCCGAGTCGTCCAGGACGAGCTGATCCGTGAGCGGAGCCACCGAGCCCCCCTCGCCCGTGACCTCGGTCGTGATCCCCTGCGTGATCTTCGAGAACACCCGGTTGTCGATCAGCGCGTTGATCTCGGACTGGCCCATCATGTCGATGAACCCCGGAGCCACCACCAGCCCTCGCACGTCCAGCGTCTCGCGCGCCTGGGCGCCGTCGAGGAACCCCACGGCGACGATCCGATCGCCTCGGACGGCGACGTCCCCTTTGTAACGGGGATTGCCGCTGCCATCCACGATCCACCCGTCCTTGAGAATCAGGTCGTACCCACCCGTCCCTCTTCCTTGGTCCCCCTTCCCGCACGCCATCAGCGCAAAGAGCGCTACGACCGCCGGCTTCAGTGTCCCCATGTTCTCCTCAGCGAATCCGGGTAGACGATGCGTCCTTTTATCATGACGAAGGCGATGCGCCGGGTCGCCGCGATGTCCCTCGCCGGGTTTGCGTCGAGCACGACCAGATCGGCGACCTTACCGGGCATGAGCGCCCCCAGCGAGTCGGCTCGCAACAGCTCGCCACCCTTGCGCGTGGCGGCGGTGATGGCCTCCACCGGCGTGAGGCCGGCGCCGACCAGGAGGCTCATTTCCTCGTGCAGCGAGAGGCCGGGCACCAGCAGCTGGTTCGCGGCGTCCGAGCCCGCGGCGACGAGCCCCCCCGCCCGCTTGAACTCGCGCACGAACTGGTCTTCGCGCGCACGCGACCGGCGGAACGCCTGCAGGTCGCCCGCGCGCCAGCCGGTGCGTCGCAGCAGACCCGCGACGTCGCGCACACTCGTCGCCGTGGAGGGCACGTCCTCCATCCCGGGCCGCGATAAGAGCGTGGGGTTGTCGAGGCGGGCGAGCATCTCGTGCAGCACCAGCGTCGGTACGATCGCCACGTGCGTGGCGACCAGCTCGCGGGCCACGCGCTCGAGCGCGGCGGAATCGAGCAGCGCCCATCCCGCCTCCTCTACGGTCCAGCCGCGCAGGAACTCGTCGTGCGCCCGCAGGTAGGGGCCCGGGTCGCGACTCGCCGCCTGCACCACGCCGGCCATGTGCTCGAGGGAGGCGACGCCGGCGCGGGCCGCGGTCAGGGCGTCGATCTTGCCGAGGTGCGCGGCCACCGGGAACCGCAGCGTCGACGCCTCGTCCAGGAGCGGCGGCAGCAGGTCGGCGGTGACCTTCGTGTAGATCTTGATCAGGTCCGCCCCGGCGACGGCACGCTGGTCGACCGCCCTGCGCACCTCGGCGCGGGTGCGCACCGCGGTCGCCGCGGGGTAGGTGGGTGGCGCGCCGTCGATCATGGCGCCGGAGGTGAACATGCGGGGCCCCAGCACCGAGCCGAGGTTGAGGTCGTTCTTGAGCGCGATGGACGAGTCGGTGCTCGACGCGCCGAGGTCTCGCACCGTGGTGACGCCCCAGGCGAGATAGCGCTCCACCGCCCACCGCTCCACGTGAGCGTGCGAATCGACGAGCCCCGGTATCACGGCCTTCCCGATCAGGCTCATCCGGAGGGCGCCGCGCGGCACGGGGATCTCGTTCACCCGGGCCACGGCCTGGATGTGGCCGTCCTTCACGAGAATCACGGCATCCGTCACCGGCGCGCGCCCCGAGCCGTCGATCAACGTCGCTCCCTCGAGCGCGATCACGCCGTCACCGGAGCCCTTGCAGCCGGCCAGCGCCAGGACCAGCAGGAAGCCGCGATGCGAGATGCGGGATGCGGGATGCGTCACTTCGGATCGGCCGACGTGTGGTCGTGCAGGATCTGCCAGCGCGCTCCGCGCTTCTGAAGGATGAGCGTGAACGGCCCGCTCGCCGTCACGGAATCCCGCCGCAGCAGCTTGAAGCGTGCCGTGCAGAGCGCGAGATCCGGGGCGAGAGGGCGCACGCGTACTTCCTCGAACGCCAGTGAGTCGCGCGACTTGCCGGGGCCGAAGTACGTGGTCTGGTAGCGGTCGAACAACTTCTGCCAGCCGTACATCACGTGGCCGGCGGAGACGTAGCTCGTGAGCGAGTCGTGCGCGTAGTCGCTCATGAAGCCGGCCAGGTCGCCGCGGTTCCAGTCGGACGCGCTGCGCGAGAGCAGCGCGGCGATGTCGGCTCGAGGGTCACCGGAGGGCGGGGCCGCACAGGCCGCCAGGATCATCGCGCACCACACGCCACGCACCATGCACCTCCGCGCGTTCGGGGCCCCATAACGTAGCGCGGGAGCGTCTCGCGAAGATGGATCGATCCATCCGAAAGACGCTCCCGCGGTGTGCCGTCGACGTCTGCTAGCGGCGACGCCGTCTCGCCGTCTTCTTCCGTTTCGGCTTGCCGCCGCGCTTCGCCTTGGCGCGTGGACGCTTCTTCGCGGCCCGCTTTTTCGCCTTGGGTCTCGCCGCCTTCCGCTTGCCGGCTGGCTTCCGCCGCGGCGACCCCATCGGCTCATCCATCATCGGCGCGGGTGTGGGCGGCATCGGGGGTGCCGGAGGATACAGCGGCTCCATCATCCCTGGGCCGGTCCAGCTGCTCTCCGAAAAATCGGTTGGCTCGAGCATCGGACGATCTCTCCTCTGCTGGTTGTCGGTGGGCGTGGCCTAATAGCTTACCGCGGGAATGCTGTCACGCAAGTGCGCCGCGTCACGCCGACGGCGCGCGCCTCGGGCGCCGACCGGTCGCGACAAGTTAGCTTGACAATGGCACTTACGGGCACTTACGTTCGCGCCGCTATGCTCGCTCGCCGTTTGTTGCTCAGCGCCACGTTCGCGTGGCCCGGTGTCGCGCTCGCGCAAGCCGTCACCGAAGTTCAGGTCGCTCCGCCCTCGGTCACGATCAAGGTAGGAGAGCGGACCGGGCTGCTGGCGACGGCGTTCGATCGCGTGGGCAACGTGATCCCCACCGCACGCGTGATCTGGTCGTCGAACAACCTGGCGGTCGCCAAGGTCGACAACAACGGCACCGTCTCGGGGATGGGTGGGGGCGTCGCCATCATCGAGGCGCGGGTCGGGGCTCGCAAGGGCACCGCGGCGGTCCAGGTGGTGGGCGGCCCTCCGTCGCCCACGGCCGCCACCACGACGACCCAGCCCGCGGCGCCCGCTCGCCCCACCGGGGACCCGGCCGGGCCCGCCGGACCGGATCCGCTCGCGGGCCAACCGGCCGGGACCGGTCCCGCGGCGGTCCTGCGCATCGAGCCTCCGACTATCTATCTGCTCCCTTCCGAGAACACGCGCGCCGCGCCGCGCGCCTTGAAAGACGACGGCACGCCCGCCGCTCCGGTCCTGGTCACGTGGAAATCGCTCCGACCCGACATCGCGAGCGTGGACCAGAACGGCGTGATCGTGGCGCTCGCGCCGGGACAAGGCACGGTGCAGGTGACGAGCACCGGAGGGCTCACCGCCACGGCGCCGGTGGTGGTGCAGCAAAGCGACGTCGCGGTGCAAGAGCCGGTCCCCCTCGTGATGTCTCCCGGGGACGTCGATACGCTGCACGTCACGGTGCCGGCGCAGGGCGGGCGTCTCGTCAGCCCGCTCGCGCTGCAATGGTCCACGGCGGATGCGAGCGTGGCGCGGGTCAACCTGACAGGAGTCGTGATAGGGGTGGCGCCGGGACGCACCACGCTCACGGTCGCGGGGCTGTTGCAGACGAAGACCGTGGAGGTCGTCGTGCATCGCACCGTGGAGCAGCTGGCCGTGGTCCCCACGTACAAGGCCGACGTGCCCCTCCCGATTCAGGGGACAACGAAGTTCGTGGTGCAGGGATTGGCGGCGGATCGCACGCCGGTACCCGAGGCGCAGTTCCACTGGACGGTGGGCGACACCGCGCTCGCGAGCTTCGATGCGGCATCGGGCACGCTCACCGGCAGGCGCGCGGGGAAGACCACGCTCACGGTGAAAGGCCCGGGTCCGGGACTCAGCGTGACGTGGGCGATTCGGGTGATCGCGGCGGGCCTCAAGTTGTCGGCGAGCCGCCTGGGCATGCCGCTCGCCCGGCGGGTGCCGCTGCGGGCGAGCTTCGCCGACGAATCAGGCGCGGTGATTGGGCCGGCCACCGGTGTGTCGTGGGCGTCGGACAATCCATCGGTCGCGACCGTCGGCGAGGACGGCACGGTGTCGACCACGGCGTACGGGCACGCCCGCATCACCGCGACGGCGCCGGGCGGGCGGCGGGCCGTGGCCGAGGTGTTCGTCCAGGGCGAGATCGTCGTGGCGAGCTCGCGCACCGGACGCTACCAGCTGTTTGCGGCGGAGCGCGCCAACCTGGCACAGCTGCGCAAAGTCATGGACGACACCGCGGTCGCGACCGAGCCCACGTTCTCGCCGGACGGCTCCCGCATCGCCTTCACGTCCACGCGCGACGGGCAGCCCGAGGTGTACGTGATGGATGCCGACGGGACCAACGCCTCGCGGCTCACCAACTCGCCGGGCCTGGACGGCGACCCGTCGTTCAGCCCCGACGGCCAGGCGGTCGTGTTTCACTCGCAGCGCACCGGTCACCGCCAGATCTACGTCCAGCCGATCACCAGCTCCGTCGCAGTGCCCCTCACGCAGGAGCCGGCCGACAATTCGCAGCCGAGCATGTCGCCCGACGGCGAGATCGTCGCCTTCGTGTCGAACCGCGATGGCAACAACCACATCTGGCTGATGGCGAAAGACGGCACCAATCAGCGTCCCTTCACGCGGGGCTCGCCGAACAAGGAGAGCGCACCGCACTTCCTGCGCGACGGCACGCTCGCCTACCTGGTGGAGCAGAAGGAGGGGGGGCGCACGACGAGCCAGGTGGTCAAGGCCGACCTGACGACCGGCAAGGTCGCGCCGCTCGCCGCGACCGATCTGCTGGTCACGGATTTCGCGGTCTCGGGGGTCGGCGACTTGCTGGGTCTCGTGGTGGCGGTGCAGAAGAACGTGTTCCGGGTGTACATCCAGCCGATCGGCGCGAGCGGCGGCGCGCCCGTAGCGATCCCCACCAGCGGCGCCGAGCAGATGGTGTCTCCCGCGTTCATGCCGTAGCGGAGGGGCGCCCACGCCATGCGCGCCTGGGTGATCCGCGCCACCGGCGGCCTCGACCAGCTGCAACAGAGCGACGTCCTCGACCCCCCAGCGTTGGGCCCGCGGCACGTCCGCGTCGCGCCGCGGGCCGCGGCGATCAACCACCTCGACCTGTTCGTGGTGCGCGGCCTGCCGCACGAGTACCGCTTTCCCCACATCGTGGGCGCCGACGGCGCGGGCGTGGTGGACGCCGTCGGCGCCGAGGTCCGGTCGGTACGACCGGGCGACCGGGTCATGATCAATCCCGGGATCCCCGACTATAGCTGCGAGTATTGCCGCGCCGGCGAGCAGTCGTTGTGTCGCAGCTATGGCATCCTGGGCGAGCACTTCCCCGGAACGATGGCGCAGTACGTTGTCGTGCCCGAGCAGAACGTCGCCATCATCCCGACACTTTCGACACCTCTGACCTGGGCCGAGGCGGCGGCATTCTCGCTCGTGACGCTCACCGCGTGGCGCATGGTCGTGACGCGGGCGCGGGTGGTATCCGGCGAGACGGTGTTGATCTGGGGCATCGGCGGCGGCGTGGCCCTCGCGGCGTTGCGGATCGCCAAGCTCAAGGGGGCGAGAGTGATCGTGACCAGCTCCAGCGACGCCAAGTTGCACGAGGCGCAGAACCTCGGCGCGGACGTGACCCTCAATCACACCACGCAAAAAGTCTCGCACGAGGTTCGCGCCCTCACCGACCGGCGCGGTGCCGACGTGGTGATCGAGAACGTGGGCGAGGCGACCTGGGACGAGTCGTTACGCTCCCTCGGCCGGGGCGGGCGACTCGTGACGTGCGGGGCCACGGCCGGTCCCCAGGTTTCGCTCGACCTGCGCCGGCTGTTCTGGCACCAATGGGACATCATGGGCTCGACCATGGGAAACGATGCGGAGTACCGCGAGATCGTACGCCTGCTGGGCGCGGGCGAGCTGCGTCCGGTCGTGGACCGCGTGTTCCCGTTCAGCGAGGCGCGTGCCGCGTTCGAGCGGCTGGAACGGGGGGAGCAGCTGGGGAAGGTCGTGGTGGAAATCGATCCCTGAGGCATGCCGTCGTGTTCCCACGCTCAAGCGTGGGCCCGGCGAGGCACTGTCCAGAAGGACACCCGCTCCTGGTAGCCGCTTCGCTCGTTGTGCTTCGGCACAGCATCTGCCGAGCCCGCGCTTTCGCGTGGGAGTATCTTAGGGTCGATCGATCAACCGATCGTCAATCGCGCCTGTAAGTGCTCCTCACAGCGCCGGTTAGGTGCTTCATTCGCGTTGCCTTTCTCGGGCTAAGTGATTATTTTTTGGCAACTTAGGTAGCTCCGGGCGTGCACCGAGCCCCCAATCCCTAGTCCCTAGCCCCGGCTTCAATGACCGCACCCAACGCCCGCGAACGCATCCTGCCCCGACTCATCGAAGACGAGATGCGGGAGTCGTTCCTCGACTATTCGATGAGCGTCATCGTGCAGCGGGCCCTGCCCGACGTGCGCGACGGCTTGAAGCCCGTGCACCGCCGCATCCTGTACGCGATGAACGAGCTGGGACTCGTTCCCGGCCGCCCCTACAAGAAGAGCGCCACGGTAGTCGGCGACGTGCTCGGCAAGTACCACCCCCACGGCGACGTGGCGGTCTACGACTCGCTGGTGCGCATGGTGCAGAGCTTCTCGCTGCGCTACCCGCTCGTGGACGGGCAGGGCAACTTCGGCTCTGTGGACGGCGACCCGCCGGCCGCGTACCGCTACACGGAAGCCCGCCTCACGCGCATCGCGATGACGATGCTCGACGACATCGACAAGAACACCGTCGACTTCGTCCCCAACTTCGACGACCGGCTGCAGGAGCCCACGGTGCTCCCCGCCCGGCTGCCGAACCTGATCGTGAACGGGACGTCGGGCATCGCGGTCGGGATGGCCACGAACATCCCGCCGCACAACCTCGCCGAGACGGTCGAGGCGATCAATCACCTGGTGGACCACCCGGATGCGTCCATCAAGGATCTCCGCAAGTTCATCAAGGGCCCCGACTTCCCCACCGGCGCGATCGTGTACGGTCGTGACGGCATCAAGGAGTGCTACGAGAAGGGCCGGGGACGGATCGTGCTGCGGGCGCGTGCCGTGGTAGAGGAGAAGGAATCGAGCGGCAAGCAGCAGATCGTCGTCACCGAGATCCCCTATCAGGTGAACAAGGCGAACCTGATCGCGCAGATCGCCCACCTCGCCAACGACAAGAAGCTCGACGGCATCGCGGACATCCAGGACTACTCCGACCGCGAGGGCATGCGGATCGTCATCGATCTGAAGCGCGATGCGGTCCCCGCGGTGGTGCTGAACCAGCTGTACAAGCACACCCAGATGCAGACCACGTTCGGCGCGATCATGCTGGCCCTGGTCGACGGCGCGCCGAAGGAGATGGCCCTGAAGGAGTTGCTCGAGCACTTCATCGAGCACCGCCACACGGTCATCACGCGGCGCACCGAGTTCGAGCTGAAGCGGGCGCAGGACCGCGAGCACATTCTCGAAGGCCTGAAGATCGCGGTCGACCACATCGACGAGGTGGTGAAGATCATTCGTAAGGCGAAGGACGTGCCGACGGCCGACGCGGCCTTGCGCAAGCGCTTCAAGCTGTCGGAGAAGCAGGCGGCCGAGATCCTCAACATGCGGCTCGCCCGGCTCACCGCCCTCGAGATCACCAAGCTCGAGGACGAGCTCAAGGAACTCCGCAAGTTCATCAAGGAGTGCAAGGAGATCCTCGGCTCCAAGCCGCGGCGCCTCAAGATCCTCAAGGAGGAGCTGTCGGAGCTGGCGCACGGCTTCGGCGACGAGCGCCGCACCGAGATCGTCGCCGACCAGGGCGAGTTCTCGATCGAGGACCTGATCGCCGAAGAGGACATGGTCATCACCGTGTCCCACGCCGGCTACATCAAGCGGCTCCCGGTCTCCGCGTACCGCCGGCAGCGACGCGGCGGCAAGGGCGTCATCTCCGCCCACACCAAAGAAGACGACTGGCTCGAGCACCTGTTCATCGCCTCGACGCACGATTACGTCATGTTCTTCACGCAGCAGGGGCAGTGCTACTGGCTCAAGGTTCATGAGATCCCGCAGGCGGCACGCGCGGCGCGCGGCAAGCCGATCATCTCGTGCGTCGCCATGAAACCGGACGAGCGCCTGGCCGCCCTCGTGCCGGTACGGGAATTCTCCGAGGATCAGTTCCTGCTGTTCGCCACCACGCAGGGCGTCGTCAAGAAGACCGTCCTGTCGGAGTTCGGCAATCCGCGCTCGGTCGGGATCCGCGCCATCAACATCGAGAAGGGTGACGAGCTGATCGACGTACAGGTCACCGACGGCCGGAACGACATCGTGCTCGCCACCCGCCACGGGATGAGCATCCGGTTCCACGAGAAGGACGTGCGGGACATGGGCCGCACGGCGACCGGCGTGAAGGGGATCGAGCTCGACAAGAAGGACCACGTGATCGACATGGTCGTGGTGCGGCGCAAGTCGACGCTGCTCGTCGTCACCGAAAAGGGGATGGGCAAGCGCTCCGAGCTCGACGAGTACCGCGTGCAGCACCGCGGCGGACGGGGCATCATCACGTTGAAGCGTGCGGACAAGACCGGCGACATCGTGGCCCTCAAAGAGGTGCTCCCCGACGACGAGCTGATGATGATCACCAAGAAGGGAATCATGATCCGCGTGCCGGTCGAGGGCATCCGCATCTCGGGTCGCAATACGCAGGGCGTGAAGGTGATGAACCTGACCACGGGCGATCTGCTCGTGGACGTGGCCCGGGTCGTGAAGGAAGACGAGGCGGAAAACGGCGACGGCGACGCGGACGACGAAGACGCTCCCCGCACGGCCGCCAAGGCCAAGAAGGCTCCGGCGAAGAAGAAGAAAAAGTAGCGTGGTCACCGCCCAGGATGTGCGGGAGGCGGCTGCGGGGCTCGTCGGCGTGGCGGTGCGTACGCCGCTGCGCTTCGTCGAGCCATTGAACGCCTACCTGAAGCTCGAGAGCCTCCAGCCGATCGGAGCCTTCAAGCTGCGCGGCGCGTACACGGCGATCAGTCGCCTGCCGCCAGCCGCCAGGCGTAAGGGGGTCATCACCTACTCCAGCGGCAATCACGGGCAGGCCGTCGCCTACGCGGCCCAGCTCGTGGGCGTTCCCGCGGTCGTCGTGATGCCCGAGACGGCGCCCGCCGTCAAGGTGGCGGGGGTGAAGCGCTGGGGCGGGGAGGTGGTCTTTGCCGGCCGGACGTCGGAGGATCGCCAGCAGCGGGCGGAGGCCATCGCGGCCGAGCGCGGGCTCGCGATCGTGCCGCCGTTCGACCATCCCGATATCGTGGCGGGGCAGGCGACGGTCGGTCTGGAAATCGTCGAGCAACTGGCGGACGTGCGGACGGTCGTGGTGCCGGTGGGCGGCGGGGGACTCATCGCGGGCGTGGTGACCGGGCTGGCGGCGGCCGAGAGCGCGGCGCGCGTGTGGGGCGTCGAGCCGGTGGGCGCTCCCAAGCTCACGCGCTCGCTCGCGGCGGGCCGGCCGGTGCGGCTCGAGCGCACGGCGAGCCTGGCGGACGGGCTGATCACGCTCAGCGTCGGGGCGGTTCCCTTCGCGCACCTGACTGCGCAGCGCGACCGGCTGGCGGGGGTGGTCCTGGTGGAGGATGACGCGCTGCGCGAGGCGGTGCAGTTTCTCTGGCGGCAGTGCCACCTCGCGGTGGAGCCGTCGGGCGCCGCGACGACGGCCGCGCTCCGGTCCGGCGCGGTTCACGCCATTCCGCCCACCGTGCTGGTCGTGAGCGGCGGCAACGTCGACCCCTCGCTGCTCGAGGATTGAAGGCCCCGTGAGCCCCGAAGCCGCCGCCAAGATTCTCGTCGCCGACGACGACCAGTCGCTGGTGCGCACCCTGACGTGGATCCTCAAGGAAAACGGGTACGACGTGGTCACGGCGCCGGGCGGCGAGGACCTGATCGGCAAGCTCGAAGAGGAGCGCCCCAACCTGCTGCTGCTCGACATCATGATGCCCAAGGTCGACGGCCTGCAGCTGCTCGCGAAAATGAAGGCGGACGACCGCTTCCGCGACGTTCCGGTCCTGATGATCTCGTCCATGCCGCCCGAGGAGGCGACCGTGAAGTCGCTCGGTCTCGGCGCCGCCGATTTCATCTCCAAGCCGTTCCGCGTGCGCGAGCTGTTGGCGCGCGTGAAGGCGCACATCCGCTCGGCCCAGGAGCTGGCGCACGCCCGCGACGAAGCGCAAAGCCGGGCCGCGATCGTCGACATCCTGCACGAGGTCACCGACTCCCTCAAGCCCGACGAGATCTACCATATGGCGACGAGCTCGGGGTGGTGGTCGCGGCGTACGAGAACCCCATGCTCCGCAACCTCGAGATCGAGCTGGCGCGCTACCCGGAGATTCAGCGCGCGCTCACCGGCAGCCGCCCCGTGCTGGTCGAGGACGTCTCGTCCGATCCGTTGTACGAGGCCGAGCGGGTGCGCTGGCAGCGCGAGGGCATCACGGTGCCGACCCGCTCCGCCGTGGCGCTCCCCTTCTCCATGAAAGACCAGCAGCTCGGCGTGTTCTTTCTTCGCACCACGGGGGAGGACCCGCCGCTCACCCGCGCCGACGCCGGGTTCGCCGAAACCGTGATCCGCACGGCCGTGGCGGCGATCGAGAAGGCGTACGATTTCGAAACGGCGGTGTCGGACAAGAAACGCCTCGAGAAGCTGGCGGCGACCGACGCCCTCACCGGCTGCATGAACCGGCGCGCGCTGTCGGAGGAGCTCGAGGGCGAGCTCGATCGGGCGCGCCGTTACAACCTGGCAACCACCATTCTGCTCGCCGACATCGATCGCTTCAAGCTCGTGAACGACACGCGGGGCCACATTGCGGGCGACTCCGTCCTGCGCCAAGTTGGCGACATCCTGCGCCGCGAGGCGCGCTCGGTCGACCTGGTCGCGCGGTACGGCGGGGAGGAGTTCGTGGTCGTCATGCCCGAGACGGCGCTGCACGGCGCCGCGATCTTCGCCGAGCGGCTGCGGCGCCGCGTGATGCATCACGACTTCGCCGAGCCGGGAGAGGATCCGCTCAACCTGACCATCTCGATCGGCCTGGCGTCGTTTCCCGACGACCGCGTCAACAGCGCCGACAGCTTCGTGGCCCTGGCGGATCAGGCGCTGTACCGTGCCAAGAACGAAGGACGCAACCTGGTGCGGCAATGAGCCAGCGGCGCTGTCCCAAATGCGGCACGGTGTACACCGATACCGCACGGTTCTGCGCCCGCGACGGCAACATGCTGGTAGAAGTGCAGGCGAAGGCCGCGACGCCTGCACCGCCCGACGCCGGCACCGCCGCGCGCACACCGACGAAACCCAAACCCGGACTCGAGCGCGCCTCCTCGCTCTCGGGGCACGTCCTCGACTCGCGCTACCAGGTCCAAAAGAAGCTGGGCGAGGGCGGCATGTCCTACGTGTACCTCGCGCGCGAGGTGGCGAGCGGCCACGACGTCGCCATCAAGGTGCTCTCCCCCAAGCTCGCCACCGACAAGAGCTCGGTCGAGCGGCTGCGGCGCGAGGCGGGCCTCGCCATGCGGCTCGACCATCCCAACGTGTGCCGCATCCTCCGTCTGGGCGAGTCCGAGGACGGCCTCATCTACCTCGTCATGCCGTTCCTCAAGGGCGAGCTGCTCTCGGACCGGGAGCTGAAGGTCGGTCCTATGCCCGTCGCGGCCGGGATCGCCGTGCTGCGTCAGGTGTGCGCCGGCCTGCATCATGCGCACGAGCTGCAGATCGTGCACCGCGACCTGAAGCCCGAGAACATCATGCTCGTGACCGGCGAGCCCGCCGGCGATCGGGCGGTGGTCATGGATTTCGGCCTCGCCAAAGAGCGCCGTGCCGACCCGGCGATCGCGAAGCTCACCGCCACCGGCATCATCCTCGGCACCCCGGAGTTCATGAGCCCGGAACAGATCCGCGGCAAGCAGCTCGACGCGCGCTCCGACATCTACGCGCTCGGGATCGTCGCGTTCGAGATGTTCACGGGAAAGCTCCCGTTCCACGGCCGCAACGCGCAGGAGATGATGATCGCGCGGCTCCGGGGTCAGCCGCTGAAGCTGCGCCAGCTGCGACCCGACCTCCCGGAGGGTCTCGAACGGACATTGGGGCGCGCCCTCGAGTCGAACCCCGAGGCCCGCTACGCCACCGCGCTCGAGTTCGCCGATTCCTTGTCGACGTTCCACGAAGGCGGCTTCCTGTCGAAGATCAAGGAGAAGCTGAAATAAGGCGGTTCCCGGCCTTCGATCCGCCCGAGTACGTCGCGTGGCAGCCGGACGCCGGGCTGGTGGGCGCCTTCCGCGAGACGCTCGAGCGCGATCCCGAGCGCGCCGCCATCGTCGCCCGCCTCACCCCCGAGGTCCTGACGGCCCTGTACGCGGGGCTGCTGCGGGCCCGCCTGCACGACATCCAGCTGAAGCGCTGGGTGCGCGCGGGCGTGATCTCTAAAGCGTGGTTGGGCACGGGCGAAGAGGCCGTCACCGTCGGCCCCGTCCACGCTCTGGAGCGCGGGCGCGACGTCGTGGCCCCGATGATCCGCAACGCCGCCGCGTGCTGCGAGCTGGGCATGCCGGTGGCCGACATGCTGCGGGGCTATCTGGGCAGCGACACCTCACCCTCCCGCGGCCGCGACCTGCACGTCGGCGCATGGGAGCGCGGCGTGCTGCAGCCGATCTCGCACGTCGGCGACATGGTGCCGGTCATCACCGGCATCGCGCTCACGTTCCGCATGCGACGGGAGCCGCGCGTCGCCCTCACCTGGGTGGGCGACGGCGCCGCCAACACGGCGGCGGCGCACGAAGGGACCAACTTCGCCGCCGTCCGCCGGCTGCCCGCCATCTTCATCCTCCAGAACAACCAGGTGGCCCTGGGGACGCCGCTCGACCGCCATCACCTCCCGGGTCAGTTTCACGAGTGGGCCGCGAGCTATGGCATCGACGGCGCGGAGTTCGACGGCAACAACGTGCTCGACGCCTACGCGGCGACCCGACTCGCGGCCGAGCGCTGTCGCCGGGGCGAGGGGCCGGCGCTGCTGGTCGCGGAGACGTTCCGGATGGGCGGCCACGCCACGCATGACGAGCGCGAGGCCCGCGACATGCTGCCGGACGAGCTCTTCAAGACCTGGGGAAAGCGGGATCCGATCGGGCTGTACGAGGAATACCTGAAGCAGCGGGGCGTCGCCCCGACGCGCCTCGCGGACGTCGAGGCGGATGTCACGGCCGAGGTGGAGCGGGCCGCCGAGGAAGCGCTGCGGAGCCGCGACCAGATGCCGCCCAGCGAATCCGCGCTGGAGGGCGTGTACGCGAACGGGAGGGAGCGATGAAAGCTGATGCGGTGAAGGGCGGTGCAAGGCGGTGGAGGGCGGTGCAGGTAGGCGGCGGGGCTGTCGCACTGGCGGGGCTGCTGTTCGCTTTGCCCAGCCTTCGCCGCCTTCCACCGCCCTCGACCGCCCTCCACCGCGCGGACATCCACGCCGAGTACGTGAAGATTGCGAGCGGCCGCGACACCCTCACGGCGTATCTGGCCTATCCCGAGCGCCGCGAGCCCGCTGCCGCCGTGGTGGTGATCCACGAGATCTTCGGCATGTCGGATTTCATCCGGCAGACCACCGAGCAGCTCGCCAAGGACGGTTTCGTGGCGATCGCGCCCGATCTGCTGTCGCGCCGCGGCGGCACGCCCCCATCCCCCGACTCGGCCCGCAAGCTCATCGCGGGGCTCGACCCGGACACGGTCACGCGCGATCTCGACGCCACGGTGGCGTACCTGCGGCGCGTGAAGGCGGTGCGGGCCGACCGCATCGGGGTCATCGGATTCTGCTGGGGCGGCGGCCAGAGCTTCCGTTACGCCACCAACAACCCCTCGCTGCGCGCCTTCGTCGTGTGCTACGGACCGGGCCCCGAGGCGCCCGCCGTGGCGCGCATTCGCGCCCGGGGCCTGGGCGTCTACGCCGAGAACGACGCGCGCATCGATGCGGGGCTGCCGGCCGTGGACGCGGCGATCCGGACCTACGGCAAGAGCTACCGCTACACCGTCTACCCCGGCGTCGGCCACGGATTTCTGCGCACGCGCGAGCGGCCCGAGGTCGCGGACAGCGCCTGGCGCGATGTGATCCGGTTCTTCAGGGAGAGTCTGGAGCGCTGAGAAGGCGGTAGAGGATGGTAGAGGACGGTAGAAGACGGTAGAACCTCTACCGCCCTCTACGTCCTCTACCGTCTTCTACCGTCTTCTACCGTCCCTTGAAGTACTCCCGCGCCCGGTCCAGCATCGGGTCGTTCCCCGCCAACAGGTCGTCCACGGTCGGCGCCACGAGGAGGTCCGGTTTCACCCCGAGCCCGGCGTATTCCGTCCCGTCGGGGAACGCGTGGCGCGTGACCGAGAACTGGACTCCCCAGTTCTTCGGGAGGGCGAACGTCGCGACGTCGCCCACGCTCCCGGCGGACGCCTCGCCGATGATCACTCCACGACCCGTCGCGCGGAACGCGGCGAGGAGATCCTCCGCGGCTCCAGCGGTGACGCTCGACGCCAGTAGCGCGATCGGACCGCCGTAGGAGAGGTGCTCACGGCGCGGCGCAACACTTCCCGCGTCCGGTCCGTACCAGGTCATGGCGGAGTCTGGCAGATTCCAGGCGCGGAACGCCGCACGGTATTGCGGCGTTCTCCACCGGACCGCGGAGAATGGCTGGTCGGTAAGGCGGGCGAGGATCTGGTAGGCGTACTCCGTGCGGCCGCCGCTCGCGTTGCGTAGATCCAGCACGAGCCCCTGCACCGCGCCGAAGTCCGGGTACGCGCGGTCGAACCGGCGGACGACGTCTTCGTCCGCGAGCGAGGCGATCCGCACGACGGCGATGCCGCCGGGAAGCGAGTCCACCGCGAAGGCGGGCGGGTCGAGCGGCCAGCGATCGTTGAGCGACAGGGAGCGGGTCACGCTCAGCCCCCGGGAATCGCCGCCGGGCACCCGGATGAGCAGGTGCAGGCTGGTGCCCTTTTCGCCCTGGAGCATCCAGGCGACGGCGCGCTGCCAGCGGTCGGCGGGCGTCGCGGCGGCGGTCTCGGGGAGCACCGAGTCGCGGATCCACGCCTCCGCGGGGACGCCCTGGACGGCGACGATTTCGGCCAGCCGGTCGGGATGCGCGACGCGCATCTCGTCGTTCTCGGCGTAGTCCATGATGAACGGCCGGCGAGCGGCGCTCGTCAACAGCAGCGGCGGCCGCGCGATCCGGGACCGCAGATTGGGGGGCGCGAGCACCGCGGCCTGCCCGTCGCCCAGCAGGGCCACGAAGCGCCGCAGGCGGCGGTAGAACACGAGGTCGGATTGCGGCTCGGCGGCGAGCTTCAGATTCACTCGGAGCGCCGAGTCCCAGTCCACCCGCACGCGATCCCAGTAGGCGAAGTTGTAGCGGGCCTCGGCCCAGAGCGTGGCGAGCGCGTGAGCGCGCTCAGGGGCGGTCAGCTGAGCCGCCGACCCGCGCAGCGGCGCGAGCCAGCCCGCGACCAGACAGGCCAGGAGCTTGGAGCGAGTGATCACGCGCCTAATCTATCTCCTTCTCTTTGTCGCGCCGCAGGCGCTGCTGTACCTCTACCTGCGCTCGCGTCTACCCGATCCCAGCCGGCCCCGGCGGGCGCGCGCCGTGCGCATCGCGCTGGCCGTCGTGTTCGCGGCGTTCAACCTGCCGTGGGTGCTCGTCGCGCAACGCGCGCTGTTCGGCTCGATGTGGAGCATCGGCCGGCTTCCATTCACGGCTCCGTGGATCGCCTGGCAGCTGCTGGGATGGATCTTCTGCGCGCTGGTCGCGGTCTACCTGCTCGGCAAGGGGGCGTGGTGGTTGGCGGGCCGGGTGCGCGGTGCGCGGTACGCGGTTGCCGCCGATGCGAACCGCGATCCCGCCGCGAATCGGGAACAACCGCGCACTGCGCACCGCGCACTGTTGTCGCGCCGCCGCTTTCTCGCCCGCGCCGCGTACTCCTACGCCGGTGCCGGCGTCGCGCTCTCGTCCTACGGCATCTCGAGCGCCTATCGCCTTCCCCGGCTCACGCGCCGCACACTTCGCTTCCCCGATCTGCCCGCGGGTCTCGAGGGGCTCACGCTGTTGCACCTCTCCGACCTGCACGCCGGCGTCCACCTCGGGGAGGACAAGATGCAGGAGATCGTGGCCCAGGCCAACGCGCTCCGCCCCGACCTGATCGTTCAGACGGGAGACATGATCGACATCTCGCCGTCCTACATTCCGGCGTACGTACGCGCGTTCCGCGACCTGCGGGCCCCGCTCGGCGTGGTGACGGTGCTCGGGAACCATGACCGCTACACGGGGGAGAGCGAGGTGATTCGCGGCTGCCGGGACGCGGGCCAGGTGTTCGTACAGAACGGGTGCCACGTGATCGAGCGGGGCGGGGCCACGCTCGCGCTGCTCGGCATCGACGATCCCCACAACTGGACGGCGGACGACCCGCAGACCGGGGACCTCGACGCGGCGCTCACCGCCGCCCCGCCGGGCGCGTTCCGGGTGCTCCTGGCCCACCGCCCGGGCGCGTGGGACTCGGCGGCGCCGCGCGGCATTCCGCTCACCCTCGCCGGGCACATCCACGGCGGTCAGCTGTACCTGCCCCTGATCGGCTGGTCGCCCGGGCGCCTCATCACCAAGTACGTGATGGGCCACTTTCAGCGGGGAGCGAGTCAGTTGTACGTGAGCCGCGGGATCGGCGTGGTGGGCGTGCCGATCCGCGTGTTCGCGCCGCCCGAGATCGAGTTGTTCGAGCTGCGACGGGGTTGACGGAGCGCCGCCCAAGTCCGGCGAAGCGACTGTGCTGTTTTGTCGCGGAGCCGGGCTTGGGCGGCGCTACGCGCGCGCCGCGATCGCGTCCCAGGCGCCGTCCAGCGCCAGCTTCACTCCTGCGTGCGTCTCGGTCCACTCTCTGGCCGAGACGCGCTCGATCGCCAGCGTGACGACGGCCAGCCACACGCCGGCCCATATCTCAGCGGCCCCCGGCTTCACGGAGCCGTCGGCCTTGCCCTGGGCGATCAGGCTCTCCACGTCGAGCCGGAACTCGCGGGCCGTCTTGCGGCTCTCCTCGTCCAGCAGGTCATCGTAGCGCTGCACGAAAAACAGACGCGCCACGGCTGGCTCGCGCGCCGCGCCGGCGAACAGGCCGCGGGCCAGCTCGGCCAGCTTCTCGCGCGGCCCGACGTTGAGCGCACCGGCGTCCTTGACGAGCTTGCCGGCCCAGCGCGCCGAGGCGCGGTACAGCTCGTTGAAGAACTGTTGCTTGCCGGCGAAATGGCGATAGATCGTGCCTTCGGCCACGCCGGCCTTCTTCGCGATCGCGGGCGTAGTGGTGTCGTGGTATCCCAGCGCGGTGAACAGTTCGAGCGCCGCGCGGACCAGGCGCTCGCGCGTCAAGTCGGCTTGGGTCATCGGGCGCGAATCTAACCTCCCCGGTGCGACCCTGGGGTTCCGTCGGGCCCTCGGCGTCGCTAGGTTTCCGCCGCCGTACCCCTCAGCCGTCCGGAGGCAATCGCGTCATGCGCATGCTGGTTCTGGGCGCGGGCCTGCAAGGGTCCGCCTGCGCCTACGATCTGTTGCAGCAACCAGGGGTTGAACAGGTCACCATCGCCGACTTGGAGCCGGACCGTATCCCCCGCGCGCTCGAGCCGCACGTCGGCAAGCGGCTCACGCTGTTGCGGCTCGATGTGCAGGACGGCGCCGCGCTGCGCGCTGCGATGCACGGGCACGACGCGGTCCAGAACGCGGCGCCGTACTACTTCAACCTCGCGGTGTCGCGCGCGGCGGTGGACGCCGGCGTGCACTGCGCCGACCTGGGCGGCAACACCGAGATCGTGTTTCAGCAGAAGGCGCTGGACGCCGAAGCGAAGGCGCGGCGTGTCTCGATCATTCCCGACTGCGGCCTCGCGCCCGGTATGGTCAACATCCTCGCCGCGGAAGGGATCCGCCGGGTGGGAGACGCCGAGGTCGTGAAGATCTACGTCGGCGGCCTGCCCCAGCATCCCGAGCCGCCGCTCAATTATCAGATCGTGTACTCGCTGGCCGGCGCGCTCGACTACTACACGACCCCCTCCTGGGTGCTGCGCGACGGCAGACCGGCGCGCGTGGAGGCGCTCTCCGAGCTCGAGCACGTCGTCTTCCCGCCGCCCGTGGGCGAACTCGAGGCGTTCCATACCGGCGGAGGCATCTCCACCATGCCGTGGGCGT
>WNGC01003357.1_pt1 | contig 23065 bp, 22 predicted proteins | sample 5400051 | NCBI WGS metagenome assembly WNGC01 (sample SAMN13153368, study PRJNA577476) | soil metagenome | isolation source: 20 cm soil or saprolite under grassland replicate 2 | place: USA:California | collected 2016-06-15
ATCGTGTCCTCCCCGACGTACGCGACGTAGCGACCGTCGGGCGAGATCAGTACGTCCTGATACGAAGGCCAGACGTCGTCCGGTAGCGGACTCGTCTCGACGCGGTGCTGGCCGAGACGCAGTCGGAAAATCTGTCGTTGCGGCGTGGAGGAATCTTCGGACGCCTGGACCAGTCCAAGCACTAGAGTATCGCCGACAATGATGGGCGCCGGCGGAATGACGCTGCGGATCGTGTCGGCGCCGCGTGGATAGACCACCTCGATCCGGTATACGGTTCCGGTGTCCTCCATTGGCTGCCACGATTCGGTATAAGCGGAATCGATGATCTGGATGCGTGTCGTCGACCGATCGTTGTCGTCGCTACACGCCCCGCTGGCGATTGCCGCGCCGGCGCCGATCAGGATGACGACTATGCGCGCGCGCATCACGCCTACTTCTCGACCTCTTCGTCGGTAATGGCGCTTGGCGGAACGCGAGCGGACGGAGTCCTGATCTCTTCCGTTCCCGGGACTATCGCGGGCAGCCCGGCGGACTTCAGTGCCGCGTTGACCGGCGGAAGATTGGAGAAAAGGCTTCCGCGCAGCGTGGAGAGCTGGCGATCGAGCTGCGCGGAAAGGTCCGTGAAAACAACGTAGGATTGGCTGGTCGGCCTCGCGTCCGTGCCGCCTACGACACCAGCGAGCGCCGCGATCTTGTTGTTCAGTTTGATCGGGTAGTTGAGCGGATCCTGACTCGATTGGTTCTTCACCTGGTAGATCTCGCCTTCGACCGCGGAGAGCCTGGTCGCGAGACTGTCGGCGAGACGAGCAAATGCGTTACGCTTGTCGGCGGGCATCCTCTTCGTTCGATCTGCAAGCTGCGCCTTCACGTTCCGAATCGTCTTCACGGCGTCGTTCGCCTCGCTCGTCTTGTCACGAATGCGCATCAGGAGGTCGAACTGCTCCTTGAGATCCGCATCCGTCGCGGCGGTGCGCGGATCCCTCACGATTGCCAGCGGCTGGGTGTACCGTTGGCCATTCACGTTGAGACGTACGGTGTACGTTCCGGGCAAAACGACCGGTCCCGCGGTGCTGCCCGCCCACAGGATCATGTTTTCGAACACCGATGCGTCTGGATACCTGAGATTCCACGAGAACGTATTGAGGCCCGCCTTGTTGGCAACTCGTGGCGGCGGAGGCCGTCGGAACGGACCCTCTTCGTTCGGCGGCGTTTCTTCACCGCGAGCCTCGGTCCGGGCCGTGGTATCCGGCGCTACTCCCGCTCGCCGCAGACTGTCGTTGCGAGCGGTCCGAATGCTGTCGGCGCGAATAGAATCAACGGCGACCGTCGGATCTTGCTGACTCGTGAAGCTGCGAATGACTTTCCCCTGTGAATCGAGGAAGTCCATGGTAACGACTTGCCTGGGTTGCGAGAGCCAGTAATAGACGACGCCGCCGGACGGCGGATTGGCGCCACTCGGATGTCCGCCCGCGGCCCCATTTCCGCCGCCGCCTCCAAATCCGGCGCGGTAAGCTTTGCGCGGCTTGAACAGGTACGCGGACGACCGAGTGACATCGGGACTCAATTGTCGAAGCGACGACAGGTCGTCCAAAATCCAGAACGACCGGCCATGAGTTGCGGCGATCAGGTCCCCTTCCTTCACCGCCAGGTCGTGGATGGGAACGATCGGCAGGTTTCGCCGCAGCGACTGCCAGTTGGCTCCATCGTTGAACGACACCCAGACTCCTCTTTCCGTTCCCGCGTAAAGCAGACCGGCGCGCTCCGGATCCTCGCGTAAAACGCGGGTGAATTCCGTCGGTGGTATCCCAGTCGTGATGGCTGTCCATGTCGCGCCGTAGTTGCTTGTCTTGTAAAGGTACGGCTTCATGTCGTCTAGCTGGTACCTGTTCGCGGCGAGATACGCCGTCCCGCTGGAGAAATTCGACGCCTCGATCATCGAGATGCGGGCCCATTCCCCCAAGCCGGCCGGCGTTACGTTTTTCCAGGTCTTCCCGCCGTCTCGCGTGACGTGGACGAGCCCATCATCCGAGCCTGCCCAGATCACTCCCCGCTCGCGCGGTGATTCGGCGATCGTGAAAACGGTAGCGTAGTACTCGACCGATGTCTGGTCCCTGGTGATCGGTCCACCGGACGCGCCAAGCGTACGCGGATCGTGCCTGGTGAGATCCGGGCTGATCGCCTTGAACGACTGTCCCTCGTCATCCGTCTGGAAAATCACGCTGCTACCGACGTACATCCGACCGGGGTTATTCGGTGAGATCACGATCGGGAATGTCCACTGGAAGCGATACTTCGCGTCGGCGGCGTCGTGTCCCATCGGATTGTTGGGCCACGGATTGACGTCACGCTCGAAGCCGGTCTTGATGTCCTTTCTCGTCAGGAGCCCGCCGTAGGAACCGGCGAAAACGATATCAGGCGTATCGGGGCGCACGGCGATGTATCCGCTCTCGCCACCGCCGACGTCGTACCAATCCCTGATGTCGATCCCACCGCTTTTTCGGCTCGGACCGCAAAGAGTCGAATTGTCCTGCTGCGCGCCGCAGACGCGGTAAGGAAACTGATTAGTCGTGACGACGTGGTAGAACTGCGCCGTCGCCTGATCCTGCTCCGTCCACGAACTTCCGCCGTTGAATGACACGTTGGCGCCGCCATCGTTCGACTCGATCATTCGCTGCGCGTCGTTCGGCGCGATCCACAGGTCATGATTGTCGCCGTGGGGCACCTGGATGTTACGGAAAGACTTGCCGTTGTCGGTCGAGCGGTACATGCCGGTGTTCAAGACGTAAATGGCGTTCTCATCTTTCGGATCAGCGAAGATGCGCGTGTAGTACCAGGCGCGCTGACGCAGCCGGCGGTCGCTGTTGGTGCGCGTCCACGTAGCTCCCCCATCTGTCGAGCGGAAGACGCCGCCCGAGTCAGCTTCGACGATTGCCCAGATTTTGTTCGAGTTGGACCGTGATACGGCGAGACCGATGTTGCCGATGATGCCCGCCGGCAAGCCGGGGTTGCGCGTCAGCTCGGTCCAATGTTCTCCGCCATCAGTCGACTTGAAGATTCCGCTGCCCGCGCCGCCGGAGACTAGTTGCCACGGAGTGCGCCAGGCCTGCCAGAACGCGGCGTAGACGATTTCCGGATTGTTCGGATCGAGAACGAGATCAGTGATACCGGTGGAGTCGTTGCGATAGAGAACCTTTCTCCAGTTCTTGCCGCCGTCGGTGGTTTTGTAGACGCCCCGCTCGGTGCTTGGGCCAAACACGTGCCCCAGCGCGCCGACGTAGACGACGTCCGGATTGACAGGATTCACGCGAACGCGTGAGATCTGCCGCGTATCCGTAAGCCCGAGCGAGACCCACGTCTTTCCCCCGTCGGTGGTTCGCCACACTCCGTCGCCGTGCGAGACGTTGCCGCGAATCGGATACTCACCACCGCCCACGTATACGATGTCTGGATTGGATTCGCTGATGCCGATCGCGCCGATCGTCCCACCAAAGTATTTGTCCGTGACGGCGGCCCAGGTGATTCCGCCATCGGTCGTCTTGAAGACGCCACCGCCGGTGGTGCCGAAGTAGTATTCGTTCGGTCGTTTGCTCGATCCAGCGACGGCGACCGACCTTCCGCCTCGGAAAGGACCGATCTCGCGCCAGTGAAGCGCGGCAAACGCGGTGGTGTCGTAAGCCGTCGGAGCTATTGTCGCCGGCATCGCGCGGCCCGGAAGTGGCTGTCGCTGCGACACAGCGGAAGACGGGAGGAGCGAGTTGATCGATAGCGCTGTGCCCAACACTAGGCAAAGGGCGCGAGGTATCACGTAGCGTTCTCCGGGCGGGCAGTTGAGTGTCCGCTACTATGTAGCAGGGATTCCAAGCGCTCCACAAGAGGTGTGGCTTCGGCTCGCTAACGAAGAAATCTCTCAGCGAGCTGGGCCAATCGCTCGCGATTGCCCTCGACGAAGGCTTCGAAGTGTCGCAGCTTTCACGCCGCTATCACGGGATTTGCAGACTATCTGTTCAACCCGAAAAAGCGTGGAGGCTTGATGAGAGAGGAATCCTTCGAGGAGCAGCAGGAGGACCTGGATCCGCACCGCCGCGAGGAGCGAGATTCTGCCGCGCTCGAGCTCGCTGGGCGGATTCGGCAGAAAGGCGTGCTCCTCACCGGGCGCGAGACGAGTGGACAGCTCGACGACTTGATGACCGCGATCGATCGCTTCGAGGCGGCCGTCATCGCCAGGGGAGGAGATCTCTTCGTCAACACTCCATCGTCGGACCAGCCGGAGAGTCCGGATTTTGTGGTTCCCAATCGAGTACCCGGAGAAGATCCCGAGTCATACGCGGCCCGCATCAACGCCGCCGCCGAACGATTGGAGAAGGCCGACCTTTAAAGACAAACCGTCGCCGTGAATAGCGCGACGAGCCGGAGCATTCGCTGGGCGCAGGCCGGCCTGCTGGTCAATGCCCTGCTCGTGCTGGTGAAGTTCATCGCCGGCATAGTCGGACATGCGAATGCGCTCGTCGCCGATGCGGTCGAGTCGTCGGCGGACATTTTTTCTTCGCTCATCGTCTGGATGGGGCTGAGCATCGCTGCCCGTCCCGCCGACGAGGATCATCCCTACGGACACGGCAAAGCCGAGCCGCTCGCTGCTGCCATCGTATCGCTCATGCTACTCGGCGCGGCGACCGGGATCTCGATCATGGCCATCAGGGAGATTCTGCGGCCGCACCACCTTCCGGCGGCATTCACGCTGTTCGTCGCGGCCAGCGTGATCATCGTAAAAGAAATTCTCTATCAACGCGTGGCGCGTGTGGGAAGAGAAGTCGGAAGCACCGTTATCGCCGCAGACGCGTGGCACCACCGCGCCGACGCGGTCAGCTCGCTGGCAGCATTCGTCGGAATCAGCATTGCGATTTTGGGTGGGCCGGGATGGGAAGCGGCTGACGATTGGGCAGCCCTTGTCGCCGCGGTGCTCGTGGCGGTTAACGGAGTACGCACCCTGCGACCCGCGATTTCCGGACTGATGGACGCGGCTCCGGATCACACCGTCAAAGCCCGTGTGCTCACGGCAGCGATGGGCGTCAAAGGAGTGCGAAACGTGGAAAACCTGAACGTGCGTGGGTCAGGTCTGGGCTTCCACGTCGATCTTCACGTGCAGGCCGATCCCAGCATGTCGCTGGAAGACGCGCACGAAATTGCCGCGACGGTCAAGTATGCCATCGTGGAGGCGATGCCAAACGTAGTGAAAGTGCTCGTGCACATGGAGCCGTATCGCGAAGCCAACACGCTGGCCGAAGATCCGGTGTTCAGCTTACCACCGGTCTGAGCCTTCGCTACTCCCGCTTCCAGTCGCCGCTCTTTCCGCCGCGCTTCTCCGTAAGCCGAACGCCTGAGATTTCCATCCCGCGATCGAGCGCTTTCGCCATGTCGTAGATAGTCAACAGTGCCACGGTTGCAGCGGTCAGCGCTTCCATCTCGACACCGGTCTGCCCGCGCGACGACGCCCAAGAGGTTACGCGAAGACCCGGCAGCGATCTGTCGACGTCGATGTCGACGCCGGCATCTGTGAGCGCGATCGGATGACATAGCGGAATGAGCTCGGCGGTGCGTTTCGCCGCCATCACTCCGGCGATTCGCGCCGTCGATATCGCGTCTCCTTTGGCGAGCGCATTCTGCTCGATCGCACCCAGTGCTTCGGCGCTCATCGTTATCACGCCTTCAGCGCGAGCAGTGCGCGCGGTCTCCGCCTTTCCTCCGACATCGACCATGCGGGCGCGACCCTCGGCGTCCAGATGCGTGAGCTTGCTCATCGCAGTGTTGTCGAGAGGTCGCGAATGAGCTTCGCGGTTATGAGTTGCGGGCTGACGTTCCCGCCCGCGTAGGTCTGCGCCTTCAGCACCGAGTCGACTGCTCTGCTCGCCGACTCCGCCGCGTCAGAATCGTTGCGGTGGAGCGCGTCACGCGCTCGCTCGCCAAGGAGCTCGACCAGCATTTCCAGCGTATCCGCGAAAGTACCACGCGCACCCGCAGATCCCTGAGACAACGCGGTCGCGTGAATCACCGACGCGCGGGCGCTCGTCGCCGCGTCCACGATTTTTCGTGCGTTGATGGTCGCTCTGGCATCCGCTTCTCCCGACAGGAGCCTGCCGGGCGCGCCGGCGGCGGCACGCACACGCTCGGCCGCTGTTGTTTTTGTCTCCTTGTCGAGCGCCTTCTTTACGACTGGATCCTCGACGAACTTCCGCACCGCTCCGTCCTGGACGAGGGGTACGCGCACCGCCGCAACGCGGGACCGAATCGTCGGCAGCAGTGCGCCTGGCTCGCTGGAGGTCAAAATGATCGTCGTATCCGCCGGCGGCTCCTCGAGAAGCTTGAGGAACGCATTCGCAGCCATGTCGGCGCCTTCCTGGGGAACCATCCGCTCCGCGTCGCCAATGATGAAGACTTTTCGAGCTCCGATCGCTGGCGCCATGACTGCGCGCTGGACGAGGGAACGCACAGTGGCGACATAAATCCCTTCCGTTCCCGACGGAGGTGCGTACAATCCGTTCTGAGCGGCACGCTCGGCGATTGCTTCGGCGTAATCTGTTCGCACCTGATCGAGGTCGGGATCCGAGTCCTTGAGCCGTGGCCGTGGAAAGACCCAATGCAGATCCGGGTGCGTGAGCGCGGTCACGTACCGACAGCTGGCGCACGATCCGCAGGGCGCCGCGTCATGGGTACAAAGCAGCCGCTCGGCCATCCAGATGGCGAGGCGCTGCTTGCCGACTCCGCGCGGGCCCTGTAGCAGAAGACTCGAGGGCAGCGTCCCCGACCGAATAGCCGCCGAGAGGCGGTCACGGAGCTGCTCGTGTCCGTAAAGGTCGATGATTGGCACGCCGAAATATGGTCGTTGAGCCGCAACAGGTCAGGTGGGTCGCAACGGTCCAACGCTGGCACATTTTCTGACTTTCATTAGGCCTCCAAATCGAAACGCCAACCGGGACAGGAGATTTCCATGGCCAGCCAGCTCAGCGCACGTAAAGTCGCATTCCTCGCTACAGACGGTGTCGAGCAGGTTGAGCTCACCGCTCCGTGGAACGCGCTCAAACAGGCCGGAGCTCAAGTCGTTCTGGTGTCGGACAAGGCGGGCGAGATCCAGGCGACGAACCACGACGAGAAGGGCGAGAAGTTTCACGTCGACGCGGAGGTCCCGACCGTCACTGCGCGAGATTTCGACGCACTGGTGTTGCCGGGCGGGGTCAAGAATCCAGACAAGCTGCGAACGAACAAGGATGCGGTGAACTTCGTTCGGCAGTTCATGGAGCTGGACAAACCCGTCGCCGCGATCTGTCACGGACCGTGGCTACTGGTAGAGGCAGACGCGGTTCGAGGCCGAACGATGACTTCGTGGCCTAGCCTGGAGACAGACATCAAGAACGCCGGTGGCGCGTGGGTGGACAAGCAGGTGCAGCTGGATCAGAAGCTCCTCACCAGCCGAAAGCCCGAAGACCTCCCCGCATTCTGTGCGCAGCTGGTGGAGCTGTTGGCAACGGCGATCGACGAGCGTCGACTGGACAAGATGGTGGAGCAGAGCTTCCCGGCGAGCGACCCGTTGCCCGGTCCAATCGCTCTGGGGTAGAAGCCAGTTTCGATAGAGGTTGGACCTGCGGGATCAGGTGCAGCGGCCTTGACTTTGCAATGCAAAGTACTTGACAGCGGTCTTACCGAACAATAGCTTCGACCAATGGCATCCGTTACGCCACTTCATCGCGATCCAACGCCAGAGCCGCCCGCTCTCCACGTACGGGCGATGGACAATCTCGCCTTCATCCGCGATACGATGGAGGCAGCCGGATCATTCACCGCCGTCTCCGGTTGGGGAATGGTAGCGGTGGGAATCATCGCGACTATCGCCGCAATCATCGCATCCGCGCAGCACTCGGTCCTCGAGTCGCTCTACGTCTGGATCGCCGCCGCCCTGCTCGCTCCGTGCGTGATGCTCTGGGCCATCGTCCAGAAGGCACGTCGAGCCAAGGTGCCCCTTCTTTCCGGCCCGGGACGAAAGTTCATTCTCAGCTTTTCGCCGCCAATGCTCGTCGGCGCTCTTCTCACCATCGTGTTGTACCGGGCCGGCGTGCTCGATGCCATTCCCGGGATGTGGCTACTTCTCTACGGTACCGGCGTGGTCGCCGGTGGCGCATTCTCCGTGCGGGTCGTGCCTGTGATGGGCATCTGCTTCATGCTGGCTGGCGCGCTCGCGATTTTCACCCCGCCGACGTGGAACGACTGGATCATGGCGGCAGCGTTTGGCGGTCTTCACATCGCCTTTGGAATTCCAATCGCGCGGAGGCACGGTGGCTAAGCACGGCACTGCGCGCGACGATCGTCGGCCCACGATTGGCGACTTGCGAACTCTTCGCGGAAAGTCGGACGTGAGTCCGTCGTCCGTGCGCGCCGATGTTCTCGATCGGCTCATTCACGAGCGCCTGCGGCTCGGTATCGTGAGCGCGCTCGCGGTCAACGATTCGCTCAGCTTCAGCGACCTGAAGAAGCTGATGAAAACGACCGACGGAAACCTCAGCGTCCACGCGCGCAAGCTCGAGGAAGCCGAATACATCACCTGCACCAAGTCGTTCGAGGGAAGAATGCCGAAGACGGAGTACCGTCTGACCGCTGCCGGCCGTCGCGCGCTCGAGCGCTACCTCGATCACATGGAAGCGCTCATTCGCGCCACGCGAGAGCGCTGAAGGAATGTCCCATACTCATCACACCGTGAAGCACACGCACGCCCGGAACCTTCCCTCGAGTGGGCACCCGCAGCAGACGCCGGCGCAATCCGGCATCCACGTCGCCATCATCATGGACGGCAACGGGCGCTGGGCGAACGCTCGCGGCCGTCCGCGCACCGCTGGCCACATCGCGGGCGCGCGTGTCGTGCGCAAGATCGTCGAAGCCGCTCCCGACTGTGGAATCGGCATGCTCACGCTTTACGCATTTTCCGCCGATAACTGGGCGCGCCCCTCGCGCGAAGTCGCTCTTCTCATGCGCTTGTTCAGGCGCTACCTGGTCGCCGAGACCGATCGCTGTGTAACCAACGACGTCCGTATGCGAATCATCGGCCGGCGCGACCGCATTCCGGGGGAGCTGCTGCGCGCGATCCGCGCTGCCGAAGAAGCCACCAAGCACGGCACCCGGCTCGATTTGCGCATCGCGGTCGACTACTCGGCGCGTGATGCAATGGTGCGCGCCGCCGCGCGCCTTGGTGGTGCCGCGGAAGTCACGCGCGAAGCTCTTTCGCGCGCAATGTGCGATGTCGACCACTGGCATGGCGAGTGTCGCGACGTCGATTTGCTGATCCGCACTGGCGGGGAGCAGCGTCTCAGCGATTTCCTTCTCTGGGAGTGCGCCTACGCCGAGCTTTACTTCACCGACCGCCGCTGGCCGGACTTCAGCGCCGCCGATCTGCAGATCGCGGTCAACGAGTTCCACTCGCGTGAGCGGCGATTCGGCACTGTCCCTGAAGCGGCTGCTGGGTAAGCGAGGTCTATCTTCGAAAGCACCTGCACCCGAAGACTCCACAGTGAAGGTACCGCGCTTCGAAGAGATCTACATTTTGGAGAACTCCACACCAAAGGTGCGGGGTGCCAGGTAATAGGCGCGAGGCAGGAGGTTTAGCTTCGAAGAGATCTGTATTCTCCCAACTCTCCACACCAAAGGTGCGGGGTGCCAGGTAATAGGGGCGAGGTGGGTGGTGCAGACCTTGGCGTTTCTAGCTTCTGCGACGATCGGGCTACGAAGATGAAACGCGCCGGATGAGACCAATCAACATTCTTCGGACTTCGGACTGTATTCGCCGGGATTCATCACGCGAACGTCGCGGGCGACGATCAAATGATACTCCAGTTCTGAAGCGGAGTTGACGGCGTAGCGAAGGAACCGGCCGAACTCTTTGCGGCTCTCCTGACCGCTTCCTTCCACAATGTTTGTTGGTATCGACATTGCCGCGCGGACCATCTGATTTCGCAGCGACGCGTATCGCGCGGGCCGAATCGCGGCAGCTGCCCGATCAACGCCCAGGGCAAGTTCGTGAGCCTTTTCCCAAACGCCAAGCTTCTTGAAGTCGCTCATGGCCAACGCTGTCCTCAACTCCGCCGCGTAACAGGATCACTTCTACGCGAAATTGGCCGAATTAACGGCAGATCATTGAGCGCGGAGTGAGACCTCTGTCTCTACCTGCTTCCTCATCCCTATTCCCTGGTACCTCGCCCCTTTGGTGTCGAGTTCTCCGTAGGTTAGATCCTTCTGAAGCCCACCCGCACGCCTTGGTGTGAGTTTCGAGCCGCGAGACGGCCAGAAAGCCGCACCCTTAACGCGCGTGGTACGGTCCCGTCTAACTGAGCAGCCGCGGCATTCCGCACGCGGCGCTCAACGTTGTGGAGGTTTTGAATGTCGTCAGTTCGTACCTTGGCGCTTAGCGCCTTGATGATCGTTGGTTTCGCAGGAGTCTCAGTGGTTTCGCAGGAGTCTCAGCGGCTCAGTCGACAACGGTCCCGGCCCGGCCGGACAGCGGCCTCTATCGTCGTGGCCCTCGTGCCGGTGGCGAGATGCGTGGTCGCGGCGAGTTCGGGCGCGATCTCAACTTGACGGACGCCCAGAAGGCGCAGATCAAGGCGATCCGCCAGAAGTACCAGCCGCAGAACCAGGCGCTTCGCGCTCAGGCCAAGCCTTTCTTCGACGCGGCGCGTGACGCTCGCCAGAAGGGTGACAGCGCTGCGTTCCGCAGCAACATGGACAAAGCACGTCAGGTCATGCAGGGCGGCCAGTCCGTCCGCGCCCAGGAAACGGCGGAGATTCGCGCCATCCTGACACCCGACCAGCGCGCCAAATTCGACGCCCGCCAGAAGGCATTTGGAGAGCGTGGAAAGGGCGGACGCAAAGGGTGGGACAAGAAGGGCCTCGGTGCTAAGCCTGCCACCAAGTCCTAAGTAGCAAGAAGCAGCAGCAACACTCGCAGAAAGGAGAAGCCTCCGGCGCTGAAAAGTGCCGGAGGCTCTTCGCATCTGTGGGCGCAAGACTACCAGCGCCTTGCCCTGAAAACTAATTTTGCGAGAGCAGCGCTATTTTGCTGATTGCTCACGCGCGCGCCAAGCGCGAGGAACCTCATCAATGGGATCGGAAGTCGTCCAGCTCTCGCGTCGCGGCTTTGGCCAGACGATGCGTCGCGATGCGTGGTGGATTCAGCCGCTCGTCATCTTCATCGTTCTCGCCAGCTTTCTTGTCTACGCAACCTGGGCGGCTTTTCAGAACAAGTACTACGCGTTCGGGAATTACCTCTCGCCTTTCTATTCGCCGCTGCTGTTCTCGGATTCACCGCACGCCTGGATACACGGAGCGCGGCCCTCCTGGCTTCCGGGCTTTCTTCCATTCTCGCCGGCGCTCCTAATCCTCCCATTCCCCGCCGGCTTCCGTCTCACTTGCTACTACTACAGAGGCGCCTATTACAAAGGATTCTGGGCCGATCCTCTCAACTGCGCCGTAGGCGAGCCCCGTAACAGCTATCGCGGCGAACGATTTTTTCCGCTCGTCATTCAGAACGTCCATCGCTACTTCCTCTACGCCGCGCTCATCTTCCTGGTCATTCTTGGGAGCGACGCCTACAAAGCGATGTGGTTTTTCGACCGCAACACAGGTCGCCAGAACTTCGGAATCGGACTTGGTACTATCATCCTCGTCGTCAACGTCGTGCTACTCGCCGGTTACACGCTTGGATGCCATTCGCTCCGGCACCTCGTTGGTGGCTACCTCGACCGCCTTTCTCGCGCCCCGGTTCGCCGGAAGACCTACGATTGCGTCAGCTGTCTCAATCGCGGGCATTTGCGATGGGCGTGGCTCAGTCTCTTTTGGGTCGCGTTTTCCGACGTCTTTATCAGGCTCTGCGCGATGGGTATCTGGCACGACGTGAGGCTGTTCTAGGTGGCGGAATATCAGCGACACGAGCATGACGTGCTCGTGATCGGCGCCGGCGGCGCGGGCCTGCGCGCGGCAATCGAGGCGGCACACGTGGGAGCATCGGTGGGCCTCGTCTGCAAGTCGCTCCTGGGCAAGGCGCACACGGTGATGGCGGAAGGCGGCGTCGCTGCCGCGCTGGCGAACGTGGACGATCGCGACAATTGGAAAGTCCATTTCGCCGATACGATGCGCGGCGGACAGTACCTGAATAACTGGCGCATGGCGGAGCTGCACGCCAAGGAAGCGCCCGACCGGGTGCGCGAACTCGAGGCGTGGGGAACGGTGTTCGACCGCACCGCCGACGGCCGCATCCTCCAGCGCAACTTTGGCGGACACAAGTATCCGCGGCTCGCGCACGTCGGGGACCGCACGGGCCTCGAGATGATCCGCACGCTCCAGGACTACGCCGTCTATCAGCCGATCGATGTGCACATGGAATGCACCATCGTCTCTCTACTCAAGGACGGCAATCGCATCGCCGGCGCGGTGGGATATGATCGGGAGCGCGGCCGCTTCAAGCTCTTCGTCGCCAAAGCGGTCGTGCTCGCGACGGGAGGGATTGGCAGGGCGTTCAGCGTTACGAGCAACAGCTGGGAATACACGGGTGATGGGCATGCGCTTGCCTACAACGCGGGCGCCGCGCTTCAGGACATGGAGTTTGTACAGTTCCATCCAACCGGAATGGTCTGGCCGCCAAGCGTGCGCGGAATCCTGGTGACCGAAGGCGTGCGCGGCGAAGGTGGCATTCTCGTCAACAAGGAAGGGCGTCGCTTCATGTTCGACGACATCCCCGAGAACTATCGCAATCAGACCGCCGACAACGAGGAAGAGGGCTGGCGCTACACTCAGGGCGACAAGAACGCGCGCCGTCCGCCCGAGCTGCTGACGCGCGATCACGTCGCGCGGGCGATCATGAAAGAGGTTCGCGAAGGAAGGGGCAGCCCGCACGGCGGCGTGTTCCTGGATATCTCGTGGATCTCCTCCAGGCTTTCTGACGCCGAGGCCCACATCAAGAAGAAGCTTCCGAGCATGTACCACCAATTCAAGCAGCTCGCCGATATCGACATAACGAAGGAACCAATGGAGGTTGGACCCACGACCCACTACGTCATGGGCGGAATTCGCGTCGACGGTGACACGCAGATGTCGACAGTCCCCGGCTTGTTCGCCGCCGGGGAAGTTGGAGCCGGCCTGCACGGAGCGAACCGACTTGGTGGTAACTCTCTGTCCGATCTCCTGGTTTTCGGGATGCGCGCCGGTAAATACGCGGCCGAATTTGCGGGGCGGCAATCCTCTCCGAAGGCAGATGCGCAGCAGGCGGACGCGATCGTTGGTGCAGCGCTCGAGCCATTTAGCAGGCAGGGTGGTGCCGAAGGCCCGTACCAGGTGGAGCACGATCTCCAGACGATGATGCAGGAGCTCGTCGGTATCGTGCGCCGCGAGGACGAGATGCGGCGAGCATTGGACGGTCTCAAGGCGCTTCGCGACCGTGCGCAGAAGGTTTCCGTTTCCGGTAACCGGGAGTACAATCCCGGGTGGCATACCGCCCTCGATCTGAAAAATCTGCTCACCGTCTCGGAGATTGTCGCACGCGCGGCACTCGAACGAAAAGAGAGCCGCGGTGGACATTTTCGCGATGATTTCCCAGACAAGGATCCGGCTTACGCAAAATTCAACATCATCGTACGGCGTGGTTCGGCCGGCGAGATGCAGGTAACACGCGAGCCGATTCCTGAGATGCGTCAGGATCTCCGGCAGATTATCGAGGAGAACAGGTAATGGCTGCCACGACGAAGGAATCATTCGCGCAAAACATCGTCGAGAGCGGGCAGCGCGCGGCGGCGAGGAGCGACACCAGCGCCGGTACTGAAACGCGCAGCGCGACGTTTCGCGTGTGGAGGGGCACGGCCGCGACGGGGCAGCTCCAGAACTACTCCACCAAAGTCTCTGAAGGCATGGTCGTGCTCGACGCGATCCATCAGATCCAGGCCGAGGGGGCGACTGACCTCGCGGTGCGCTGGAACTGCAAGGCGGGAAAGTGCGGATCGTGCTCGGCCGAGATCAACGGCATGCCGCGCCTGATGTGCATGACACGCCTGAGTGAGCTGGATCTCGAGGAAGCGGTAACCGTCGAGCCGATGCGCGCATTTCCGCTCGTGAAGGATCTCGTTACCGACGTGTCGTCCAACTTTCGCGCCAAGAAGCGCATCAGAAAATTCACACCGCGCCCGCCGGACGCGCCCGACGGCACCTGGCGCATGGCGCAGTCAGATGCGGACCGGGTTCAGGAATTCCGGAAGTGCATCGAGTGCTTTCTCTGCCAGGACGTCTGCCACGTGCTGCGGGACCATCACCTGCACGAACAGTTCATCGGCCCACGATTGCTCGTGCACGCCGCGCAGCTCGAGATGCACCCGCTCGACGTTCTTGACCGGACCGGCGATCTCAAGGAAAGCCACGGCATCGGCTACTGCAACATCACGAAGTGCTGCACGAAGGTCTGCCCGGAGCACATCACGATCACCGACAACGCGATCATCCCGCTCAAGGAGCGGGTCATCGACAGACACTACGATCCGCTCGGGAAACTCGTCCGCCTGCTTCGGGGTAAGAGATCGGCGAGCGCGGCGGACGAGCACGGGGAAAGAAAGCCGGAGGGCGTTGCCGGGTGAAAGAACACTTCAGGCTCAAGCCGATCTCCAAGGAAGCGATTCCGCGAGCGATTCAGAAGGCGGAGCGATATCGTCTGCTCAACCAGTCATGGGCGGCGGAGAGCATTTGCCGCGACATCCTGGAGATCGACGCCGCCAATCAGCAGGTGCTGGTGATGCTCGTACTTGCGTTGACCGACCAGCTGGCCGAGGGTCATGCCTTGGTAATGAAGGCGGTTCACGAGACGTTGCCGCGAATAACCGATCCGTATCAGCGCTACTACTACACCGGGATCGCATCGGAACGAAGCGGCCAGGCGCATCTGCATCGGGGAGGCATGGGAAGCGGAGCAATGGCTTATGATTCATTGAGGGAAGCGATGACTTGGTACGAAAAGGCCGAAGCAATCCGGCCACCGGGCAACGACGATGCGATCCTGAGGTGGAATACGTGCGCGCGTCTGATCAGCTCGAACAGGGAGCTCGCTCCTCACACGGAAGCTGCTTACGAACCAGCACTGGAAGATTGATGCGAATCGCTGCGCGCCTTTCATTTTTCTCCATCCTCGCCGCCACGATCTTCGTGAGAGCGCTTTCGGCGCAACAGAAGCCGCCTTCAGTCACGGCCCCAACTCCGAAAGCGGCGACGGCCGAGATCCGCGGCGTGGTGCTCGACAGCTTGAACGGGAGATACCTCTCCGGAGCCGACGTGATCATCCAGGGCGCGAAAGTCACGGTCGTCACGGACTCCGTCGGGAGGTTCAGGATCGATAGCCTTCCGCCCGGCACATATCAGGTTGGAGTATTCCATCCGTTGCTCGACACGCTTGGCATCTCACTTTCAACGGCGCCCTTTCACGTGGGTGCGGACAGCTCCAGCCTCATCGTGCTGGCGATCCCCTCCGCTCCAACGATCATTCGCAGCGCCTGTCCCGCGCGCGGACCGCGCGCTCAGGGCACCTCCGCGGTGATCGGACATGTAATGGACCCGGAATCGCTGCAGCCAATACCGGGGGCCGAGGTCTCGATCGCGTGGACACAAATCGAGGTCTCCAAGCAGATTGGGCTGCGTCGTACGCCGCGGCTGCTCCACGACAGTACCGATGCGGCAGGCGCGTTCAAAATATGTGGACTGCCGGGTTCCATGCAGGCGACGCTGCAAGCGCGAAAGGGAAGTTTCGTCACCGCGGAGATTCCGATTGCGCTCGGCGACGAGGAGTCGGAGCTCTTTGCGCGGACGCTGCTGCTCGCCCATGTCGATTCCGGGACGAAGACCGGCAACGCCAGCGTCTCGGGTCGCATCGTGCTCGAGGGCGCTCCGTCAAACGCGGGTAGCCGGGTCGAGCTCGTTGGAACCGATGTGGTCGCGCTGACCAATGAAAACGGCGAGTTCGCGATGAAGAACTTACCCTCTGGAAGTCACGTTCTTCTCGCTCGTCACCTGGGTTTTGGCGCCGAAACGGTGCCGGTGGATCTGTCGTCGCGCGAGCCGAAGAAGGTCACGATCAAGTTGCCGAAATACGTCGCGATGATGGACCCCGTTCTGGTGACGGCGCGTCGCAGCGCGAGCCTCGATAAAGTCGGTTTCAGCCAGAGAAAGAGATCCGGAATGGGCTACTACCTTGGTCCCGAGCAGATCCAGGCCATGCACGCGAACTATCTCACCGACATTTTGCGGACTGTTCCCGGCCTTCGCGTGAGTTACGGTCCACAGGGCGAGGAGGTCTCGAGCTCACGCGGCTCGGGCAGCCTGATGGGAGCACCCGGTTGCGTGCAGTATTACCTCGACGACATGCCATGGCAATCGGCGACCCCCGGCGACATCAATCAGTTCGTTAACGGAAACGAAATCGTCGGCGTTGAGGTTTACAACGGCCCCGGAGTCCCCGCGCAGTACAGCCGCGCCATGCAGGATTGCACCACGATCGTTCTCTGGACGAAGTTCAAGATCCGGAATTAGAAAACCTTCACGCTGGAGTCAGGATGAAAACGCCGAGCCACTCCTTGCTGGTCAGCATTGCAGTCACGGTCGCGCTTTGTGGCGCGTGCTCCGCCGTTCAGCGGATGAGAAATGCCGTATCCACTGCGACAGCGGTCATGTACAACGTCAATGGCGCGACGATTGGTACCGCGCAAATCTCTCAGGACCAGAACGGCGTTGTGACGGTGGACATCGCGAGCATCTCGCTCCCGGCTGGAACGCACGGAATTCATTTTCACGAAATTGGCAAGTGCGAGGGCGGGACGACCGCCTTTTCGACGGCGGGAGGGCACTACAACCCGATGGGGATGGAACACGGTCTCCAGAATCCGAGGGGTCCTCACGCCGGCGACAATCCCAACATCGTCATCCCAGCCAGTGGTGTTGGCGCCGTTTCGTTTACCAGCGATCGGGTGAGCCTCACTCCGGGTACGCGAACGCTGCTCGATGGCGATGGAAGCTCGCTCGTAGTTCACGCGAATGCCGACGACCAGATCACCAACCCGTCGGGCAACAGCGGAGCACGCATCGCGTGTGGCGTCGTGCGAGCGATTCCCTAGCGATTAGCGACCGCTGGCGCTCTTCGCCGATGCGGGAATTGCCTCGGCGAGTGCTATCGCGATGCTGTTTGAGGCCGTCCGCGCCCCCGCTTTTGCTCGTAGAGGGCCATGTCGGCCTGCGCCAGGAGGTCAGCGATGTCCCCTCCGCTTTTGATCTCGTCGCACCAACGCTCAACGAGAGCTCGAACGGGCGATCGACCTCTGTGTTGTGCGCCGCTACCCGCGACTTTATCCGCTCGCAAACGAGCTCGGCGGTCTGGGCAGAATCGACCGTCAGCAGCGCGACGAACTCATCGCCGCCGAGTCGCGCGATGATGTCCGCTTCGCGACAGCTCTCGCGGAGGACGCGGGCAGTGTCGATGAGGGCGCGATCTCCCGCAAGATGGCCATACGTGTCATTGATGTACTTGAGGTGATCGACGTCGATGAAGATCATCAGTACGTCGCGCTCCATTCGCATCGCGAGCTTGAGCGCCTGTTCGGAGAGCGTGATGAAAGCACGGCGATTCGGAAGGCCGGTGAGCTCGTCGACGAGCAGCAGCGCCTTGAGCTCGTCCTCCGCGCGCTTCAGCGCGGAGATGTCGTGATACATGGCGTAGACTCGTCCGGGCTGATCGCCGACACCGAACGGTGTCGCTGAGATCGAAACCCAGAAGCTGTGGCCATCCTTGTGGCGCCGTAGCGTCTCCACGGTGACTTTCTCTCCCGCCGCCACTCGTGCGGTGAGATTTTCGCCTTCCTGAACGAGACCCTCCGGCACGATCAAGTCATTGATGTTCCGGCTCGCAGCTTCGTCGTCGGTGTAGCCGAACATGTTCGTGAATTGGCCATTGACGCGGATGATGTGGTCGTGCTCATCAAGAATGGCGATCGCCTCCGGCGCGCTCTCGAAGAGTGCGGCGAAGTAGACGTTTTGAGTCTGCAGCGCTCCGTACAGACTCTTCCGATCGGTCACGTCGATGGCAATCCCGACGGTGCCCGAGATTCGTCCGTCGGCTCCACGAGTTGGTTCTACTCGCGTCTCGAACGAGCGGCCGCGCCAATCGGTCTCGTACCTGACGAGTTCTCCCTGAAGAGCGCGTAGATGCGCCGCGAGCGGGGTGAATCCGGGATCCCTGGTCTTGAGCACTTCGTACAGCGTCATGCCGACCTGGTCGTTGGCGCTCGTCCCGATGAGATTCAGCCCGGCACCCTGCGACGATGTGATATTGAGCTGCGCGTCGGTGGACCAGAGGTTCACTGGCACTGACTCGAGCATGAAGCTGAGACGCCGCTCCGAGTCGAGCCCGTCGTGGGACAGTGGATCCGCTTTCTTGGCGGGACCTCGGTTCGATCCCCGGAACAGTCGCCTGAGGAGGTCGCCGATTGGCTTGAGCGGCCGAGTCACTGTGGAAGGAGAGGTCAACTTGCCTCTCATTCTCTCACCGTTCACCGCCGAGCGCAATGATTTCAGTGCTCATCAGTGCCGATGGCCAGCCGGGATCACCCGCATTTGCCGATTTCGGACGCCCGCCACATCTTCGAGCAGCCCATTCTTGCATGCAGGAGGTCGTCATGATTCTCGTCGCTGGTGCCACCGGAGTGCTTGGCTCGGAGATCGTTCGTCGGCTCAGAGCGCGCGGCGAAGAAGTGCGCGCGATCGTGCGCGTCACATCGGCTCCCGAAAAAATCGAGCGCCTGAGGATGCTGGGAGCGGAAATCGTGCAGGCTGACCTGAAAGAGCCGCGGACGCTTCTCGCCGCTTGCGCGGGCGTGAACGCAGTGATCTCGACGGTGACGACTATTCTCACCTCACAGCCTGGCGATTCTTTTGAGGCAACCGATGGCGAAGGTACTAAAGCGCTGATCGATGCGGCAGGCAAAGCAGGCGCAGCGAAATTCGTCTTCGTTTCCTTCGACACGAGCAAGTCGCCGGAAAATCCGTTGAGCGCCGCGAAGAGAGGTGTGGAGGAGCATCTGAAGAAGAGCGGGATGGACTACACGATCCTGCACCCGACTCTGTTTTGTGAGATCTGGCTCGGACCGATGCTGTTCGCTGATCCCGATGCGTGCACGGCAAAGGTCTACGGAAAGGGAACCGACAAGCTCAGATACGTGACGGTTGCGGACGTTGCCGAGTTCGCGGTGCAGTCCCTGTCAAATCCCGAAGCGCAGAACGCGACGGTCTCCTTTGGCGGGCCGGAGGAGATCAGTCAGCGCGAGGCAGTGCAGCTATTCGAAGATGCCTACGGAAAGAAGTTCAACGTGATCGAAGTTCCGGAGGAGGCTCTCGAGGCGCAGTGGAGTTCAGCGCAGAATCCGTTCGACAAGACTTTCGCCGGTCTCATGCTTGGCGTGGCGCGTGGCCTTGGCGTCGGCGTCAGCCCGCCAGTCGAGAAATTCCCGATGCAGATGACATCGCCTCGCGAGTACGTTCGAAAACTCGCCGGAGTCCGGCCGATAGAACGCGAGGCGAGCTCGAAGAGCGACGGAGAAACGGCGAGGGAAGCGGGGCTCTTATAGGACTGCGAACTGCGGACAGACTACGGACGCGCGAGTCCGCAGTAGTCCGCAGTAATCGAAGGTCTTCCCGATCAGGCCGTGCCGCAAGCCGTTCTTACCCGCGCTGCATCGTCGGGCATGTAGATCGCAAGCGCGCTTGCTTTCTGCGTTGCTGACTTCGCGCCGACAGCCTCGCCAAGAACCTTGATCGTGGTCTTGGACTGCTCGACCGGGTTTACGATGACCGCATTCGCGCCGACCTTCGCCGCACCATTGCGGATCTGGGTCTGGAGCTGGTTGTCGGTCGTCCAGACAGAATTGCCCGTCGCCTGGATCCAGGCTAGCTCGTAGTAGTCGTACGGTACCTCTGACCGGCTGTTATAGACGGCGATGGCATTTCCGCACGTCGGCGCGCGACTCATCGCCGGATTGATGGCGGTGGTCGTCTTCTTGACGCCCGCGCACGCCGAACCGAGGGCGAGCGCGCACGCGAGCGCCGTTCCTTTGATGATGTTGGTCCCGATCATGGCTACTCCCTGCGATTCTTTGAGTGGTTGCCCGTCATTCTGATGCGGGCTCGTGCTTTTTTTTGCAAAGGAGAGGCCGTTTCAGGCCCGCGAAAGCAAGCTGATCGGCGGCGAATTCCTATTGGTTTACGCCGCTGGCGAGGAATCCGCCGTCCACCGCCAGCAGGTGGCCGGTCACGAAGCTTGCCGAGTCCGATGCGAGAAAAACCGCCGCTCCAGCAAGCTCTTCCGGCAACCCAAAGCGGCGCATGGGCGTCCGGATGAGAAGCTCGTGCCCGCGATCGGTCCCATCGAGCAAGCCCTCGTTGAGCGCTGTCCGGAAGACGCCGGGCAGAATGGCGTTCACGCACACGCCGTGCGATGCCCATTCAACCGCAAGCGATTTCGTGAGTGCGGCGACACCGGCCTTGCTCGCTCCGTACGCCGCGACTTCGTGCAAGGCGACGACGGAAGTGAGCGATCCGATGTTGATGATGCGTCCATACCCACGCTCGATCATGTGGCGACCGAAGACACGGCAGGTGCGTAGCATCCCGGTGAGGTTCGTGTCGAGTATCCCGTTCCACTCGGCGTCCGAAACATCGAGAGTTGGACGTCGCACTGTCCGACCGGCCGCGTTCACAAGAATCTCGATCTTGCCGAACTTTTCGATGGCTGCGTTGGCGACTGCCTGGATCGAATCGACATCCGACACGTCGGCAGCCATGACGAGCGACCGACGTCCGCGGGATTCCACCTCGCGCGCGACCTCCTTCACGAGTTTCTCCCGACGACCCGTCGGCACGACATCGGCGCCGGCATCGGCCAGACCGAGCGCAATCGCCTTGCCGATTCCCGAGGTCGCGCCAAAAACCACGGCGGTGCGGTTGGTTAAATCGAGCCCGGCGAAGGACATGGTGCGGTAGAATGTTACCGCGACGAGACAAACACAACACCGACGTGCTTTAGCTCAAAACTGGTGACGGGCATGGAGCGAGCGTAAAATTGCGTATGGACCTCGTAACGTTCGGCGAAGCGATGGTGCGTCTCACTCCGCCTTCCTCTCAGCGGATCGAGCAGGCGCGCAGTTTCGATGCTTACGTGGGCGGTGGGGAGCTGAACGTCGCTGTTGCTGCCGCGCGGCTCGGCGTTTCGTCGCGCTGGGTGTCTCGCCTTCCGGAAAACGCGCTCGGTCGCATGATTGCAAACCGCGCGCGCGAGCAAGGAGTCGACGTATCCGTCGAGTGGACTACGGGCGACCGCGCCGGTGTTTACTACGCGGAGCTGGGCGCGGCGCCGCGCGCGAGCAGCGTCCTCTACGATCGAGCCGCGTCATCCATCAGTAGAATTGCGCCTGGCACCGTTGACTGGGCGTCGGCGTTCAGCGGCGCGCGCTGGTTTCACGTGAGTGGCATCACGCCGGCACTGAGCGCCTCCGCCGCCAAGGTCACCGCCGAGTCGCTGGTCGCTGCGAAAAAAGCCGGACTCACCGTCAGCTATGATCTGAATTATCGCAGCAAGTTATGGAGCGCGAAGGAGGCGCGCGCGATTCAAGAGCCACTGATGCAACACGTTGACGTCCTCATTACGACGGAAGAGGACACTCGCGTGGTGTTCGGCATCGCCGAAAGCAAAAATGCTTACGAGCACCTCGACGCCGAGTCATACGACGAGGTCGCGCGCACCCTCCAGAAACGGTTCGCGCTGCAAGCGGTGGCCGTCACGCTCCGGGAGAACCCACTGGTGCTGGTGAATAGCTGGAGCGCGATCGTCGCGGCAGAAGGCGAGATTCATCGCGCGCCGCGCTATGAAGTCGAGGTAGTGGATCGCATCGGTGCCGGCGACGCATTCAGTGGCGGTCTCATCGTCAGCCGTCTCGAGAATCGCGGCTGGCACGACACGGTTCGCTTCGCGACGGCGACCTCCGCCCTCAAACACAGCATTCCGGGCGATTTCTGTCTCGTGACCCGGCGCGAAGTGGATCAACTCCTGGGCGGCGCGAGCTTGCGCGTATCGCGGTAAAATCTCGAGGTGATCACTTTTCGCTGGTTCGGTCCGCGCGATCCGATTCCGCTCGCGTACATCCGGCAGATTCCGGCAGTGCGGGGAATTGTCGGCGCTCTTTTCGACATTCAGATCGGCGAGCCGTGGACGCTCGACCGCATCGAGGCGCTGCGTGAAGAAGTCGAGCGGCACAGCATGTCTCTCGCCGTCATCGAGAGCATTCCAGTCCACGAGGACATCAAGCTCGGGCTGCCAACGCGCGACCGATTCATCGACAACTACTGCGAGAGCGTGCGTAATCTGGGGCGAGCCGGCGTGCCGGTGCTGTGCTACAACTTCATGCCCGTGTTCGACTGGATGCGCACCGATCTCGCGCGGCGGCTGGACGACGGCTCGACCGCGCTCGCGTACGACGATGCCGCGCTCGGGAAAATCGATCTTTCTCGTGGCACTGCCGACCTGCCTGGCTGGGCGACGGCCTATGACGCCGCCACCCTTCGCAAGCTTCTCGACGCATACCGCTCGGTAAAGGAGGAGAAATTATGGGAAAATCTCGCGTACTTTCTCCACCGTGTCGTGCCCGTCGCGTCACAATCCGGCGTGCGCATGGCCCTGCACCCCGATGATCCGCCGTGGTCGATCTTCGGATTGCCGCGCATCATCACCAGTGGCGAGGCACTCGAGCGCGTGACGAGAATCGTCGACGATTCCGCCAACGGCATCACCTTTTGTGCGGGATCGCTCGCCGCCGATGCCAGTAACGATCTCCTCGCAGTCGTTCGCTCCCTCGGATCGCGTGGGCGCATCCACTTTGCCCACTGTCGCAACATCAAGCGTACCGGGCCGCGCTCGTTTCAGGAGACAGCGAATCCATCAGAATGCAGTGACATCGACATGCGCTCAGTA
>WNGC01000673.1_pt1 | contig 23059 bp, 24 predicted proteins | sample 5400051 | NCBI WGS metagenome assembly WNGC01 (sample SAMN13153368, study PRJNA577476) | soil metagenome | isolation source: 20 cm soil or saprolite under grassland replicate 2 | place: USA:California | collected 2016-06-15
CCGACGAACAGATCCTGATTCCGTTGCAGACCGGTCGCTACCGGATCATGGGGACGGACCGTCTACGGTCTATCACCGTAGATGCGGCCGGCGTGCCGCAAATGACGCTCGCGATGATCGAGATCGAGCGCGTGATGCGGCGCGAGCACAAGATTCGGCCCGGCGCGGAAAACGATTTCCAGATCCGCAATCAGTCGGACATACTCTCGACCTTCCAGGACACGGCGAAGACCTTTACGTACCTGCGCGCCGGAATCGCGGCGGTGAGCCTGCTGGTCGGGGGCATCGGCATCATGAACATCATGCTGGTGTCCGTGACCGAACGGACGCGTGAGATCGGCGTGCGCAAAGCGCTCGGGGCGACCCGCTTCAATATCCTGTTCCAATTCCTCGTTGAGGCGCTGGTGTTATGCCTCGCCGGGGGGATCATCGGGATTCTCTTCGGCACGCTCGGGGCGGTCGGCCTATCCAAGCTCGCGCATTGGAATACCTCGATAAACCTGCTCGCAATCCTCGTCGCGTTCGTCTTCAGCGCGCTGGTGGGCTTGTTCTTCGGCATCTGGCCCGCGCGGCGGGCGGCGGCACTGGATCCTATCGTAGCGCTGCGGTACGAATAGGACCGCGAGCCGACGAAGCGTCGGTGATCCGGGAAACGGGAGACGAGAAACGGGAAAGTGATAACGAATCGATAACGTTTCCCGTTTCCCGTTTCTCGTGTCCCGAATTAGTTTCCCCGAGATGCTCTCCGTCCTGCTCCTTCTCCTGCAGTCATCCAGCGACCCGCAGCAGGTCTACGACGGCCGCCTGCGCCAGACCGACGTGCGGCTGCCCCGCATCGATGCGTCGGTGCAAATCGATGGCGACCTCACTGAGGAGGCGTGGCGGCGCGCGGCGATCCTCAAGGGATTCACACAGTATCGGCCCGTCGATAGCCGGCCCGCGGCTGATTCGACGGAGATCCTGGCGTTCTACGCACCTGATGCGATCTACTTCGGTATCCGGGCGTTCGAGGCGCACGGCACGGTCGTGCGCGCCACGCTTGCCGATCGCGACAACATCGATTCCGACGACCACATCCAGATCCTCCTCGATACCTTCAACGACCGTCGTCGAGCGCTGCTGTTCGCCGTCAACCCGCTGGGAGTGCAACAGGATGGCGTACGCAGCGAAGGCCTTGCCGGAGCGGCCGGCGGCCAAAACGCCGGATTTCGCTTCGACGGTGTCATCGATTTGAATCCCGATTACATCTATCAATCGCACGGGCACGTGACGCCGTGGGGCTACGAAGTCGAGGTGCGGATTCCGTTCAAGAGCCTTCGCTACCAAAGCGGCGCGACGCAGGATTGGGGCATTCAGTTCATCCGCACGACGCAGCACACGGGTTACGAGGACACCTGGGCGCCCGTGGTGCGCGCCAGCGCCAGTTTCCTCATCCAGTCGGGTACGGTGAAAGATCTGAGTGATTTGCGCCGCGGGCTGGTCATGGACATCAGTCCGGAGTTCACCTCCCGGATCGATGGCGAACCCGTCTCGCCTGACAGGTACCGCTATCGCGACATCCATCCGGAGCTCGGCGTCAACGTGCGCTGGGGCGTCACGCAGAACTTGAGCGCCGCCGGGACGATCAATCCCGATTTCTCACAGGTCGAAGCCGACGTCGGCCAGGTCACGGTAAACCAGCGGTTCGCGCTGTTCTTTCCCGAGAAGCGGCCATTCTTCCTCGAGGGACTCGAGCAGTTCGACACACCGAATGCCCTGATTTACACGCGACGCATCATCGCTCCGGTGGGCGGCGCCAAACTGACCGGCAAGATCGGCGGTACCGCGGTCGCATACATCGGCGCCGTCGATGACAATGGTGCCACGGACGCACCGTCCCCTGGCGATCATCCAATCGTGAATCTGTTGCGGCTGCGGCGCGACCTCGGCAGTAGCTCGACGATCGGACTCGCTTATACTGACCGCATCGTCGGAAGCTTCTGGAATCGCGTAGTAGGCGCAGACGCGCGCGCCATCTGGAAGAAGATCTGGTTTTCCGACGCGCAATTCGTCGGGTCTTGGACGAAGAATGGATCCGGCGTCCGCTCGGGCGAGCTGTGGGATGTGACGCTGTATGATCGCACCGGTTACTCCTACGGCAATCACGCCGAGCTGGTCGGCATCAGCCCGGACTTCGCCGCGCTCAGCGGGTTCGTGAACCGGGCGAATGTCGTGCAGGGCCGATTGGCGAATCGCTTTACGTGGTATGGCAAGCCCGGTGCGACGCTCGAGAACGCGACGACATTCATCCTCATCCAGCCGGTATGGCGGTATCACGACTTTTTCGATCTCGGCAGCACGCTCGAGGGCAGCGTCGGGGAGCAATGGTTGTTCACACTGCGCGGTGGTTGGGGCGCGAGCGCGCATTGGCAAAACGTGCATCAGCGGTTCGACCCTCCCGATTACGTCGGCTATCAAGTGAACTCCGGCGGAACGTTGACGCCGTTCGTTGTTCCGCACGGGCGCTACAACCTCTGGGGCGGCGACATCGGATTCAACACACCGAATCGCGCCCTCACCGTGAATGGCGATGTGGGTGCGGGCCAAGGCGTGATCTTCGCCGAGGCGGCAGAATCGCGCGGGCTCAACGCGTTTCTTGGCGTGACGTGGAAACCAACTCCTGGGCTGCGCGTGGACGCACAATTGGTGCATCAGCGCCTGTCGCGTGCCGCGGACGGCAGCTGGTTCTCGACCGCCAACATCCCGCGCCTGAAGGTCGAGTATCAGCTGACCCGCGACATCTTCTTCCGCTACGTGGGCCAGTACGCCGCGCAGCAGATCGACGCCCTGCGCGATCCGGAGACGGGAGATTCGTTGGTGGTCAACGGCACTGCGCGACCGCGCGCCACCAACACCGACTTCCGGAACGATTTGTTGTTCTCGTACAGGCCGATGCCGGGCACGGTCTTTTTCTTTGGTTACGGATCGTCGCTCAGTGAACCTGATCCGTTCAGTTTTCGGCAGCTCACGCGTACCGGAGACGGCTTTTTTCTGAAAGCGAGTTATCTGTTTCGGATGTGAGCAGCCTGGAGCAGCAGCTCCTCGAGGAGCGGCGCGCCAAACAGCGCCAATACGTGCTCGTGAATACGCGGGCTCGTTGGGGGTTCGTCGGCTGCGGGATTGTGCTGCTCGGCATCGTCAAGCTCGCCGGGATCGCCGCCATCTCCACCTGGTTCATTGTCGCATTTGCCGCAAGCTTCGCCGCCGCCAACGCCCTGGTGCGCCGCCTGGCCCGGCGAAGCCCGTTTCAGCCGTGGTACGCGCAGCTCAATCTCGCGCTCGGGTGTCTGGTGATCTCCGCCGTGCTGTATGCGTTGGGGCCGACGGGTCACGTCCTGTACGGCGCGTACCTGATCGCGCCGCTCCAGGCGGCGCTGTATCTCGAACGGCGGGAAGCGTGGGGGGCGCTGGGCGTCAACCTGTTCGCATTCGCACTGGTCACCGGACTGCGACAATTGACGGGATCGGGCTGGGCGTGGTCACTGTACGCACAAGAAGCGCTGGTGCTGGTCTTCGCCTGCGTCGCACTCATTCCCATGCTCGCCCAAATCGTCGAACGGCTGCGCCACGCGCGCGGCGTGCTGGGCGAAATCGAACGCGGCGACTTGACGCGGCAGCTCGCCGCGCCTCCCCCCGGTGCGACTCCCGACGAGATCGGCTACCTCGGCATCAGCGTAAACCGCACGACCGCCGCCATTGCCGACGTCGTGCGCGAGATCGGGCAGCAGGGGCAGGCGCTCGCGGCGATGGCGCAGCAGCTCGCGACCGCGGCTCGAGAGCTCCAGACCGCGTCGCAGCAGATCAGCACGACGACCGATCAACTCTCTCAAGGCACCGAGCGCCAGCGCCAGTTGATCGGCTACGGCCGCGAAGACTCGGAGGCTGCGTCGGGACTCGCGGCGACGCTGCACACCCGGGCGCAGCAGGCCGAGCGCCAGATCACCGACATCGCCGCACAGGCACGCCGGCGCGGCGAAGAAGTCGCGCGCACCAGCACCCTGCTGATGAACCTGCTGGTGCACATGGATCATGCCGCCGAGATGACGGCGGAGCTCGATCGCGAGTCGCGCGAGATCGGCAAGCTGGTCGACGGCATCACGCGCATCGCCAGCCAGACCGATTTGTTGGCGCTCAACGCCGCGATCGAGGCGGCGCGCGCCGGCCAGCACGGACTCGGTTTCCGCGTTGTGGCGGGCGAGGTTCGGAAGCTCGCCGAACAGAGCGCCCGCTCGGCGGAAGAAGTACGGCTGCGGGTGCGCGCGACGCAGGAGCAGATCACGCGCGTCGTCGCCGCGATGCGCCAGGGCCGGGAGGCGGCACAAGGGGTGGGAACGGTGGCCACGACCGTGCAGGGCGCGCTCGACGCGATTTTCTCCGATCTCAATACCACCGTCCAGTTCGCGACGACGTTCGCCGCTGAGACCGAGAACCAGACGAAGCGCATGCGTGAGGTCCTGCGGCGCATGGAAGAAGTGGCGGCGATCGCCGACGGCGCGGCGAGCGGCGCACGCCAGACGTCAGCGGCCACGGCGAATCAAATTGCGTCGCTGGGTGAGCTGACGTCGACGTCGCAACATCTGTCGGAAGCCGCCGCGACGCTCGCCGCCACAATCCGCCGGTTTCGCGTGAACGGCGCGCAGTCACCACCCACGCAGTAGCGGCGCATCGCCAAAATCCCACAGGACGAAGGCGATCAGCTGGGCGGGCCGGTCCCCGACTTCCGCCCCCAGCGATCCCGCCACGTGTCCCAGACGGGAGAGCCGAATCCACACTTGCGGATAGAACGTGAGCTGATGCGCGCCTGTGCGCGGCATTTCCCACGCCGCCTCCAGCATCGGGACGAAGCGGCCGGCCTCGTGACCGATTCCGAGACGGGACGAGGTGCCCGTGAATCCTGCGCCGTTCTCCCACCCGGCCACGACCTGCCCTTGCATGACAAATCCAGCCCGTTGAACGCCAGCCGAGAGAAACGGCTCGAGCTCCCACACCGATTGCCGCCCCAGTGGCGGCGTCGCCTCGAGGCCGAGCGTCGCCAGACTGCGTAGCCGGGCGCTGTGCCACACGTTGTATTTCAAAGCGAGCGTCGCACCATCGAACGGGCGATGGACGGAATCGAACGCCGTTCGACCTTCCAGCTCGTATTGCAACCTGCGCCCGATACGATGCTCGAAGATGAGTTGCTGCTGTGTGCCGCGCGCCACCATCACCAGCTCATTCTCCGGAAACGCCTTCTCGACGAGAAACGCACGCGGGAAGTTCAACTCGCCCGGCGGCCAGCCGTGCTCGCGACACAACGAGCGCACATACCGCACGACCATACGGATTTGCTCCGCGGTGCCGGCCTCACCGTAGGCCGGCATGTCGAGCGACAATCCATACGCGGCGCCGCCGCGCGTGACGATACCGACCCACTGATCTTCGGTCTCGGGCGTGGACGCCGAGCAGGACGCGAGATCCGCCGGTTGCACGGCGAGGCGCGTGGAGGCTGCGGGAGTGCCGCGCGCGTCCTTGCCGTGGCAGGCGGAACACCACGCGACATAGAGGCTGTCGCCCTGCGCGCCGAGGCTAGAGGCCCACAGCGCGGCGCAGGCGACGAGCGTGATCGTTCGCTGCACGGCGAATCTCCTCGAGGTCGGCTGTCTTGAGAGCAGCGTCGCGTATCACGATGCGGCCGTCGACGACGACATGCCGCACGTCGGCCGCGCGGGCGCTGTACACGATGCGCGAGACGAGTTCCGCTTCTTCAGGTTGCGCGTGCGGCCCGCCGAGATCGAGCACCACCAGATCCGCGCGCTTCCCGACTTCGATCGAACCGATCTCCGCTTCCAATCCGACGGCGCGCGCCCCTCCCAACGTCGCCAGCTCGAGGACCTGCGCCGCGGGCAGCGCCTCGGGGCCCAGGCGCGGCTTCTGGATGAGCGCGGCGAGTCGCATTTCGGCAAACGCGTCGAGCCGGTTGTTGCAGGGGGCGCCATCCGCGCCGATTCCGACGCGGCAGCCGGCGGCGAGCATCTCCGGAACCGGCGCCACACCGCTGCCAAGCTTCAAGTTGGAGCTGGGACAGTGGACGATGTTGGTCGCCTGGCGGGCAAGGCGCGCAATGCCGTCCTTGTCCACCCAAACGCAATGCGCCAATGCAGCGCGGGGTCCCGAGATTCCTACGGAATCGAGATAGGCGATTTCGTCGTGACCGGTCTCGCGTTTGACTAACTCGAGCTCGAGCGGTGTCTCGGCGGCATGCGTATGCACGACTGCCCCGGCCTTCTCGGCGAGGTCGCTGGTGGCGCGCAACAGCGCACCAGTACAGCTCGGCGCGAAACGCGGCGCGAAGCAGTAGCGCAGCCGGCCCCCCGCCGCACCGTGCCAGCGCGCGCAGAGATCGGCGCTCTCTTGTAATGCCCGATCGGTCGGCTCACGCAACGACGCAGGGCTCGAGACGGCATCCATCAAACACTTGCCCGCGGTGGCGCGAATCCCGATCGATTCGAGCGCCTCGAACGCGGCGCCGGTATGCCGTACTGTCTCCATGTCGAGAATGGTGGTCGTGCCGCCGAGCAATAGCTCGGCGGCGCCGAGTTGCGCAGATGCGTAGATCGACTCCGCGGTGTGCGCCGCCTCGAGCGGCCAGATGCGCTGCGCGAGCCACGCCTCCAGCGCGAGATCGTCGGCAAGCCCGCGAAATAATGTTTGGCAAAGATGGATGTGCGCTTGAATGAGACCCGGAAGGACGATGAGTCCCTTGCAATCAATGGTCGTCGGTTGCGGCCGTGCGGCTGCCGAGCCGTCGGGCCGTCGTATTTGCGTAATCCTTCCATCCTCGACGAGCACATCGGCATCCACAATGCGGCGCTCCGCGTCCAGCGTGACCACGCGGCCGCCCTTGAGAAGGAGCGGTTTCAAGGCAGGTGCAGCTGCAACAGATCGGTGGGGTCGAATGCCACGCCCCCGTACTGGGCGCCCCAATGAAGATGTGGTCCGGTGACGCGCCCGCTCGTGCCGACGCGGCCGATGATCTGCCCGCGCGCTACGGTATCACCCACGGACACGAGCGCTCGACTCAGATGGTGATAACTGGTCATGAGGCCCATTCCGTGGTGTACGTAGACCGACAAGCCTCCGTAGAAGAAATCGCCTACGAGTGCCACGACGCCGCGGTTGGACGCGCGCACCAGCGCGCCGGTACGACCGGCGATATCCAATCCGAAGTGCGTCGAGCGCCACACGCCGTTCACCTCGCGGCCGGCGCCGAAGGGACTGGTGACGCGCGCCTTGCGGGGACGCACGAACGGAAGCTTCCAGAGCCGGGGAACGGCATGCGCGCGCGCCGAGGCGTCCCGCGACAGTGCGCGCTCGCGGGTGAGCCTGACGAGCAACGCGCTGTCGGGCGCCGGTGTGAATCGCTCGGCCGCCTGGATTCGCTCGCCCGCTTCGTGACGCGCCGTCACCGCGAGCGCGACGTCGAAGCGCTGCACGATGGGATCGTGACGAGCGATGACGTGCAGTGTGACGGTATTGGGGGAGTCCAAGGGAACGGCCGCCAACGCTTGCCCGCTCTCGAAGTGCAGCGGTTCGCCCGCCAATTCGCCGCTCACCGCGTCTGGCGCGGAGACGATCACGAGTGATCCCTGGCGTGGCACCGTGGGTTGCCACGTGATGGTGGGTCGCCAATTGAGGTTCGGTTGCCAGAGCGGTTGCGCCTGCTGGACCGCGGCGAGCACCGCGAGGGCGTTCAGCAGAATCAAGTCGAGACCCGTGGCCTCGCGGCGGATGAATCCGCGGTCAATGTGACGTCGAAGTATGCTTCCAGCTCGTCGATCAGCTCATCGTCCCCGTAGACGCCCGCGAGAATGCGCTCGGCAGTCCCCGGTTCCACCAACACATAGCCGAACGGATAGTCTACTCCGGACAAGAGGATCACGCGCTGTTTGTTGTTGGGCAGCGCAACGTACACCGTCTCGGCGTTCGTTGGGAGCAGCGTGATGTTGTGCTGCGCGAGAGCGGGTGCGATCCGGTCGGTGTAGTACGTCAGCTCGTCGAGTGCCGAGGCTTGATCATCGGCGGGAAGCGTGTCCGCCGCCGGAAGCCAGAACACCAGGACCGTCGGTCCCGTCACGACCCGCGGCTTGAGGAGCACGCTGTCCGAGGAGTCGCGAGGCGTGACGCTCGCCCGGTCCAGACTATCCACGGCTGAACGCTGCGATGCTGCCTGTTGCGAACGGCAACCACCGAGCAGCACTGCGAACGCGAGCAACATTGCTGAGCGCATGGCAGACAATATACTTATCGCATGATTGCCCCCACGGGCACGCCGGCCGCGCCCGCGCCTTCCGCTCCGCCCGTCAAGCGCCATCACTGGATCGTTCGGCTCACACATTGGCTGACGTTCATTCTGCTCGCCGGCATGGTGGCGAGTGGGCTGCAGATCTACGGCGCCTACGCGCGGTTCGGCGAGCGCGGCGGCCCGTATTACGTGAATGCGTTTCAGGACAAATCATTTCCGGGTTGGAGCCGGCTGGGCGGCTGGCTGGCAGGGGGGCTCAACTGGCATTTCGCGCTCATGTGGCCCCTCGTCGCATCCGGCCTGTTATACCTCTCGTATCTGGCAGCCAGCGGGGAGTGGCGCTCGCTGCTGTTCCGGCCGCGCGATATCCGCGGCGCCATCGAGATGCAGAAGTATTACTTGCGGCTGCGAAAGGACCATCCGGCCCAGGGCAAGCACAATCCGCTGCAGAAGCTCGCCTACACGCTCATTCTCTTTCTCGGCGTGCTTTCCGTTCTCACCGGCATCGCGATCTACAAGCCGCTGCAGTTCTCCTGGCTCACGGCGCTGTTCGGCGGTTTTCAGGCGACTCGATACTGGCACTTTTGGGCGGTCTGGTTGTTCGTCGGGTTTTTCGTCATGCACGTCGTCCTCGTCTTCGTCGTCGACCCTGCGTCGTTGCGGGCGATGATCAGCGGCTGGTATCGCGGCCGATTCCCGAGCCATGACTGACCGCCGCGACTTCCTGCGGCTGACGCTGGCGAGCGGGGCCGCCTCATTGGTCGCGGCGTGCGGCTGGGACGGAGGGAACGCTGTCCGGCCCCTGTTGCTCGACCTCAGCCGGCTGAACGATTGGGTCGGAGAGAAAGTGGTGTTCTCGAAGCAGCGCCTCGCGCCTCAGTACGATCCATCCGAACGCACCGCCCATCTGCCGAGCTATTTCATCTCGCGCATGACGCCGATGCTTCAGGATCCGGCCGCATGGCGGCTGCGGGTCGAGGGACTCGTCAAACGTCCGCAATCGCTCTCGCTCGCCAATCTCCAGTCGATGCCGCGCACGACGTACACCGTGAAGCACACGTGCGTCGAAGGATGGACCGCGATTGCAACGTGGCACGGCGTGGCGGTCTCGGCGATCGCCGAGCGCTGCGAGCTGCTTCCCCAGGCGCGCTACATTCGATTCGATTCGTTCGATTCGGGATACTCCAACGGCTGGGATCTCGCCAGTGCGATGCATCCGCAGACGATTCTTGCCTACGGGCTGAACGACAATCCGCTGCCGCCCGCCCACGGCGCGCCGTTGCGGCTGTACTCGCCGACCAAGCTCGGCTACAAGCTGACCAAATATCTCGTCGCGCTGACCTTCACGGCGGACCGGCCGGGAGGCTACTGGGAAGACCAGGGATATCCGTGGTTCGCCGGTCTCTGATTCTGCTGCTCGCGCTCGCGGCCCTCGCCTGCGAAAAGAACCGCCCCATGACCGATCGCGAGGAAGCGCCACCGGCAGACTCCGCGCTCATGCATCCGATGAAAGCCGATAGCATGCTGGACACGATGCCGGGGGGAGAAATGGCCCGGGGGAACGACAGCGCCGCCCGCCGGCTCATCAAGAAAAAGATGTAGTCAGCCGACGCGCGCCAGCGCGTCGTGCATTTCCGCCGCAGTGTTGAACCGTCGAGTCGGGTCCTTGGCCATGGCCTTCAGAATGACGAACGCCAGCAGCTCCGGCACTTCCGGATTGACTGTGCGCGGATTCGGCGGCTCTTCCTCGAGGTGCTTTGCCACCAGCGCCCAGGTGGTCTCGGCCTCGAAGGGCACGCGGCCCGTCACACACTCGAAAAGCACGACGCCGGCCGCGTAGAGATCACTGCGCGGATCGAGCTCTGCGCCCGACAATTGCTCGGGCGACATGTAATCGGGCGTCCCCACCGACATTCCCGCCTCCGTCAGCCCTTTCCCTTGGGGAGGATTGGCGAGCCGCGCAATGCCGAAATCCATCACCTTCAGGAATCCGCTCGGATCGACGACGACGTTTTGCGGCTTGATGTCGCGGTGGATGATGCCTTCGGCGTGCGCGACTTCCAACGCGCGGCACAGCTGCTTCCCGACCGTCAGCGTGACGGCGACGGGCAGGCGGCCGCGGGACACGATGAGCTGCTTGAGTGACGTGCCTTCCACGTACTCCATCGTGAGGTAGTACATCCCGTTGACCTCGCCGAGATCGTACGTGCGCACGACGTTGCGATGGGCGATGCGCCGGGCCAGCCGGATTTCCTGTTTGAAGCGCTCGAGCGCCGCGCTGCCGCCCGCCAGGGCCTCGGGCCTGAGCGTCTTGATCGCCACCGGCTCCTGGAGCTCGCGGTCGAACGCGCGGTATACCACGCCCATACCGCCGGCGCCAAGAATCTCTTTCACCTCGTAGCGGCCGTCGAATACCGCCCCGGGGCGCAGCTGCTCGCCACCCGCGGCGCGGATCGCCGTCGGCATCGTGGCGATCGGTTGGGTCGCCGCCCCGCCCGACGCCTGCATCATGTAGTCGACCAGCGCGGCTTTCTCTTTCAGATCCTCGATCAGCGCTTTGAACGCCGCCGAGAGCGCGCCGATTTCATCGCGCGATTTGACCTCCACGTCCACGCTGAAATCGCCATCCTGCACGCGCCGGGTCGCGAGCGCGAGGCGCCGCACGGGACCGGTGATTTGCCGCGCCTGCACGAATGCGAAGATCAGCGCCAGCACCACGCCCAGTGCGACGGCATACACCATCGTCCGCTGGAGCGCGTTAAACGCGGCGAGCTCGGCTTCGCGCGAGCGCAGCGCGACGAACCCGCCGCGCAGATCGCCCCCAGGGGAGCGAATCGCTCCGGCGAGCCCGATGAGGTGTTGACCGCCCATGGGCGCGGCGAGCGCCATGCCCGCGCCCCCCGTATCCGCAGCGAGCGCTTCCAGCTGCACGGTGCTCCGGAGAATCGGCCCGATATCTTGCGGCGGGACGGTGCTGCCCACGATGACAGGATGGTTGAGCGTATCGACCGCGAAGAAGACGACGTCGGAATTCGTCGCCTGTTTGATGGCGCCGGCGAGCGAATCGTCGATCTGATACGTCGCCACGAGGGCGCCCAGCGGGGCCGAGGTGGGCCGGTCACGCAACGGCGTTCCCACGGCGATGAACATCGTCCCGCGCACGTCGTCGAGCCACGCGCCGCTCGTTTGGTCGCCGCTCAACGCGTTCGCCACGAGCGGCGCAATCGACAGATCGCGGTCATACTGCTCGCGATAATCGGTGCGCGCGATCAGGATGCCGTCGCTGTTCGTGACGAGCACCCACGCCGCGTCGATCAAACTGCGGACATCGTCCGCTTGATCCAGCGCTTCGGCGCGGTCGCGCTGGTTGAGCAGCCGCTGGCGATACTGGGGCACGTCCGTCGCGACGGTGCTGGCCCGTCCCAATGTGCGCGTGCGCGCAGCCAGATAGTCGTCCACCGCGCGGCGCGTGGACAGCAAGGCACGATGAATCGACGCATCGGCCGTACGGTTTGCCTGGATCGTCGTGACGCCAAACGTGATCGCGAGCACCGCGACGACGAGCAGCGCGGAGGCGAGGAAAATCTTCGCGGTGAGTCCCAACGCCGGCTTAGTAGCGCTCTCGGCCGGCATTGGTAGGATAGTTCTTCCCGTATTTGTTACGGTGCGGCTGCCAGCGATAGCCGCGCGCATTGAGGGCGATCTGGAGGTCCTCCCCGCCGCCCGCCGCCACATCCTTCACGACTTCCGCGGGGATGCGCTCGTGCCACACGTGGAGCCGGTAGCGGCCGGGGGGGACGTTGTCGATCGCGAAACTGCCGTCGGTACCCGGTTGCGCGTAATAGCGATTCGCCATCACGAGCACGTATGCCACCATGCGCGGATGCACGTTGCAGTACACGCGCACCAATCCGGCGTGGGTGAAGGTGTAGCTCTTCGCCTCCCCGCGGCCGTAAAGGCCGAGATCGAACTGGTTGCCCTCGCTGAGCGAGAACACGTTGTGGTTGAAGGGGTCGTGGTTCGGGAATCGCACCGTCGAGCCGGCGGGGATGACCACGACATGCGGCGCATACGTTTTGTCGGTGATCGCGATTTCTACCGTAACCGGCCGCGCTGAGACGGCTTCGCCAGTTGGCCCCTCGAGGTAGAGCACAGCGTCGCCAAGATCCGGTGACGACTTGTTGTCCTTCTCGAGTATGACGATCCGGCCGGCCACCCGGCTGGCGATGAGTGCGGCGACCAATCCCACGAGCCATCGCATCGAGAATCTCCACAGGACCGTTGCGTCTGAGGGCGTGGAGCTTACTGTAGTGCTTACCAATTCGCCAGGAGCGCGCCGTGATGCGGGTCCTGCTCTTCATCTGTGCCGCTGCACAGCAACCCGTTTCGCCGCCGCCACCTCCGCCCGCCGCGAAGCGCGCCGTTGAGTTCACCGGCCTCGTGTTGATGAACGCGTTCTACAACAGTGCGCGCACCAACAACAGCGACGTTCCGACATTCGCCGACTCCGACGCAACGGGAGTGACGGGCGGCAGCGCGACCATGCGGCAAACCCGGCTCGGCGCGTTCGTCACGGATCCGGATGTGTTGGGCGGCAGCTTCAGCGGCGAGATCGACGTCGATTTCTTCGGCGGCCAGCAGCCGGCGCCGGGCAACCGAACCTTTCCGTTGCTGCGGCTGCGGCGCGCCATCGCGACGGTGCAGTGGACCCACCTACAGTTGATGCTGGGACAGGAGACGCCGCTCGTCTCGGATCGAAATCCGCGCTCGTTGGCCGGCATTGGCACGCCCGACTTCAGCACCGCCGGCAATCTCTGGTTCTGGCTGCCCCAGCTGCGCGTGACCGCAGAGTACGGAGTCACCCTGCGCCTGGCGGTCCAAGGCGCCGTGCTTGCGCCGATTTCGGGTGCGATTCAAGGAGCCTACACGACCCAGCCGGATTCCGGTGAACGAACCGGCCGGCCGTATCTCGAAGGTCGCGTGCGGCTCGGCTGGGGGCCGACCGACGACCCGAGTGAGATCGCCGTCGGTGGCCACATCGGGTGGCTGCGCGGGCTCAACACCGTTACCGGCGATACGCTGCTCGACTCGCGCGCACTCACGGTCGATGCGCGCGTGAAGCTCGGCGCGGCCGAATTCATCGCCGAGGGATTCGTCGGCAAGGCGATCGCGGGCCTGGGCGGCGGAGCCGTCGGTCAAAACGTCGGTGTTGGCGGCGTTCCGGTGCGCACCTCGGGCGGCTGGGGCCAGCTCAATCTGCGGCTGCGCGGCGGCTTTATGACCGGCGGGGGCTGCGGTATGGACGATCCGAAAGATGCCGACGTCTTGCCTGCGGGCCGGTTTCGCAACTTCGTCTGCGAAGGACACCTCCAGTGGCGTCCACCGGGCCCGCTACTGTTCGGCTTCGAGTTTCGACGGCTCCAGACACGCTATCAGGCGGGCGACTTCACGGTCAATCATTTGAATCTCGCCGCCGGGTTCCACTTCTAGGATATCCGTAGACTGCGCTGGCAATACCGACAGGTGACATTCCGTGGCACGCGCCAGCGTCCACCCGTATCGAGCGTCTGCGTCCGTCCGCAATCGGGACAGGTGCCTTCTGCTCCCATTGCGATCTGGTGCGCACCAAGTCGCTCGAAAAACGAATAGGCGCCGAAGAGCAAGAAGGACGGAACGAGAAGGAAATGTGCGACAGGAATGAACACGCTTCCGACTGCCGCTGCCCAGAACTTTGCCAAGCTTTTGAGCGCGCGCCGCACGCGCTCGCGACGATCGAATGACTGGATCGTCACCGTCGCGGTCGTGGGTGTCCCGCTGTAGCCGTTCAGAGTGTAGGCCCGGGTTTCGGTCATCGCCGCGCGCGCAGGGCCTTCAACCTGGTGGATAACCAGCCAGAGTCCCGCATCTGCTCTTCGCGCGTCGAGTACAGCCAGGCCGCCATGACGCCCGCGCGACCGAGCAGACCGACCAGGTGGCTGGGGTTTTCCGGATCGACCACCGGCAATCTGCCGATGTCGTTCGCAATCATCTTCGCCGTCGCCTCTTCCAGCAGCTCGTCCGCATACGCCACGACGAGTTGGCGGCTGCCGACGTCGAGCAGTGTCTCGCCGTCGCTTTCTTCCCGTTCCAACGCGCGGACGAGATCCCCGCGCGTAACGATTCCCACCAGACGGCCGGTGTCATCCACGACCGGCCACTCCTGCCGGCGCGCCAGCACCGGGTCCTCGTCGGCGAGACGCTGAAACAGGCCGTCCACCGCGAGCCCCGCGGGAACGGTCGGAACGTCTTTCTCCATAACTTCGCCGACGCGCAGTAAATGCAGCGGGTTGACGATGTATTCGCGCATCACATGGTGACCGCGACGCGCCATCTTCTCGGTGAGAATCGAGCGCTTCATGAGCAGCACCGTGACCGCGTCGGCCGCCACACAGGCGATGAGCAGCGCGGGCAAAAGGTTGATGTCGTGCGTCACCTCGACCATGAACGCGATCGCCGTAAACGGCGCCCGCATCGTCCCGCCCATCATCGCACCCATCCCCAGTGCCGCCCACACACCGGCGTCTCCTCCGGGCAGCCACGGAGCGAACAACGCGCCGAGTGCGCCGCCCATGATCATCAGCGGCGCGAGCACGCCGCCGGACGTGCCGGAGCCGAGGGCGATCGACCAGATCACCGCTTTCGTGATGAGCAGGCCGAGCAGGAACATGCCGATGAGCCGCGCATTGAGCAGATCACGAATCACGTCGTACCCGACGCCCAGCGCACGCGGGTACAAGAGTCCACCCAGCCCTACCACCACGCCCCCAATCGCCGGCCACCACATCCAGTGGATCGGCAGCTTGGCAAAGAGATCCTCCGACGCGTAGACGAGGCGCGTCAGTAGCCCTGAGCCGAAGCCCGCGATCAACCCGACGGCGAGCGCGCCGCCCAGGCCCGCCATCGCCAGCGGATTGTGTGCGCGCGTCAGGAATACAGGCCCGGCGCCCATCAGCGGCACGCGCAGCGCGGCCGCGACCGCCGCCGCGCTGGCAACGGGGATGAAGCTCCGCGGCTTCCACTCGAACAGCAGCAGCTCGACGGCGAGTAAAACCGCGGCCACCGGCGTCGCGAAGATCGCCGACATGCCGCCGGCGGCCCCGGCAACCAGCAGCGTCTTGCGCTCGGCAGCGGACATGTGGAAGCCCTGCGCGAACAGCGATCCGAAGGCGCCGCCGGTCATGATGATCGGCCCCTCGGCTCCGAACGGCCCTCCCGTCCCGATCGACAACGCCGACGACAGCGGCTTCAGAACGGCGACACGGGCCTCCATGCGGCTGCGGCCGATGAGGATCGCTTCGAGCGCTTCGGGAATGCCATGGCCACGGATTTTCTCGGAGCCGTATCGCGCCATCAGGCCGATGAGGAGTCCGCCGATGATCGGGATGAAGACCGACCAGACGCCCAAATGATGACCCGCCGGGGATGTCAGCTCCCCGATCGCGATGCGCTGGTAGTAAAAGAGGTTGGTGAAGAATCCGATCAGCTTCGTGAGCGCGAGGGCGACAAAGGCGCTGGCGATCCCGATGAGGACCGCCATGGCCGTGACAACGAGCACTCGTGGGTTGGCGGTGAAATCCCCTCGACGCGCGGAGGGGGCAGTAACGGCAGACATGTGCCGAGAAATCTAGCCGAGGTCGACGCGCTTTTGATGCTTGGGACGGCGTCGATACGCCTTTTTGGAACGGTGCACCTTATGGGAGGGAGTCTTGAGCCGCTCTTTCACGGGCGCGTCGGGGTTCGGGACCCGCACCACAAGCTTGTCCTTTTTTGTCTTGCGACTCATTCGACCAGGCGCCGCTTGATTTGGCGGGCGTGATGGCGGGCATGCACAACGTGAAAGCGAATCCACTCCTCGAGCGTGAGGTCGCCGAGCCGCGGGTGTTTGACGAACAGGTCGCGCCGGCGGGTCGGGAACAGGTCGCGCTCGAGCGCCTTCCATGCAGCGAGCCCGGCGAGGAAATGCGATTCCGCCGTCTGTCGCGTCACACCCGGTGCCGGCGTGGTGCGCTCGGGCGCCCGCCGTCCGGGCGGAAACCAGTGGAAGCCGAGGACGAGAAGCGTGGCGATTTTCTCGGCGGGGGTACGCCGGCGTCGGGCCATCGGTGCGTGGTCGCGCCGCGCCACGAACGTCTGCGCGCTCAGCTCGAGGCCGAGCGCGAGATGCTCGACGATCTGCGCGGGAGTCCACTTCCCTGCCGACGCCTGCTCGCACTCGCGGTCGCCACGCCCATTCAGCGGACCGAGCACCAGTTGACGCAGTTTATCGAGTCGGCTCATTGCTTGAAGAACCGGCGCCGCACCTGATCGCCGCGCTCGAGCCATTCATCGAATTCCTCGGGCTTGGGAAGCCGCCCACTGCGCCACCAGAAGAGCGACTTCCCGCCGCCCGCCACGTTTTGGTCCGGAGTCGCGGCGAAGAACTGGCGTTTCTCTGGCGTGAACAGCGCGCGGATACCAGGCTCATCCGCGCCGTGGAGCCGGTACGCCTGCGAGAATTCGATCGAATCGGGGAAATCAATGTCTTGCATACCAAATCGTTGCGCGAGCCGCGAAAACCACCCCTCCGGCCCGATCGCGAATTTCGGAAACTGCGCGCCTTCCTGCTCCCACAGGATCGCGGACAACACGTGGCGCGACGAGTTCTTACCGCCCCCCGTCACCCAGCGATACTCGAAGGCGGTAAACAGCATGCCATTCCTGGTGCCGCTGATGGTACAGCCCCATTGGTGCCGGCGTCCCTGTGTGAACGGATCAAAGACGCTCTGGTAGCCGCGCTCGGCGTCCGGACGCTCGGCCTCGAAGCGAAATCCGCGAATGAGGCTGTATTCCTCGTAGGCGGCGCGTCGCTTGCGCTCCAGCGCCTGGGCCACGAGGGCCCCGATGCCCAGGAGCGCGATCACCCCACTCATCATGAGCACCGGGACCGGGATTATCATCGCGTCCACGACCCGCGACCACTACCTTCCATCCGACCCGACATGCGGGGAATCTGCGAGTGAACCTGCTGCGCCGCCACCCGATTGCGATCGCGTTGGTGGTTCTGCTTCTCGTCACGGCGATTCATCCGCTGCCGGCTGTCGTGGACGCGATCACGGGATCGGCTCCGGGGGACGTCGACCTCGACCGGCCGGTCTCGTATGTCCTGCTCGCACCGTTTTCCAATGTGCTCGACGGTCTCACGTTCTTCAGCCAAGCTCGCGCAGAGTGGGCACTGGGCGTCTGGGCACTGTTGCTCGCGGCATGGGGCGCGCTGCGCGCCGGGACGCGCCGGCAACGCCTTGGTCGCGCGCTGCTCGGACCGGGGGCCCTCGTATTGCTCGGCCTCGCCACGGTATTGTTGCCTCGCCCGGTTCCACGGCTCACCACCGGCGACGCCACGTCCACCATTCTCGATTATCACGCCCACACCCAGGCGTCGCACGATGGCCGTCCCGGATGGACGCTCTCCGATCTCGCGGATTGGCACGCGCGTCAGGGATTCGAGGCGAGTTACGTGACGGACCACAACGTCATCTTTGACGGGTCGCTGCCCGTCCCGTCGTCGATCAATCTTTTACCTGGCGTCGAGTGGAGCGTGTATCGCCAGCACGTTGTCGCCATCGGGCCGGTCGAGGCGATCGTGCGTGACAGCTTTGGCGGGAGCACCGCCCGAATGCTGCGGATCTTCGCCGAGATCGACAAGCAGGGCGCATTGAGCATCGCGTCGTTGCCCGAATACTGGGAGCATCATCGCGACGATCTGAGTGCATTGGTGCTCGCCGGCGTCGACGGCTTCGAAATCGTCAACTGCGCGCCGAAGGCCTTGAGCTTTCCCTCGTCCGGCCGGCGCGAAGTGCTGGCGCTGGCCGCGAGCCACGATCTGCTTGTGGTCGGTGCCAGCGACAATCACGGCTGGGGACAGGTGACATGCGTATGGAACGTGTCGCAGCCGGGGGCGCAGGGCTATCGCACTAATCGGGTCTTCGCGCGGCCCCTCGCACTCGTGCAGGGCGATTGGCTGCCATGGACGGCGCCGCTCACGCAACCGTGGTTCATGCTCCAGTCGTTGAGCTGGAGCGAGCGCGCGAGCTGGCTGACGTGGGTCCTGATCATCCTGCTGTACCGGGCGATGCCGCGCCGCAAGGGTCAGCCGGCAGGCTTCGGAATCCTGGCGCGCTCGCTCGGTTCGCGACGCAGGGAGCCGGTTCCCTCACTTGGAGACTCTTCATGCTGATAGTTGTTCGCTGTGTCACCCTCGGGGCGCTCCTCACGGTCACCACACAGGCCGGCGCGCAGAGCTCGCTGCCCTTGAAGCACGCGCCCGCCGCAACCCAGCCGGCTATCACCCCGGCCGACCTCATGACCCGCCTGTACATCTACGCCGACGACTCGATGATGGGCCGCTCCGCGGGAACGGACTACAATCTCAAAGCGACAGCCTATATCGCCGCCGAAGTGCGGCGGCTGGGATTGGTTCCGGCAGGCGACTCCGGCAGCTACTTCCAGAATGTGCCGCTGGTCTCACGCGGGCTGACGCCCGGTTCTCACGTGGCCGTGGACGGGAATAATCTCAAGCTCTCGGAAGATTTCCTGCCCCGCGATCAGATCGTGCCGACGCGGTCCCTCGAGGGCGTGCAAGCGGTGTTTGCAGGCCCCTGGGGCGACAGTGCGATGCTCGCGGCCGATCAAGCCGCCGGCAAACTCGTGATTATCGCTGTGCCGAGACATCCAATCCCGCAGGCTCCCGCCTGGTACGTGCCGCGTCCAGGAGCGATCGGACGGTACCGCGCCGCGGCCGGCATCGCGATCGTCAGTCTCGACATGCTGCCGATCCAGATGAAGCGCTTAGTTCAAGGCGATCAGATCACCATGAAGTCGCAAGCTGCGCCCACGGCCGATACTCTGCCGACGTACTTCTATCTCTCGGCGGCGGCAGCGCGGCGGCTCCTGGGCGTGGCCATCGACAGCGCGCGGGCCGGCACGATTGGCAAGACGGTCCAGGGATCGCTGACGTTCGCCGAGCAACCGGCACCGGCCCGCAACGTGGCGGCGATCTTGCCGGGCAGCGATCCGAAACTGCGTGGCCAGTACGTGGCCATCGGCGCCCACAACGATCACCTCGGCTTCGATCACACGCCGGTGGATCACGACTCGCTGCGCGCCTGGAACGACGCCGTCCACAAATTGGAGCAGGCCGCACCTGGCCCGATGCATCGCGCCCCACCCGACCAGGTCGCACAAATCCATGTCAACGTGGACAGCCTCCACCGTCTGCATCCCGCGCGCGTCGATTCGATCTTCAACGGCGCGGACGACGACGGCTCGGGTACGACTGCCGTGTTGGAGATTGCCGAGGCGTTCGCCGGCGCGCGGGTCAAGCCGAAGCGCTCGATCCTCTTCGTATGGCACACGGGCGAGGAGCTCGGCTTGTTTGGATCACAGTACTTCACCGATCACCCGACGGTCCCGCGCGACTCGATCGTGACGCAGCTCAATATGGATATGGTGGGCCGCGGCCGAGCGGACGATGAAACGGGCGGTGGGCCGGCCTACATGCAACTGATCGGCTCGCGGCGCTTATCCACCGAGCTGGGCGACTTGATCGAAACGGTCAACAAGTCGGAGCGGCAGCCGTTTGCGATCGACTATCAGTACGATGCGGCCGGACACCCGGAGCAGTACTACTGTCGCAGCGATCATTACATGTATGCCCGCTACGGCATTCCGATCGCCTTCTTTTCGACGGGCGGTCATCGCGATTACCATGAGGTGACGGACGAGCCGGAGTACATCGATTACGACAAGCTGGCGCACGTGTCGCAATTCGTGTACGACGTGGCGACGGCGGTGGCATAAGCCGAAGCCCGATCCGCACGGCAACTGCGTGCAATGAGCTAGGGGCTACTAGCTATTGGCTATTGGGTAACGGCACGGACTTGCTTCGTTCGAAGCGCGCGCACCATCCCGGCGAGTAGCCGGCGGACCTCGGCCGCTCTGTCGAGCATCCTTTGTGCCTCGTCGAGCTGGAAGTATTCCAGTCGTTGAGCAATCAAAAGCTGAGTCTCGACTTCCATGAGCGATCCGGTCGCGACGGACAGGTGATAAATGAATCCACCCAAGCCGAACCGACCTCGCCCCTCAGCAATGTTCGAGGGGACCGACGTGGCAGCCCTCCGCAACTGTGCAGTCAGGCCGTACCGTTCTTCGGAGGGGAATGACTTCGTCACACGATAGACTTCAACAACCAAATCCATGGCCCTTTGCCAGACTACGAGGTCGCGAAAGTCTCGGATAACCCTTCCAGGGGCCGTCATAGGCATCGAACTTAGGCGCACGGAATCGAGCCAATGCAACCATTAGTGTGCAGTGTCTGCCGCTAATCGTGCGAGCACCCAATAGCCAGTAGCTAATAGCTAATAGCTCATAGCCGCCATGGCCGGTTACTCAGGCAAGTCGCTCGTCGATAAGCTGGGAATCAAACCCGGCACGCGAATCGCGATCGTCAACCCGCCGCGAGGGTACCGTGCCACACTCGGAACACTGCCGCCCGGTGTGACAGTAGCCTCGGCGGTGCGCGGTCAGCTCCCCTTCATTCACTTCTTCACGGACAGTCGCGGTGCCCTTCAAAGATCTCTGCCCAAGCTGCTGGCGGGATTGACGCCGGACGGCGCCTTGTGGATTTCCTGGCCCAAGAAATCCTCGGGCGTCGTCACCGATATGACCGAAGACGTGGTGCGCGCGGTCGCGCTGCCCACCGGCCTTGTCGACGTGAAAGTCGCCGCCATCGACGACGTTTGGTCGGGACTCAAGCTGGTGCGCCGCCTCAAAAACCGGTGATCTGCTTTATGTTACAAAGTACTTGACAGCTACTTACTGGCGCGCGTAGCTTTCCCCACATGACGGCCCCGCGGCCCCTCCACGATCGGGCGCTCGATAACCTGCAGTTCATCCGCTCCACCATGGAGCGCGCCGGCTCGTTCACGGCGGTTCCGGGTTGGGGGATGGTCGTCGTCGGCTGCACGGCGCTCGCGGCCACCTGGCTTGCGACGCGTCAGGCGCGCGACGCCGATTGGCTGGCGGTCTGGCTGGGAGAAGCGGTCCTCGGCGTAATCGTCGGCGGAGCCGCGATGGTGCAGAAAGCCCGAGTCGCGAACGATCCTCTCCTCTCAGGACCAGGCCGGCGCTTTGGACTCAGCTTCCTGCCGCCGATCGTGGTCGGCGCGTTGTTGACGATCGCGCTGCATCGCGTGGGACTGTTTCCGCTGATGCCGGGGATGTGGCTCCTACTGTACGGCACGGCGGTGGCGACGGCTGGCGCCTTCTCGGTGCGGATCGTGCCGCTGATGGGCGTGTGCTTCATGGTGCTCGGCGCGGCGGCGCTGGTCGCCCCGTCGCGCCTGTGGCCCTGGTTCATGGCGGCGGGATTCGGCGGCCTCAACATTGCATTCGGGATCCTCATCGCACGGAGGCATGGTGGCTAAGAGCAACACGGCGCGTATCGCACGCGCGGATTCGGAACGACCCGTGAAAACCAAAGCGCTACCGGCCGCGGAGCTCGATCGCCTGATTCACGAGCGGGTGCGGCTCGCGATCGTGAGCGCGCTCGCAGTGCGCGATAGCATGACCTTCAATGAGCTCAAGACGCTGCTCAAGACGACCGACGGCAACCTGAGCGTGCACGCGCGCAAGCTCGAAGATGCCGACTACGTGACGTGTGAGAAGTCGTTTGCGGGGCGCGTTCCCAAGACCGAATACCGACTCACCGCCCTCGGCCGGCGGGCGCTCGAGCGCTATCTCGATCACATGGAAGCGTTGATCCGCGCGACGCGCGGGCGCTGACGTGCACTCTTTTTTTTGCGGGATAGCTTTATGAAACAAAGTACTTCCTTTCATGTCGCGATCGTGATGGACGGCAATGGGCGCTGGGCGACGCGCCGCGGGCTGTCTCGGGCCGCCGGCCATCGCGCCGGCGCCGACGCCGTGCGCCGCGTCGTCCAGATCGCCCCAGGCTGCGGCATCACCGCGCTGACGCTGTACGCCTTTTCCTCCGACAACTGGCGCAGGCCCGCTGTCGAGGTCTCGACCCTGATGCGCCTGTTCGCGCGCCATTTGCGCACCGAGACGGCCGAGCTCGCCGCGCAAGGCGTCAAGCTCACGATCATCGGGCGGCGCGACCGCCTGCCCAACTCGCTCGTCACCGCCATCATGGCCGCGGAACTAGGAACGGCCGCCGGCACCCGCCTCGAGCTCCGCATCGCCGTCGACTACTCGGCGCGCGACGCGATCCGCTCCGGTTCGCTGCTGCCCGACGTCGATCTTCTGATCCGCACCGGGGGCGAGCAGCGGCTCTCCGACTTTCTGCTGTGGGAGTGCGCCTACGCCGAGCTGTGGTTCACGGACAGGATGTGGCCGGACTTCGGCGCGCCGCAGCTGGCAGCCGCACTCCACGAGTTCCACTCACGCGACCGTCGGTTCGGGGGATTGCCGACGCAGGAGGCCGTCTGACCGCTCTTCCTCCACGCAGCAGGCTGGGGATCGAGATCATCGCTCTGGGCGTGATCGCCGGCCTGACGGGCGATGCACTGCTACGGGCGATGCCCTGGGGCCTGAACGTCACGATCGGTACTGCCGCACTCGTCGCCGGCGGCGTGTGGCTGGTCCGCCGCAACCACATAAAGCCGGGACCAGACGCGCCGTGGCTCGCGATCACGGCGTTGCTGC
>WNGC01001779.1_pt1 | contig 23045 bp, 23 predicted proteins | sample 5400051 | NCBI WGS metagenome assembly WNGC01 (sample SAMN13153368, study PRJNA577476) | soil metagenome | isolation source: 20 cm soil or saprolite under grassland replicate 2 | place: USA:California | collected 2016-06-15
TGCCCACCGGCAGGCCGCTCGTCTACGAGCTCGACGCAAGCCTCAAACCGGTGCGCAGCTATTATCTCGGCGATCAGACCGAGATCGAGGAGGCGATGCGTGCAGTCGCCGATCAGGCCAAGGTGAAGCCTTGAATTCATCGTGGAGAGCGCTCAAGGGAGTCCCGTTCCCTGCGCTTCTCCGCGGCACGGGCTGCTTGCTTTGCGCAATGCTGCCGCTCGTCCTGGTCCCGGCGTTCGCCCAGGGCGAAGCGGAAAAACTCGACGCCCTCCGAACGCGCATCGAAGGGCTGCGCGCGAAAATCGCGGAGGCCGAAGAAAGCCGGACCGAAGCGCGCGACCAGCTGCGGGACTCCGAGCGCGCGATGTCCGAAGCCAGCCGTGCGCTTCGCGCTTTGGCGGGCAGACGCGCCGCGGCGCAGCGCGACCTCGATACCCTGCTGCGGCGTGGCCAGGCGCTCGAGACGGAAATAGCCTCGCGCCGGGAAGGCCTCGGGAGGCTGCTCACCCTGCGTTATCTCAACGGAGAGCAAAGCGCGCTCAAACTTCTATTCTCGGGCGAGGAGCCCGGCCGTATCGCGCGCGAGCTGCATTACTACGGCTACGTTTCTCGCGCTCTGGCCGAATTCATCGGAGAGCTGCGCTCCAGCCTCGCGCGCCTGAAAGACCTCGAGGCGCGGACCCGGGAAAGGAACGTCGAGATCGCCGCGATCGAATCGGCGCGGCGCACGGAGCGCGCCGCGCTGATGAAACAGCAGGGCGAGCACCGCAAAGTGCTGGCGCTCGTCTCCAGCCAGCTGCGCGCGCAGCGCCGCGAAGTGCAGCACCTCGAGCGGGACGAGTCCCGGTTGTCGCGGCTCGTCGAGGAGCTCGGCAGGGTGATCGCGGCCACGCCGCTCCTTCGCAACGAACGAGTTCCCGAGCCCGACGGTGCGGAAGGGTCCTTATCGGGGCTCAAGCGCGGACTGCGGCTGCCGATCAGGGGTGTCCTGACAAACCGCTTCGGCGCCCAGCGTCCCAGCGGCGGGCCCTCGTGGAAGGGCTTGTTCATTCGCTCGCCCTCGGGGCAGGAAGTGCGGGCGGTCGCATCGGGGCGGGTCGTGTTCGCCGACTGGCTGCGCGGCTTCGGAAACCTGCTCATCATCGACCACGGCAAGGGCTATCTCACCATCTACGGCAACAACGAATCGGTGCTCAAGCAGGTCGGCGAGCCGGTGCGCACGGGAGACGCGGTCGCGACCGTCGGAGCGAGCGGCGGCAACACGGAATCGGGTCTATACTTCGAGATTCGACATGAAGGAAAGGCCTTTGATCCCATGCGTTGGGTGTCCTTGAAGTGAGCGACAACGATCCCAAGCGCCCGGCGCAGAGCCCGGACCGAATATGATGATGACCCAGATCAGACAGGCCGGCCTGGTGTTGGTTGGCGTGCTGGCAGGAGTCCTGCTCAGCCTGAACTTCTCCGCGGTGGCTCAGCGCGAGGCGGCGCGTTTCCCGCTTCCGGTGGACGAGCTGCGCGCGTTCGCCGAAGTGTTCGGCGCGATCAAGTCGAGCTACGTCGAGCCGGTGGAGGACAAGAAGCTCATCACGGAAGCGATCAGCGGCATGCTCACCGGGCTCGATCCGCACTCGGCTTATCTGGACCAGGACGCGTTCCGCGAGCTTCAGGTGGGAACCCAGGGGCAATTCGGCGGCCTCGGCATCGAGGTCGGCATGGAAGAAGGGTTCGTCAAGGTCGTGTCGCCCATCGAGGATACGCCGGCTTTTCGCGCCGGCTTGAAGCCCGGGGATTTCATCATCAAGATCGACGACACTTCGGTCAAGGGCATGACCCTGAACGATGCTGTCAAGCGCATGCGCGGCAAGCCGAAAACGAACATCCGTCTCACCATCCTTCGCAAGGGCGATGCCAAGCCCTTCGAGGTCACCCTTACCCGCGACATCATCCGCGTGCAGAGCGTGAAGTCCAAGCTGATCGAACCCGGCTACGGCTGGGTTCGCGTGTCCCAGTTCCAGGAGCACACCGGGGAAAATCTCGTAAAACACGTCGAGGGGCTCTACAAGAACGGGCCGCTGAAGGGCCTGATTCTGGATTTGCGCAACGATCCGGGTGGACTCCTGAACGGCGCGGTGGGCATCTCCGCGGCGTTCCTGCAGCGGGGTCTGGTGGTGGTGTCGACCGACGGCCGCACCGAAGACGCCAAGCGCAAATTCATCGCCGCGCCGGAGGACTATCTTCGGGGCAACCGCGAGGATTACCTGAAGAACCTGCCTGCGGCGGTGAAGACCGTGCCGATGGTGGTGCTGGTCAACGGCGGATCGGCCTCAGCGTCCGAAATCGTCGCGGGCGCGCTGCAGGACCACAAGCGCGCCACGGTGCTGGGCACCCCGACGTTCGGCAAGGGCTCGGTGCAGACGATCCTGCCGCTCGGCAACAATACCGCGATCAAACTCACTACCGCGCGCTACTACACGCCGAGCGGGCGCTCGATCCAGGCCAAAGGCATCGTGCCCGATGTCCTTATAGAGGATCCCACGACGCCCACCACGGGACGCCTGCGTGAAGCCGATCTGGAAAAGCATCTCCTCAACGAACAGGAGAGAGAAGCCCAGCCCGATAAATCGCAGCGTACCAGTGCAAAACCATCGATCGATGCGGAAGAAAAACCTCCGGCGCCGCTCGAGTTCGCCTCCGAAAAGGACTTCCAGTTCCAGCAGGCGCTCAAGCTCCTGAAGGGCATGCCGCTCACCACCGCGCAAAGCACGCCGCCCGCGCCTGCCAAGAATTGATCAAAGCGGACGCCTTCGGCGCCGTTTGATCCCCGCGGGATGGAACCGACGCGGAGCGCGATTCATCCCGCGGTCGACGATGTCCTCCTCTAATGAATGACGAACAGCTCCTACGGTATTCGCGGCACATCCTCTTGCCGGAGATCGGCGTAGAGGGGCAGGAGAAGCTGCTCGCTTCGTCGGCGCTGGTCATAGGCGCGGGAGGGCTCGGTTCACCCGCGGCGCTGTATCTCGCGGCGGCAGGGGTTGGAACGATCACTCTCGCGGATGGCGACGCGGTGGACCTCACCAACCTGCAGCGCCAGATTCTTCACACCACCGAATCGATAGGAAAACCCAAGGTCGCGTCCGGGCGCGAGGCGCTCGGAAAAATAAACCCGGAAGTGAAGGTCGTCCCCCTCCAGCAGCGCCTGCAAGGCGACGGACTCGATGCGCTGGTCGCGGCTAGCAGCGTCGTCCTCGACTGCTCGGACAATTTCGCGACCCGCCACGCGGTAAATCGCGCATGCGTGCGGCATCACAGGCCGCTCGTCTCAGGCGCGGGGGTGCGCTTCGACGGCCAGGTAAGCGTTTTCGACTTGAGGGACGAGCTTAGTCCCTGTTATCACTGCCTGTTCCCGGAGAGCGCGGAACTCGAGGAAGTGCGCTGCGCCGTAATGGGCGTATTTGCTCCGCTCACCGGGATCATCGGCGCCGTGCAGGCGGCGGAGGCGCTGAAGCTGCTCGCGGGAGCCGGCGAGACCCTGAAGGGGCGCTTGCTGATTCTGGACGCGCTCGCGATGCAGTGGCGAACGGTAAAACTCGCCAAGGATCCGGCCTGCCCGGTGTGCTCCAGGGTGACGGCCTAAGCTCCCAGCAGGAGAGGCCACTGCTTCTCCCATAGCTCCGAAGGCGTTCGTTTGAAACCGCTCTTGGCGTAAAGCTGCCAGCGCCCGATTACGTAGCAAAGCATCAGATTGGCCTGAGGACCCGGATCGGCGGCAGGCTGGGATCCCTCCGGTGCGTCGTGTCCCTGCGTCCCCGCAACGCGCAGGCACTGTTTGAGCGTCGCCTCGAGGCGGTCGTGCAGCTGGTTGATGCGGACCTGGAGCCGCTCGTCCTCGTTCACGAGCGCGTCGCCGACCAGCACGCGTGTCATGCCCGGGTTCTTCTCGGCGAAGCTGAGCAGCGACGAGAGGATCGCCTGGACTTGCTTCAGGCCGTTCTCCTCCTCCGCGGTGATCTTGTTCACGAGGCCGAACAGCGTCTGCTCGATGAATTCGATCAGGCCCTCGAACATCTGCGCCTTGCTCGCGAAGTGCCGGTACAGCGCGGCCTCGGACACGTCCAGCTCCTTGGCCAAGGCCGCGGTCGTCACTTTCTCTCCCTTCGGGTTCTCGAGCATCCGCGCCAGCACTTGCAGGATCTGCAGGCGGCGGGCACCGGGCTTGACAGCGGGCATGGCATCCCCCAGAGGAGTCGGCGGATGTTTATTGTATGACTCTAGGTAAGTGCTTGCTACCGGCTCCCGCAGCTACCTGGAGCGGATCAGCGTCCCCACGCCCTCATCGGTGAGAATTTCCAGCAGCAAGGCATGCTCGACGCGGCCATCGATGACGTGCACGCTCTTGACGCCGTTCCTCGCGGCGTCGAGCGCCGAGCTGATCTTGGGGAGCATTCCGCCGGAAAGCGTTCCGTCCGCCACGAGAGCATCGATCTTTTTCGGCGTAAGGCCGGTCAGAAGCTTGCCGTTCTTGTCGAGCACTCCCGGAGTGTTGGTAAGCACGACGAGCTTCTCGGCCTTCAGCACTTCCGCGAGCTTCCCGGCCACGAGGTCGGCGTTGATGTTGTAGGACTGCCCGTCCACCCCGACGCCGATCGGCGCGACGACCGGGATGAAACCGCCTTGCTCGAGCGCCCAGATCACTTTCGGATCGATCGAGGCAATTTCGCCGACCTGGCCGATATCGATCTTCTCGCCGCCGTTGTTCTTGTCGGAGAGCAGCAACTTCCTCGCGTGAACGAAGGCCCCGTCCTGCCCCGTGAGCCCGACCGCCTTGCCGCCCGCCTGGTTGATGAGCGTCACCACTTCCTTGTTGACCTGTCCGCCCAGCACCATCTCGACCACGTCCATCGTCTCGGCGTCCGTCACCCGCATCCCCTGGACGAATTCGCCCTTCTTGCCCATCCGCGCCAGCTGCTCGTCGATCTGCGGGCCGCCGCCGTGCACGATCACCGGGTTCATGCCGACGAGCTTCAGCAGCACGACGTCGTGGGCGAAGCTGCGCTTGAGCTTCTCTTCGATCATTGCGTTGCCGCCGTACTTCACCACGATGGTCTTGCCGTGAAAACGCTTGATGTAGGGCAGCGCTTCGGCGAGGACATTGGCCTTGTGGGCCGGAGTCTGGGCGGCGTTGCTCATCGGCATGCGCATCTTGAGCGCCGATTGTACCTTTGAGCGCGGAAAAATAGAAAAGAAAAGGCGGCCAACCGGCCGCCTCTCCTGTTGATGCTTCTTACGTATTACTGGATCGTGAGCTGCTTGGCGGCAGCCGTCGCCTTCTTGGGCAGCGTGAGTTCGAGCACGCCGTCCGAGTACTTGGCGCTGGCGCGGGCTTCGTCGATTTCCTGGTTCAGCCGGAAAGCGCGCGATACCCGACCGAAGCTGCGCTCGCTGTGCAGCACGCGTTCGCCGTCTTTTTCATCGCGCTCGGTGCGCGACTCGGCAGTGATCGACACTTGGTCGCCGTCGATGTTGACCTTGATGTCTTCCTTCTTGACTCCCGGCAGCTCCGCGACCACCTTGTATTCGCCGTTGTGCTCGGCCACATCGACCTTCATGCGGCGCGCGGGACTGGTCGCTTCAAAACCGACCGGCCCGACGACAAAACCCCTGAAAATGTCGTCGACCAGATCGCCAAACGGATCGTAACGAGTAATGTTTGCCATGGTTCTCTCCTTTTGTTCATTCCGGGCACGGGCCCGACGTGTTCTCAATATGGGGACCGTGCCCGCCATTTCAAGCGCGCTTGCGATGCCTACGCGAAGCGGCTAGATTGGCCCGGATGAATCAAAACACCCTTGGGTCGGGCTCCCGCTCGACGCAGACGCCGCAAGCCAGCCGGTGCGTGCGCTGCGGCGAGGCGTTCCAATGTGGAGCTCGGGCAGGTCGCGAGCATTGCTGGTGCGAGGGATTCCCCGCCCTGTCCGCTCCGACCCCCGGATCAGGCTGCTACTGCCCCCGCTGTCTCAAGGAGTCGACCGAAACCGATCGTCACAGCACGTAGCGCGCGAGGTCCTCGCTCTGCGCAAGCTCCTTGAGTTTCGCATCGACGAAGGCGGCGTCGATCCTGAAGCTCTCCCTGCCACGCTTGCCCGCATCGAACGAAATCTCCTCCAGCAGCTTCTCCATGACCGTGTACAGGCGCCGCGCGCCGATGTTCTCGGTCTTTTCATTCACCGACCAGGCGATCTCGGCGAGACGCCGGATCCCGTCCGGTACGAAAGAGACCTCGACCTCCTCGGTGGCGAGCAGCGCCTGGTACTGACGGGTGAGGCAGGCGTCGGTCGCCGTGAGGATTCTCTCGAAATCCTCCACCGAGAGCGAATCCAGCTCGACGCGAATGGGGAAGCGCCCCTGCAGCTCGGGAATCAGGTCCGACGGTTTGGAAAGATGAAACGCTCCGCTCGCGATGAAGAGTATATGGTCGGTTTTCACCATTCCGTACTTGGTGGAAACCGTGGTGCCCTCCACGATGGGGAGCAAGTCGCGCTGCACGCCCTGTCGCGAAACGTCGGCGCCCACCGTCTCGCCGCGGCTCGCGATCTTGTCGATCTCGTCCAGAAACACGATGCCGTTCTCCTCGACGTTGGCGAGCGCCTTGGCACGCAGGTCCTCCTCGTTGACAAGGCGGGCCGCTTCCTCGTCGGTGAGTATCCCCATCGCTTCGCGGATCTTCATCCGGCGCAGTTTTCTCCTCCCGCCACCCAGATTCTGAAACATGCCCTGGATCTGCTGGGTGAGCTCCTCCATTCCGGGCGGGGCGAATATCTCCATGTGCGCCTGCGGCGCCGCCACTTCGATTTCGACCTCTCTGTCGTCGAGCTCGCCCTCGCGCAGTTTCTTGCGGAACTTCTGCCGCGTCGCCGACTCTCCCTCGCCGACGGCGTTCGTCGGAGGCTCGGCGCCGTTCGCCACGAAGGCGCCCGTCCGGCGGGGCGAAGGGAGCAGTACGTCGAGCACCCGCTCCTCGGCCGAATCCTCGGCTCTGCGTCGCACTTTCTTCGTCGCCGCCTCGCGAGTGTCCTTGATCGAGATTTCGACGAGGTCGCGGACGATCGTATCGACGTCGCGGCCGACATAGCCGACCTCGGTGAACTTCGTCGCTTCGACCTTGATGAAAGGCGCATCAGCGAGCCGCGCGAGACGGCGCGCGATCTCGGTCTTGCCGACACCCGTAGGCCCGATCATGAGGATGTTCTTGGGTGTGATCTCCTGCCGCAGGGGCTCGCCCACCCGCTGGCGCCGCCAGCGGTTTCTGAGGGCGATTGCCACGGCGCGCTTCGCGCGAGTTTGGCCCACGATGTACTTGTCGAGCTCGTGGACGATTTCCTGGGGAGTCATGGAAGACATGGGGGCGGAAGCCGAGAGCGGGGGGGTCGAGGGATTGTACGAGGCCCTGGACCGCTGCCGCTCTAGTCCAGCGTTTCGACGACGACCTGCTGATTGGTGTAGATGCACAGGTCGGCGGCGATCGAGAGGGCTTTGCGAACGACGGTCTCCGCGTCGAGCTGGGTATTTTCGAGGAGCGCGCGCGCGGCCGACTGCGCGTAAGGGCCTCCTGAGCCGATCGCGATCAATCCCAGCTCCGGCTCGATCACGTCGCCCATCCCGGTGATGATCAGCGAGGATTCGCGGTCGGCCACTGCGAGCATCGCCTCCAGGCGCCGCAGTATCCGGTCGGTACGCCAGTCCTTGGCGAGCTCCACGGCCGAGCGAAGCAGATTTCCCTGGTGCTTCTCGAGCTTCGCCTCGAAGCGTTCGAACAGCGTAAACGCGTCGGCCGTTCCTCCGGCGAAACCTGCGAGGATCCGGTCGTGATAGAGGCGGCGCACCTTGCGCGCGCTCGCTTTCACCACGACTTGGCCGAGCGTGATCTGGCCGTCCCCACCCAAGGCGACTTTCCCATCGCGGCGAGCCGACATAATGGTGGTTCCGTGGAATTGTTCCATATCCGGATTCAGCGAAGATGGGGCCGGGGTGTCGTCGATCAAGCTATTTGCGCGGAATAATGCGGGCGACCTTGCTCAAGCCCGTGACCCCGAACAAGGCACGGATGAGCTCGTTCGCCCCGCGAACCTGAATCGTCACGCCGGACTTCTGGAGCGCCGATAGCACCTTCAGCATAACGCCGGCCGTGGCAAGATCAACGCGCGTCGCTCGAGACATGTCGATGACCAGCATCTTGTTCGCACCGGCCCAGTCTTGCAACTGTCCGGCGAGGGTTTCATCCGCCCCGCTCAGCTCCCCGGAGAGCATCAAGGCCTGATCCGTTGCCTCGACCTGCGGGAGGACCGCGGAACCCTTTGCCTCGGCCCTCGGCTGGGACTCCCAGGAAGGCGGAGAAACCTCGAACGTTACCGCATAGTTGACCGCCGTCTCCTCGAACGGGTCCTTGAGGTCGAGGATCCGGTAGACGTCTAGCAGCAGCGCCCAGACGGCACTGTCGGTTTCTTTCCTCCCCGGCTGGCAGGCCTCCTCCAGAAACTGGATGAGCCGCCCCTCCCCGGTGAGCAGCACTTCCTTTCCCGCTTCGCGAAGGGCAAGGAGCGTTTCGCGAAGCAGCCGGCAGCCCTGGCCGTCGACGCCTTCCAATTTATCGCACTCCACGCGCAACGCCTGCTGGGCGGAGGCCGCGTTTCGCAGCTTTTCCATTTCTGAGGCGCTCGCACCGGTCAGCTTGCCGCCGAGCGCGAAGTATGCGATGCCCCCCGTGTCGAGCCCGGGATCGTGGCGCTCGCCGGACTCGATCCACGCGGGCGGCGAGCGCTCGAATTTGACGACGAATTCCAGAGCGAGCGCCTCGAACTCGGGCTTCATACCCAGATGCTGGTACAGGTCGAAGAGCATCAGCCAGGCCTGCTGCGCCGAATCCCCGAGCTCCGCGTCACGCACCGAGCGTGAAAGCGCGGACAGCGCCTCCTCGACCCGTCCGTTGGCAAACAGGGTCGCGGTCTCCCCGATGATCGGCGCGACATCGTTGGCGGCCGGGGGCGCTTCGGTGCTCGGGTCGGGACCCGGCCGGCCGGCGAGGGATGAAGCCAGCGCGGATACATCCAAAGGCGGCTCCAAAGGAACGGCCTCGGTCTCTTGCGAAACCGGTTGCCGTGCAGGCGCAGGAGCCGGCGAAGCCGGGAGCGGTGCCGAATGGGGCGGGGGAACGTAGTCGCTGAAATCGAGCGAGTCCTCGCCCGCCTGCGCATTCGCGACGGGGGGAACGGACTTCGCCGGCGAAGGCTTTTCCGGTTGCCGGGTGATCGGCGCCTTTTTACTTTCGGTCCTCTTCTTCCTGCCGAATAATGAAAAGAACACGAGGAACTACCCGCCTCCCGGAGAATCTGCCTGGCGACGCAAAGGACCGTTTCGTTGTATCACTTTGCTCGATGCCGTGCAACGCGGCAACCTCGCGATGAATTCTTCCCGTTCAAGAAGCCGGAGCCCGGCGACCGGCGAACGCCACCAGCACTCCGGCGGCAACCATGGCGCATACGATCATCGCGCCGGAGGGGAGGTCGAGCCACAGCGACGCGAGCAGGCCGGCGGCGTAGCCGAGTACGCCGACCGCGTAGGCCTTGGGATAGCGTCGGCGCTTCTGATAATAGGTAGCGAGGGCAGGCACGACCAGCGTGATGAAGACCAGGTACAACCCGACCAGTTGCAATGACATAGTTACTGCGCACGCGAACAACAGATAGAAGCCCATCCTACCCAGCCGCTCGCCTAGACCCAACCCGAGCGCGAGTATCGCAGCGGTCGCCAGGGCAACCAGCGGAAGCCGTGCGGGGTTCACCCACAGGATCTGGCCGACCAGAAGCTCCTTGAGATGTTCGCCTCCGCGAGGATTCCCTGCAAGCAGCAAGATCGCGACGCTCGAGCCGAGCACGAATACCACGCCGATGACAGCTTCTTGAACCTCAGGCCAGCGGCGCTCGGTCCAGGTCAAAAGGACGGCACCCGCTATCGCCGCACTGAGGGCGGCAACCTGCACGGGGACGCCCGTGGGCTCCCAGCCCAAGAAATCCGCCAGGATTACTCCGACACCTGCAATTTGCGCCACTGCAAGGTCGATGAACACGATGCCGCGGGAAAGCACTTGCATCCCGAGCGGCACGTGGGTGGCGGAGACCAGCAGACCCGCGATGAACGCGGGCCACAAGATGCCGAAACTTGCCGCGTCGATGTTCATTTCACGGCCACCAGCAATCGGGCGATCGTGTCGTCGAACAAGCCGAACAGGTCTTTCGCCTTGTCCGTTCCGCCGACCGTGAACGGCACCATCACCGCGGGAACGTTGGCCCTGCTCGACAGGAACTCAGCAGCCTGCGGGCTGTTGTAAGGCGAATAGACGATCACTTTCGCGGGAGCGCGCTTCATCTGGTCTATCAATTCGGCGAGATGCGAGGGAGTGGGCGGAATGCCGGGTTTCGGTTCAAGACTTCCGGCTTCGCGCATTCCCGTCCAATTGATGAAATACGAGAAGTCCTTATGGTACACAACCACCGGGACACCCCTGAGGGGCTCCGCCTGCCGCTCCCAGCGCGCGATCGCCGCCTGCCAGCGCTCGAGAAATGATTTACCACGTGAACGGTAGCTCTCGGCATCCGCGGGATCGAGCTGCGCCATGCGCTCCGTGAGGACCGGCGCAACCCTCGCGATGTTGCGCGGATCGGTATGGACGTGCGGATTGCCGCCCGGATGGATGTCCCCAAGCGCCCGGTCGATCACTTTCGGGATCTCCAGCCTGACGACGTACTGCGAGGCTTCGAAGTAACCCGGACTGCCGAGCTGGATCTTGCTGTTCCCGCTCTGCGTAAGTAAGAGTGGAATCCAGCCGATCTCCAGCTCCGATCCGGAACAGATCAACAGGTCAGCGGAGCGGATGCGCGCGATCAGGCTCGGTCGTGCTTCGATCCGGTGCGGGTCTTGCAGCGCAGTGGTGGCCGAATACACCGACACCTTGTCTCCGCCCAGCTCCTGCGCCAGCGCGCCCCATTCGGGCTCGCAGGCGAATACGTTGAGCGCCGCCGTGGCCGGCAGTGCAATGACGACCGAGCTCAATGCGACAACCAATCTCAGAATCGATTTCATGCTCGTCACCTTAGAATTTGTGGGCGCCGTGCGCGCCCAGACTCACGATGTACTGGAGGAATACCTGCTTGTCGGTCACGTCGGAGCGCGACTTGTCGCTCGCAAACTGCAGCCGCACGCGGCTGAACTCGCTCGGGCTCCAGTCGGCCATCACCGTGTGGCGCGTCGGGTTGTACGCGGCGAGGATCGGGAAATCCGCCGCATTGAGAGGAGCTGAAAAGCTTGTGGTCCCAGAGTCGAGCCTATCGTAGCGATAGCCGACCCGCCACATCGGGACGAACTGATACACGCCCTGAAGGTAGAAACCCGACTGCGTAGACGCGAACCCGCCCGTCTGCGCCGCAGTACCGGAGGTGAGATCACCATCTTCCTTGCGCCGGAAGTATTCGCCCTGCAGCTTGAAGTTCGTGTAGGTCGGATTGTAGTTCGGCGCCCATTTCAGGATTCCGTCCAACACCCAAAGACGGCTTTGGCCGGTGAAGCTGTTGGTTGTCCCGGTTGGATCGTCAAAGGTGCGATCCTGAGGCGAGGTGCTCAGGTACGAGATCCCGGTCTGCCACGCGGTGCCCGTTCCCAGGTCCCCGCCGACGTGCGCGAACACGTTGCCCGAGCTGACGCCGTTCTTGTTGCGCCGGCCCGCCGGACCCGCTGGAAACTGCCGCCCGCGCCCGACTTCCACTCCGACGTCGAAATAGGTCTCGGTCGGCGCAACCCACTTCAACTGGACGCCGTCCTCGCCGAGCTGATTGCCGAGGAACACCTTGTTCGCTAGCGGCGCGTCGGTGAAGTCCCAGGCGTGCGCGTGAATCTGGTTCTGGTAGCCCACTCCCGAGAAGAACCGCCCCGCCTTGATCGTGAATCCGTATGAAAGGGCGAGCGTCTGGATGGTCCCCTCCTCCACTCCGATGCCGTCTTCGGGCGATATCGATGCGATCAGCGTCCCGCGGAAGTTGTGGTCGATGTTCGCCGCGAGGGCGAGCTCCGATTCTCCCAGGCTGAAGCCTCGCACCCCCGGCCCCACTTCGCCCAGGGTCGGCGTGAATCCATTTATCCTGAATGCAGTCGGGTCCTGGGAAAGATTCGAATAGATGCCGTTCAAAATCACCGAAACGGCCGGGTTCATCGCGTTTTCGCCGGTCGGCCGGCTGGAGGCCTGGACCGCTGCCTGCTGCGCGGTCACGGCGTGCGGCAGGCCGAGCGCCGCCGCGACGGCGAGCGCCGTGGTTGCCTTTCTGTGCATGTTGTCTCTCCAAGTTCTTGCGATCGCGACGCGCCGCAAGGCACTCGCGAACACGGCCGCCTCGCACAAGCGAAGCGGGCTACCGGGCGGCCAAACTAGGAGAGAGCCGGAGGCGCGCGCGAATCGAATACGATCCGCGCAGCGAGCGGGAGGGGGAGAGCGGCCGACGCTATCGTCGGCAGGGTTACATGGGGCGGGTCGATCGCGGGCGCAAGGGCCGCCAGTACGCTGTCGACTGCGTGATACGCGATGCACTGCTCGGCGGGATGGTTGACCGGCGGGACGCACTTGCCGCCGCGCTCGGCCATGACCAGATTGCGCTTGAGATGCGACAGCGCGTGCAGCTGAGCCGCCTGCTGCGCAAGGACGAGCGCTACGGCGAGAAGCAGGTGACGCAGAGTGCGGTTCGGCACGGCCGACGTTAGAGGCGGCATCGGGCGCAAGTTTACTACAAGGCGAGCTCGTTGCGCGACAGGTCGACTACTCCCCGTAGAGCTTCTGCTTCTGCTCGCGGCGCGACTGCGCTTCGATGGTAAGCGTTGCGGTCGGCCGCGCGATCAGCCTGGGGATGCCGATCGGATCGCCCGTCTCCTCGCAATAGCCGTAGCTGCCCTCCTCGATCCGGCGCAGGGCCTCGTCGATTTTCTTGAGGAGCTTCCTCTCGCGGTCGCGCGCGCGGAGCTCCAGCGCGTACTCTTCCTCGATCGTCGCCTGGTCGGTCGGATCGGCCTCCAGTTCGTGCTCCCGCAGATGCTCCGAGGTGAGATCCGCCTTCTCCAGCAATTCCCTTTGCGTCTCGAGCAGGCCTTCTGCTCCACCGGCTTCTGCTCCGCCGGCTTCGCCGCCTTGGTCACCAACTTCTTTACTGCTTTTCCACCAAACATTGTTCCAATCCCTTCATAAATAGGTCCTGCGGCAGATTCTTGCCGATGAAAACCATCGTGCTTGAACGCTTTTCGTCCTTGCCCCAGACGCGACCCAGATCGCCACCCATGAGCATGTGCACCCCTTGAAACACGACGCGGTGCGTGTTGCCCTTCATATACAGCACCCCTTTATAGCGCAGCATGTCCGGTCCGTAAATCTGCACGACCCCGGACAGGAACTCCTCGAGCTTGGCGCTATCGAACGGCTTGTCCGAGCGGAACGCGAAGGAGCTGACGTGCTCGTCGTGCTCGTGCTCGCTGTCCTCGAGGAATCCCGGATCGAGCTCGAGGGTCGCGTTGAGGTTGAAACCGCGGATATCGAGAATGTCCTCGATCGGCGTGTTGCCGAAATGGACTTTCCCAATGGGCGCCCGAGGATTCATCTTCGTAAGGCGCTTTCTCAGCATTTCCTGCTCGGATTCCGACACGAGGTCGGTCTTCGACATGAGAATCCGGTCGGCGAACCCGACCTGCTCCTGGGCCTCGTGGAACTCGTCGAGCTGCTTCGCGGCGTGCTTCGCGTCCACCAGAGTGATCACGCTGTCCAAGAGGTAATAGTTGCCGATCTTCTCGTCTATGAAGAAGCTCTGCGCGACCGGCCCCGGATCGGCCATGCCCGTCGTCTCGATGATCACGCGCTCGAATTTGAGCTTCCCGGAGTCGCGTCTCTCCTTGAGCTCCCCGAGGATGCGGATGAGGTCGCCGCGCACCGTGCAGCACACGCAGCCGTTGTTCATCTCGATGATCTGTTCACCGGCTTCGCTCAGGAGGATTTCATTGTCCACGCCCGCCTCGCCGAACTCGTTCTCGATCACTGCGATGCGGTGGCCGTGCTGTTCCTTGAGGATACGGTTGACGAGCGTGGTCTTGCCGCTTCCCAAGAAGCCGGTGAGTATGGTCACCGGAACCATGTTTTCCTGTGCCGACAATTCCATCTCCTGGCACTTTATTTGAGCATATCGAATCGCAGTTTGCAGCGTAGCGTCCGGGTAGTCCGGACGGCACCGGCAGCCTGAAAAAAGGGCGCATTACAGCACGCCCGGCATTACAAAGCAACCCATTCCGTCGCGCGGCGGCATCACGCAGATGCAGCCCTAGAGCCGTTCCAGCAACAGCCCTTTCAGGTACTCGCCTTCCGGAAACTCGATGCGCACCGGGTGGTCCGCCGCAGCGCGGTAGCGCTCGCGAAGAAGGAGCGACACTCCGGCGTCCGCGGCAGCGCCGGCGACGATTTTCTGGAAGAGCTCGGGCGACACGCCTCCGGAGCAGGAAAAAGTCGCGAGCAGCCCTCCCCGCCGCAGCACCTTCAGCGCATTCAGATTGATGTCCTTGTACCCGCGTGCCGCGCGCTCGGCGTCCTTCGGCGTCGGTGCGAACTTCGGCGGGTCGAGCACGACGAAGTCGAATTGTCTATCTTCGGTCCGCAACTTGCGCAAGGCTCCGAACACATCCGCTTCGAGCCACTCGGCGCGCTTCGCTTCGACCCCGTTCAGCGCGAGGTTGCGCTTTGCCAGCTCGAGCGCGGGCGCAGAACTGTCGATCGAGAGCACCGAGCGCGCGCCTCCGGCCAGCGCGGAGAGCGTGAAGGCGCCGGTGTAGCTGAAGCAATTGAGCATCTCCCGGCCGTGGGCGAGGTTCCCCACGCGGGCTCGGTTGTCGCGCTGATCGAGATAGAACCCCGTCTTGTGCCCCGCAGCGACGTCGACTTCATACTCGATGCCGTGCTCGACGATCTTGAGCGGGCCGTCGGCCGCTGTGCCGGCGATCAGTCCGGTGCTTGCACGGAAACCTTCGAGCTCGCGCCCCTCGGTATCGGAGCGCTCATGGATCCTGGCGCAGCCGGTCCGCTCGCACAGGATCGCGATCAGTTCTTCGCGCCATCGCTCGCAGCCCGCAGAAAGAAGCTGCACGACCAGCGTATCCGCGTAGCGGTCGGCGACGAGGCCCGGGAGCCCGTCCGACTCTCCGTGCACGAGCCGCTGCGCGTTGGTCGTTTCCGGTGGAATCAGCGCGCGCCGAAGGGCGAAAGCGGCTTCGATTCTCTTTGCGAACAGATCCGGGCCGGGGATTTCCGTCTCCTCGAAGCTCCAGACGCGGGCCCGGATCTGCGAGGCAGGGCTGTACCCCGCCCAGGCGAGGAAACGGCCATCGGCGGCTCGGACCTCGACGGTATCGCCGCTGTGCGGCGCTCCGCGCACCTCGGCGATCGCGCCGGAAAAGATCCACGGGTGGCGCCGCAGGAGCGAGCGCTCGCGTCCGGGCTTCAGAGTGAGTTGGGGCGCTGCGCTCACGAGCGAACGCGGGCTAAATCCAGCGGAAGACCCTTCGCTCACGGTTTTTTCAGCGGCACCTGCGTTTTCCTTTTCGCTCGCGGGTGCGCGGCATCATAGGCTTTGGCGAGGTGCTGGAAGTCAAGATGGGTGTAGACCTGCGTGGTCGAGATACTCGAATGCCCGAGCATCTCCTGCACCGCGCGCAGGTCTCCGGAAGACTGGAGCAGGTGCGTGGCGAAGGAATGGCGCAGCATATGCGGGTGGACGTGCTGCGGCAGGCCGAGACGCCGCGCCCAATGCGCAAGAGCGTAGCGCACCGAGCTCGCGCTGATGCGCGCGCCGCGCGCACCGACGAAAAGCGCCGTTTCCACGGGCCCTGCGAGCCTCGCGCGCTCGGTGAGCCAGGCCGCGATCGCGGCGCGGGCTTTGCTTCCGACCGGCACGGTGCGCGTCTTCGCCCCCTTGCCCGTCACGGTGACCTCCGCCTGCCGCTGCATGCTTTCGCCGTCCGTGGCATCGAGGCTCACCAGCTCGGCAAGCCGCAGTCCGGAAGAGTAGAACAGCTCGAACATGGCCTTGTCCCGCGATTGCGCGGGTCCCTCCGCCGGCGCCTCCAACAGCCGCGCCATCAGGTCCGGGGAAAGGGCCTTGGGCAGGGCCTTCGGGCTTTTCGGCGCGCGCAAACCGACACAGGGGTTGTGGGGAAAGCCGCGGTGCTTGACGAGCCAATTGAAGAAACCGCGCCAGCCCGAGAGCAGGTACGCGATGGTCCGGCCCGACATGCCGCGTGCGTGCAACAGCGAGACAGTGCGACGCAGGTGCTGCGCTTCCAGCCGCTTCAGAGGCACGCCGTCATTCAAGGCGAACAGCTGTTCGACCGCGCGGCGGTAATTGCGCGCGGTTCCCGGGCTCAGCCGCCGCTGGTGCGCGAGCTGATCGAGAAACTCTTCGAGCAGCTTGAGGCGGGAGTCGTTCGCCATTCCCGCAGGCCGCGGCTAGAGAAATCTCAGCAAGGCCGCGCCCGCGAGCTCGCCCATGCGCCTCAGATAAAGCGTGCCCATCTCCGGATAGAAACGCAGTACGTCTTCGCTGCCCAGCGCAAGCATCCCGAAGCATTCCTTGTCGCGCAGGGCCATGTGGGCCACCGAGCGAACGTGCGAGGCCCCCTCGCCGAACCAAGCTGCGGCCTCGGCGTCCCCGCTCGGGCCACAGAACGGCTGCGACAACGACGCGGCGTAACTCTTCAGGCGTTCGCCGACCGGGCGGAACTCCGCGGCATCCCCCGTGCCCTGGAAGGCCTCGCCTCCCGCGCCCCAGATCCGCAGCGCGGAGTGGGGCACCGCGAAGTCCTCGCGCAAATGCAGATAGAGCACGGTCAGGAGGCTTTGCAGATCGGGCGCGGAAAGCAGCGCGAGGCTCACCCGGTGCATCTTCTCGCCGATCGCGTCGTTCTCCTCGCCGATCTGCAGGAGTTCGGTCAGGCGCGACTCGAGCGCTCTGTTCTTCTCGCGCAGGCTGAGCATCTGGCGGTCCGAGAGCGGGATGGCGCGCCCGCCGTGCGGATGGGGAACGGTGATCTCGGCGAGCATGTCGGCGTAGCTTTCGAAGAAGCCGGGGTTCTCCCGCAGATAGCGCGCGACATCGTCAGCTTTCAATTTCGATCTCCCCTTCGAACACGGCCACGGCGGGACCGGTCATCCATACCGCGCGGTTTTGATCATTTTCCCCGTCCGCCCAGCGTATCGTCAATCGGCCGCCGCGCGTATCGACCCGAACCGCATCGCCGAGCAGCCCCTCGCGGATGCCTGCGACGACCGCGGCGCACGCGCCGGTGCCGCAGGCGAGCGTTTCGCCGGCACCGCGCTCCCAGACGCGAAGGCGGATGTGAGTGCGCGCGACGACCTGCATGTACCCCGCGTTCACGCGCCGCGGGAACCTGGGGTGCCCCTCGATCAACGGTCCTTGTGTCGTGACCGGCGCCGAATCGACGTCGGGGACCGTCTGCACTGCGTGCGGATTGCCCATGGAGAGCACGGCGACATTCGCCTTGCCGCCGGGGAGTTCGAGCGGCCAACGCCTGCCTCCAAGCACCGGCTGCAGCCCGCGCGCATCGAAGGGGACGCGCTCCGGATCAAACTGCGGCGCGCCCATGTCTACCGTCACTTGTCCGTCGGCCTCGAGGCGGGGGACGATGATCCCGGAGCGCGTCTCGACGCGGATTTCGTTCTTTTTCGTGAGGCCCTTGTCGTGCACGAAACGCACGAAGCAGCGCGCGCCGTTGCCGCACTGCTCGATTTCTCCGCCGTCGGCATTCCAGATACGATAGCGGAAATCGGCGTCCGGGCGCCGGGGTTTTTCCACCAGCAGCACCTGATCGCAGCCGACGCCGAGATGCCGGTCCGCGAGTCGCTTCGCGAGCTGCGTTGTGATCTCGACGCGCCGGCCAAAGCCGTCGATCACGACGAAGTCGTTGCCCGCGCCCTGCATCTTGGTGAATTTCAATACCACTTCGGTTCGCCGTCGGGTCGCGTCTTGAAACGCTTGTGCGTCCAGAAGTACTGCTCGGGCATTTCGCGCACGCGCTCCTCGATGAAGGCGTTCATGCGGCGCGCGTCGGCCGCATCGTCGTCGCCCGGGAAATTTTCCCAGACCGGATAGCACCGCAGCTCGTATCCGGCCCCGCCCGGCAGCATGCGCGTCACGCAGGGCAGCACGCGGGCGCCGGTGAGCCGCGTGATGCGCGAAAGCCCCGTGATCGTCGCGGCGGAAGCCGCGAAGAACGGCACGAAAACCGCATCGCGGGGCCCGTAGTCCTGATCGGGGAGATAGTAGAACGGAATCCCTTCCTTCAGCGCGGCGAGCGCAGGACGCACGCCCTCTTGGCGGGATATCGCGAGCTGGCGCCCGAAGCGCGTTCGCCCCGAGAGGAGCAGTGCGTCGAACAAAGGATCCTTCTGCCTCGCGTAGATCCCCGCCATGTCGATTTCGCAGGTGAGACGCGTGCAGCCTGCGTCCAGGGCGACGAAATGCGGCGCGAGGAGGATGAGCGGCCTTCCCTTGAGCGCGTGGATCCGCTCGAGCCCGACGATTTTCACGAGCCGCATCACCCGCTCGCGCGGCCCCCACCACAGAACCGAGCGTTCGAGGACGCTTCGGCCGAAGGCGTGGAAGTGCGCTTTCGCGAGTGCGAGACGCTCTTTTTCGGTCATCTCCGGCAAGCAGCGAGAAAGGTTGGTCAGGCAGACCTTGCGGCGCTCGCGTCCGACGATGAACAAGAGCGAACCGAGAGCGGAGCCGACCGGAGCAAGCAGGGCAAGGGGCAGGCGATGCAGTATCCACGCGACGGCAACGGCAATTCGGATCAGCAAGACGGGCTCCCCCTCACCGGGCATCCGGCGGCAGCACCCCCGCCGGCACCTTGTAGCGGTTATAGCCCCACAGGTACTGCTCGGGGTGGCGGCGAATCAGGCGCTCCAGCGAGCGGTTGAGAGCGCGCAACGCCGATTCGGGCGGCCGCGGCGCGAGCATCGGTTCCGCGAAGAAGCGATAGCCGCGCCCCCCGGGCAGACGCTCGGCGAAGCAGAGCAGTACCCGGGCCCCGGTCTGCTCGGCGATCCGCCCGACGAGCGTCATGGTGTAGGCCGGCTTGCCGAAGAACTCGACCCATTCGCCCTCGCCGATACCGGGCACCTGATCGGGCAGCAACCCGATCGCTTCTCCGCGTTTGAGCGCCTTCAACATCGCGCGCACGCCCCGCAGATCGGCGGGAACGCTTTTCATCGCCGGCCCGCGGCCGCGGCCGATCCTCATGAGCGGCTCCAGGGCCCGAATTTTGGGCGTCCGGTACATCACCGTGATCGGCATGCGGCTTGCGACATATTGTCCGACCACTTCCCAGCAGCCGATGTGGGGCGTCACGACGATGACGCCTTTTCCGCGCCTTGCACCGTCGTCGACGTGCTCCCATCCACTCACCTCGACCACGAAGCCGGCCACCCGCTCCAGCGGACGCAGCCAGACCGCCGGCACTTCCATCACGCTCTTGCCTGCCTCCGCCACGGCGGAGCAACGCAGCCGAAAATCGCTCAGCCCCGCGGTAGCGAGGTTGCGCTTGAAGTCCTTCCGGTAACGCGGCGAGCAGAGGTAGACCATCCACCCCAGTACAGCGCCCAGAGCGTGCGCCAGCCGCAAGGGAAGACGCGCCGCCAACCGCAGCAGGAATAGCATGGCCGAGAGTGGGATGGTGTGGGTTGGGTGGGCGAAATCGCTGTGCTAGACTGGCAAATCTTTTTTGCGGGGAAAGCCGCCAGCATGAGCAGCTATCTATTCACTTCCGAATCGGTGTCCGAAGGACATCCGGACAAAGTCGCCGACCAGATTTCCGATGCCGTTCTCGACGCCATTCTAGCGCAGGACAAAACCTCCCGAGTCGCCGCCGAGACCCTGGTCAAGGACAATATGGTGGTGCTCGCCGGCGAAATCACCACGGGCGCGCGGGTCAATTTCTCCGAAGTGGTGCGCAAAACCGTCAAGCGCATCGGCTATAACGATCCGACCATCGGCTTCGACACCCACACCTGCACGGTGATCGTGGCCTACGGCGAACAGTCCAAGGATATTGCACAGGGCGTGGACGAAGGCAAGGGTCTCGACCTCGACCAAGGGGCGGGCGACCAGGGCCTGATGTTCGGCTATGCATGCGACGAGACGCCGCAGCTTATGCCGCTTCCCATCTATCTAGCCCATCGGCTCGTGGAGCGCCAGTCGGAGATCCGCCGCGACGGCCGTCTGTCTTGGCTGCGCCCGGACGCCAAGTCCCAGGTCACCATCAAGTATGTGGAGAACAGGCCCGATTCTATCGAGACGGTGGTGCTATCCACCCAACATCAACCGGGCCTCACCCACAAGCAGATAGAGGAAGCGGTGATCGAACAGATCATCAAGCCCGTGCTGCCGAAAAACCTCATCAAGGGCCAGATCAAATATCTCGTCAACCCGACCGGCAGCTTTGAAATCGGCGGCCCGAAGGGCGACTGCGGGCTCACCGGGCGCAAGATCATCGTGGACACCTATGGGGGCTCGGCCCCGCACGGCGGCGGCGCATTCTCCGGCAAGGACCCCTCCAAGGTGGACCGCTCGGCCGCTTACGCCGCGCGTTACGTCGCCAAGAACATCGTCGCCGCGGGACTCGCCTCGAAGTGCCTGGTTCAGGTTTCCTACGCAATTGGCGTCGCGCGGCCGACCAGCGTCATGGTCACCACTCACGGTACCGGCAAGCTGTCTGACGAGAAACTCTCGGAGCTGGTGCAGAGGCACTTCGACCTGCGTCCGAAAGGCATCATCCAGATGCTCGACCTGCTGCGCCCGATCTACGAGAAGAGCGCCGCCTACGGCCACTTCGGCCGCGACGAGCCCGAGTTCACCTGGGAAGCGACCGACAAGGCGCGCTCGCTCGCTGCCGATTCAGGGGTCAAGCAGCCGGCGATGGCCTGAGCCGCGCCTGAGGTATAATCCCGCTCCTCTCCGAGGAGCGTTGCAACGAACCGCCAGGTTCGCCAGGCTCGGAGTTCACAATGCAACGGCGCTCGCAAACTCTTTGAACCAAGGAGCGCGCGAGATGAGCGCCGTACTCAAATCCAAGCAGGACTTTCACGTAGCCGACCTTGCGCTCGCCGACTGGGGTCGCAAGGAAATCGCCATCGCCGAGACCGAGATGCCGGGCCTGATGGCGATCCGCGAGGAATTCGCCGCGACCCAGCCCCTGAGGGGCGCGCGCATCTCGGGCTCGCTGCACATGACCATCCAGACCGCGGTGCTGATCGAGACGCTGCAGGCGCTTGGCGCGCAGGTGCGCTGGGCCTCGTGCAACATTTTCTCCACGCAGGACCATGCCGCCGCGGCGATCGCGGTCAAGGGCACTCCGGTGTTCGCACGCAAAGGCGAGTCGCTGGAGGAATACTGGGACTACACCCACGACATCTTCGAGTGGCCCGACAGCGCCTACTCCAACATGATCCTGGACGACGGCGGGGATGCGACGCTGCTGCTGCACTTGGGCGCACGCGCCGAGAGGGACGCCTCCCTCATCGCCAAACCGGCGAGCGAAGAGGAGAAGTTCCTGTTTGCCGCGATCAGGGCGAGGCTCGCCCGCGATCCGAAGTGGTACTCGACCCGCCTCGCGCAAGTGAAAGGCGTGACCGAGGAGACCACCACCGGCGTGCGCAGGCTGTACCAGATGCACAAGGAGGGCAGGCTCGCCTTCCCGGCGATCAACGTCAACGACTCGGTCACGAAGAGCAAGTTCGACAATCTCTACGGCTGCCGCGAGTCGCTGGTGGACGGCATCAAGCGCGCCACCGACGTCATGATCGCGGGCAAGGTCGCGCTGGTGTGCGGCTACGGTGACGTGGGCAAGGGCAGCGCGCAGGCGCTGCGCGCGCTATCCGCTCAGGTATGGGTGACGGAGATCGACCCGATCAACGCGCTGCAGGCGGCGATGGAAGGCTACCGTGTGGTGACCATGGATTACGCGTGCGACAAGGCGGATATCTTCGTCACCGCTACCGGCAATTTTCATGTGATCACGCACGATCACATGAAGAAGATGAAGAACCAAGCCATCGTCTGCAACATCGGCCACTTCGACAACGAGATCGACATCGCCTCCATGGAGAAGTACAAATGGGAGGAGATCAAGCCACAGGTCGACCACGTCATCTTCCCCGACGGGAAGAGGATCATCCTCCTCGCCAAGGGGCGGCTGGTGAACCTGGGCTGCGGCACCGGGCATCCCTCGTACGTGATGAGCTCGTCCTTCGCCAACCAGACCATCGCGCAGATCGAGCTGTGGACCGAGTCGCAGAAAGGTTCCGGCAAGTATCCGGTCGGCGTCTATGTGCTGCCCAAGCACTTGGACGAGAAGGTGGCGCGGCTGCAGCTGAAGAAGCTCAATGCTCAGCTCACCGAGCTCAGCGACGCGCAAGCGCGCTACATCGGGGTGCCCAAGGCCGGTCCCTATAAGGCAGACCACTACCGCTATTGAGCACCTCCGTGGGAGCATCGCGATAAACTCGATCTGGAACGATACCTACGCCGCGATCGCGCTGCACCTGGTCATCGCGCTCGCGGCGGGCGGAATCATCGGTCTGGAGCGCAGCTATCACGGCCGGCCCGCGGGCTTTCGCACCCATGCGCTCGTGTGCCTTTCTTCCTGCATGTTGATGGTTCTCACCGTCTACCAGGACACCTGGTTCTCGGCCCTGGCCCTGGACCAGGTCAGCGTCGATCCAACCCGCATGGCGCAGGGGATCATGACCGGCATCGGTTTCCTGGGCGCCGGGGTGATCATGAAAGAAGGCTTGACGATCCGCGGCCTCACCACCGCGGCCTCGATCTGGATCACCGCCGCAATCGGTATCATGATCGGCGTGGGATTCTACTTCCCCGCCGGCATCGGGACGGCGTTGACGC
>WNGC01000494.1_pt1 | contig 23037 bp, 16 predicted proteins | sample 5400051 | NCBI WGS metagenome assembly WNGC01 (sample SAMN13153368, study PRJNA577476) | soil metagenome | isolation source: 20 cm soil or saprolite under grassland replicate 2 | place: USA:California | collected 2016-06-15
GCCTCCCGTTCCGTGAGGAAGGGCGGTTTGATCAGCAGGTACGTTTTGACCGTCGCCCCGGCCGCGTGCGCGACCTGCGACGCGTGGGCATGCTCCTTGAGGCCCCACATCTTGTTGACCGCAAATCGGAGGACGCGGTCGTTCGTGGATTCGAGGCCGAGGGCGATCTCGAGTTCGTCGACGTGGTGCATCGCTTGTTCGACCTGCTCCGCCCGCAACAGGTGGGAAAGGGTTTCCACGATGACCTTGTCGCACCGCTCGCCCAGTCCTTTGAGGATCGCGTCGCGGACCTGTGGCGAGACTTCGTGGTCGTCGAAGAAGTTCCCCGACGTGTACACTTTGACCATCGGCTGGGACTCCTGTTTTCGCAGGACGGCATCGAGTTGATGCAGGATGTCGGCGGGCGCGACCTCCTGAGCGACGTCGTTCACGTAGCCGCACATCGAGCAGCCGCTCGCGCGCGCCCAGTAACAGCCTCGTGTGCGGAAGATGATGACCCACGCATCCACGACCTTCCCATGGAGGAGGTCCTTCTCGCTCCACGTGGAGATATACTGCCGCGGATCGAAATCTCGCGGGTGTCGTTCGGCTTTCACGAGGTCCTGGAGTCGCATGGGCTCCGGTCGAACGTCGGGAGGCGGAAAAACCTTTTTGCGTCCTCAGCGCCGGTCTCGAACCGCGTACAGGCCCATGATTGCTCCGACGGCGACGAAGACGAAGGCGAAGAACCGCAGGCCGAAAGCCACGTCCGGTGCGAGGAGGGATGCCGATCCGGTGGAGAGTGCCACGGGGAGGTCGACGAGGACTTCGTAGAGCACGAACAAGACCATGCCGAATCCGACCAGACCGATCCCGCTCCCGGGGCTGCGGTGCCGATGGACGATCGTCGCCGCGGCCACGGACGCCCCGCGAGCGACCGCTGCCGCGGAAGTTCCCACGATGGAGGCCCGTTCGGGCTTCGGGAGATCCGAAGGCGCGTATTTCCGACACGCATCACACCACCACCGCTCATATTGAGGAATCCAGCGGAGGCCCGCACCACAAGTCGGGCAGGCAAACTTGGATCTCGTCTTCGGCGCATACGCGCGGCATGAGTAACAGTACCAACGGTTGTATTGCTGGATGTAGGTCAGTGCGCGTCCGCACGTCGGACAAGGATGCTCGACCTTCGCGGTCGGGATCGTCGGCGGTCCGGTGACAACTTCCGGAGTCGGGGTCGCTGCGACGGTGGCGGGAACCACGAAAGCTTGGACGTCACCTGACGGAGATGCATCATTGTCGACCGTGACGGGCGCGATGGCCGCGTCGGCCGGCCGGAAGGGATCGACGACCTTCTTGGCCACCTCCGGGATCATGCGAGGGGCTGCCGTGAACATCATGCGTGGGGCAGGCTTCGGTTCGGTGACCGGTTCCGCCTGCGTCGGAGGGGTGGTAGATTCCTCCGCGGCTTGCGGAAACACAATCGGAATCTCCATGGGACCCGTCCCCGGTCGCTGTTCGACCTCCCTGTCGTCGAGGTAGCTCAGCAACCGTTCGCGAAGCTGTTCCTTTGTACCGCTAGGATCGAGACCGTAGGCCCTGCAGAGGTCCATGAGAACGGGTTTCTTGGCCTCCCGGATTTCGACGCGGACGAGGGCCGGCTTCGCGTCCGGTGTGGCGGGCTCCTCCTGAGAGATGTCCTCTGCCGCTCGTGCCTCACGCTCCGTCTGGAGCGTTGGCTCCGCCTGGAGGACCGGCGCGGACTCCGTTTGCTGTTCCACGGAGACGGTCTTGTCTGCTTGGTCCGCGGAAACGGTCTTGGGTTCCTCGTCCACGGAGACCGCTTTCGTTTCCGGTTCGACCTGGATCGGTTCCGCTTCCACCGCCTTGGCGGGCTCCACGACGACCAGGGCGGTCTGGCTCGCGGCGGCGGGTTCCTGGATGGGCGGCGTCGGCCAAGCCGCGGGCTCGACCTTCGTGTCCATGAACACGCCTTCCGGAGGGTAGGCGTTGCACCGGAAACAGTAGTATCGATCATATTGCGTGACGTACGACAGGATGCCGGTGCACATCGGACACCGTTTCGCGCCCTGATCCCCGAACCCTTCCGGCGCATATCGGCCGCACGCGTAGCAGTAGTGACGTCCGTATTGCTCCAGAAAGGCGAGCTCGCTACCGCAGTTTGGACAGGGAAGACCGGTCACGCAATCGTGTGGAGGCTGGGTGGCTCGAATAAAGCCTTTTCCATGATTCCCAAGAATGAGATTCTTTTGCGAGAATTCGGTCGAGGATCGCGCAAAACGCTTTTACCGCAACGTCCCATCGGCTCGACGCGCCACCATAGCTCAGTCGGTAGAGCAGCCGCCTTGTAAGCGGCAGGTCGGGAGTTCAATTCTCCCTGGTGGCTTCTTTGGATTGCACGTCGCGATCGGCCTATCGTGAATCACAACGTCACTTGGACCGTCACGGTCACCGTGTGCGTAATCGAGCCCGACGTCGCAGTGATTGTTATGGTATACGTGCCCGGCGTCGTCAGGACGGACGTGGCGACCGTCAGGGTCGACACGCCCGTGCCGCCTGCGGTCAAAGTGATCGACGTCGGGTTGAGGCTCGCGGTCGGATAGACGAGGCAAAGACCGGAGCAGGCGATCGATGTGCTTAACCCGATCGTTCCCGCGAATCCGTTCAGGCTGGTCAGCGTAATCGTGGAGGTGCCAGACGATCCGATATGGATGCTGAGAGACGCGGGTGTCGCGCTGATGCCAAAGTCCGGAGGCGGAGGCGGCGGCGGCGAGGGAGTGGCGGAGGCCTCGCTCGACCGCGGGCCCTCTCCGGCCGCGTTCATCGCCGAGACCTGGTAGTAGTACGTGACCCCGTTCGTCACCGCGGTGTCGGTGTACGTGAGCATAATGCCAATCGTCGCCAGCAGCGTCTCGCCGTTGGACGAGGTGCCTCGATAGATCTTGTAATTCGTGATCGATGATCCGCCGTTGGAACTGGGTGCCTGCCAGGTCAGACCGATTTGCGCATTCCCGGCGGTGGCCACGAGGTTCGTCGGCGCGGAGGGAGGCGAGGGCGGCGGTGGAGGTGCGCTCGGGGTGCCCGAGGCCTCGTTCGATTTGGCCCCTTCGCCCGGGCTGTTGACCGCGGACACCTGATAGTAGTACGTAACTCCGTTCGTCACCGCACTGTCCGTATACGTGAGCACGTTGCCCACGGTCGTCAGGAGCGTCTCGGTCAGGGGCGCGAGACCCCGATAGATCTTGTAGTTCGTGACGGGAGATCCGCCGTCCGAGGCCGGGGCTTGCCAGTTTAGGGTCACCTGGGCATTGCCGCCCGTGGCCGCGAGGTTTTGCGGAGCCGACGGGGGCGTGGGCGGGGCGGACAGCCTCCACCCGGTCAGCGGATGGAGTTCCCAGTGCCACGGGCCTTCCCAGACGACAAAGCCTTGGAAATCGAGGGAGATGCTCCCGTTGGATTGGTACTGGCCCAAGGTCGCGTTATCGCAGTACGGGACCCCGACGCCGCAATAGCCTTTCCCCAACCAGTCTCGATCGATTTCGATCCTCAGGTAACCACGCGTGGTCCCGATCGTGATGATCTGTCCGCCATACGTGCAGACGGTTTGGTTGTTGGGGTAACGGCCACCGCCGTTCTGCTTCGAGTACCACGCGGAGCAATCGGTGGTCTTGACGCCGTAGCCGTACAAGGAAACCCCGTTGATCTGGACGAACGAGGACAACACGGTACCGGTCATGTTCGTGATCGTGCACGGCGGCGAGAGGGCCCGTTCTTGGGGGATGCCCCCCGCGGTCGAGTTCGTCTGGTAACGGCTGCCGTTGACAGTCTGCGTCGGGTAGGCGGGGCCTAGGACGTCGCGGATGGTGACGAGGTCCGCCGAACACGAGACGTTGGGGTTCCAAGATGTGAGACCCGATTCCGTCACGCGGGCGGGACTGGAAGTCGGCGAGAGACCGCTTTGGATGGCGGAAGCCAAGGGGCCGGCAATGAGCCCAGCGATGGCAAGCCCGAGCACGAGCAAGAGAACGAGTAGGCTTCGGCGGGACGTCGCTCGCCTTCGATGCAATTCGCCGTTTGAGAACTCGGTCGCCATTGACCCGGATTAGCGGGGGGGATGGGTATGACGTGGGCGTTTAGGGTCGTCGAACAATGAACATAATTGATTAGGAATGCAATCAAGGATGATAGCACGTCGATGTGCGATACCGTACGCTCTCGCCCACCCCGCGCGGACCGGTTTGAACACGGAGCCTATCTTACCGACCCTACCGGAGCGAATAGAGCAATCAAGGCCTCCGATCTCTTTCGGGGCTCGTGTCCCTTAGACGGATTCACGGCTCGAGCAGGAATCCCGCCGGATTCTTTTCTCGCGGCACCCATTCGAATTCCACGTCGAGAGTGGATCCGAGGCGCGACGCCTCTCGATGCAGCGGCACCAGGTGCGGTGTCGTCACCCGGTACTCTCCCCGCATTTGGCGGATCACGAGTTGTGAATCGCCGCAGATCCGATACGCGTTCCGCGGACGTCTTTCCCCTTCGAGTTCCTGGAGGTGGCGAAGCAGGAAGATGAGGCCCTGATATTCCGCAATGTTGTTGCTCCGCACAGGGCCGGAGGCACTCGGAAGGTCCGGCACTTCGCGGACGACCTGGGTCTCGCCCACGACGAACGCGGCTCGCATCGGTCCCTTGGTCCCGAACTGATTTCGAGGGCATGCTCCGTCGAAGAAACACGGGATCCGGGAGGCGGTGGACGAGGGCATCGGCCACTTGGGCGGAGAGCGCTCCAGGACTTGAGACTTGTCGGGGATTGGTTCCGTCCGGACGCAATCGAAAAGAGGGGAGGCGAGCCCTCGTAAGGATCGCCTCCGGAAAGGCGTTCGCGCGTCAGCCGCAGCACCCACAACAGGTGCAGCAGCACCCGCCGCTGCAACAGCCCCTAGCTTTGGGCTCTTGGGCGGCGCGTTCTTGCGGTGTGTCGGAGGGTCGGGATGACTCCATAATTGTCTACTCCCCCTAGGTAGTAGACAAGTTCTTATAGCCTCCCTCCCGTGGCCTCAGAGATGGCGGGAGTGAAGGTCCGCGCGAACGCCCTCCTCCAAGACGCGATGGAGCCGTCTCTGGATCGAATTGCCGGGACGCTCCGAGAACTTGGGTTGAGTAGGCACGCAGCGCAGGCATTCTGTGCTCTCGTAGAGACGACGCATGCGACCGCGGGCGAACTCGTTCGCAAGACCGGGATCCCGGACTCGAAAATTTACTATGCCCTTGACGAACTGGCGGAAAAGGGATTCGTGGAGGTTCAGGCGGGGAAACCAAAGACCTATCGCGTGGTCCCGCCCAAGGAAGTTGAGATGCGGCTGTCTCGGATGGTCCAAGTGGAATACGAACGGCGCCGCGCGGCGACCGTGCGGGTGGCCTCCTTGCTGGAGCCGCTCCGAGCCGCGACGAGAGCTCCCTCGATCGATGTCGCATACATCGTGAAAGGCCTCCCGAACGTCGTGGTTCGGGCACAGGCCCTCATTGGGTCCGCACGGAAGGACGTCGTCCTGTTGGCCTCCGATGAGGCGCTCTTTCGAAAACTGGAGGAAGACCTGGCGCGAGCCGCTCGCCGGCGAGTTCGGGTGCGACTCGCTTTGCCGGAAATTCCGGTTGCCAAGGACCTCGCGAAAGCGGCCGAGGTCCGCTCGATCGTCTGTGCTTGTATGGTCCTGGTCGTGGACGGTCAGCAGGTCTTGACCGTGTCTCGGACGACGGGCGGTGACGCCTATGCGATCACCTCGACCGACCCGACGCTAGTTCAGCTGGGACTCGACTTCTGGGAGAGTCCTCGTTGTTGCGTGATGTAGGACGTCTATCTTGATTGTAGAAGAGGCGTCCATCCGCGCGAACGGCGCCTCCCACGGACCGATTCGATTGAGCCTTTTGTCGGTATCGCCCCCCGAGAAAAGGACCGCCGCGCGACAGGCCAGAATTCCCCGTTGTGACGAAAAGAGTCACGGTTAAATACCGTGTTCTACCGTATTCGTCTCGGCCCGACCAGGGCCAGGCTCGCGCGGATGCTTCAGCCCCAAGAACTGGTGGTAGCCAAGCTGTTGCCCACGATCCGCGCGCGGCTTGCCCGGGAACTGCTCCGGACCTACAAGAAGAAACAAATCGATGTGGCGCGGGCGATGGGGATCACGCAGGCGGCCGTGAGTCACTACAATACGCAGAGCCGCGGCGTCGATCAGGAAATGCTCCGCCTGTTCCCGGAGATCAAGCCCTTCGTGCAAGGACTTGCCGAGAGCATCGCGGACGGGATGACCCTCTCCGATCAGATTGCGAGCGTGAATCAGTTCACTTCGAACCTAATGCTGACCGCCCGCTTCTGCGAGTACCACAAGGGCATGGGGGACATCGATCCCCACTGCACGGCGTGTTTTCCTTCCCCCCCGAGGCCGTAGGCCTCCGAGGGATCAACGGGCCGGCCGAACCTGTTCCAGGGCTCGGATTTCCGCCTCGACCATCGTTCGGACGAGGTCCTTGAAGCGGGTCTTCGCCTCCCAGCCGAGGATTCGTTTCGCCTTGCTCGCGTCCCCGCGAAGGTTGTAGACCTCCGAGGGCCGGAGGTTCTTGTCGTCCATCGTCACGTGTTTCTCCCAATCCGAAATGCCCGCGAGACGGAACGCCTCTGCCACGAACTCTCGCACGGAATGGGATTCGCCGGTTGCGCCGACGAAATCATCGGGCTCCCGGTACTGGAGCACGCGCCACATGAGGTCCACGTACTCCGGGGCGTAGCCCCAATCGCGCTTCGCGTCCAGGTTCCCGAGCGCGATGGACTTCGTCAATCCGGCCTGGATGCGAGCGACTCCGTGGCTGACCTTGCGTGTCAGGAATTCCAGGCCGCGCCGTTCCGATTCGTGATTGAACAGGATTCCGTTCGAGATGAATAGATCGTGGGCTTCTCGATAGTTCACGCACGCCCAGTATGCGTAGACCTTCGCTACCCCGTACGGACTCCGGGGATGGAACGGGGTCGTTTCGTCCTGCGGCTCGCGGTCCACACGTCCGAACATTTCGCTGGACGAGGCCTGGTAGAACCGCGCATCGGGAGCATTCGCGCGCACGGCCTCCAAGAGGCGCACGACGCCCAGGCCCGTGATCTCGCCCGTCAGGACTGGTTGGACGAACGAGGTCGCGACGAACGATTGGGCGGCGAGGCTGTAGACCTCGTCGGGGGCGGCCTCCTTGACCGCGGCGTTCAGGGAAGACTGGTCGATCAAGTCCCCGTCGATGAGCGTGACCCGGTCGACGATGTGCTGGATGTTGCCCATGTTCGGGACGCTCAGCCGTCGGACGAGTCCAAACACTTCGTACCCTTTTTTCAGGAGGAGTTCCATCAGATACGAGCCGTCTTGGCCCGTGGCTCCCGTCACGAGGGCCGATTTCACCATCGGTCTGGAAGTTCGACACCGCCCCTTAACGATATCGCCCTTCCCGAGCGGCTCGCACTTTATGGAGATGCGGAGGCGACGAACGCGCGCATCTTCTCGAGAACACGGACTCGTCGAATGATTGTGCCCGCGCGATGGACGCTCACCTCATCGACCGAAGGTTCGAGGTATCGAGTTCTTGGAGCATGGACTTGCCGAGAGCATCGCGGACGGGATGACCCTCTCCGATCAGATTGCGAGCGTGAATCAGTTCACTTCGAACCTAATGCTGACCGCCCGCTTCTGCGAGGACCACAAGGACATGGGGGACTCGACCCCGTTGCACGGCGTGTTTTCCCTCGCCGCCCGACCCTAAAGGAGAGGTCGCCACGCGCGTCAATTCACAGGCATCGCTTTGATCGGGACGCCGTAGTGGCGGAGCCACCGACCGACCGTCGGGTTGTCCACTCGCCGGTACGCATGCCGCATCCGTCGTTTCTGGAGCGCTCTTCGGAGACCGGCGTATGCGTCGAGGCGCGCGCGCACCGTGGCCGCGGCGAACTCGGCGAAGGTTGGACCTTGTCCCGCGCCGGCCCCGGGAGGTGAGGGGTGCCGAGCAGGGGCAAGCCGCCGGCGTAGGGCCGCGAGCACCCGCAATCCGTTCCAGGGGATTCCCTCCGCGAGATACTGAAGCGGATAGTTCTGGACCAGATTCCAGATCCGGTTTCGTTCTCCCTGATAGGTCTTCCAAGCGGATTGGTAGCTCGAGGAACCCGAGTACTTGTGGTACACGACCGCGCGAGGCGCGAACCGCGTTTCCCAACCCGCGAGGCGAGCTCGCCAGGCGAGGTCTAGGTCCTCGTAGTACGCGACGAAGTCTGCATCGAACAGGCCCACGCGGTCGAAGAGACTTCGGCGATAGAGGGCGGCACCCGCCGTCGGTGCGAACACATCCGTCTCGCCGTCGAATTGTCCTTCGTCCCGCTGGTTCCAACCGCGGTCCACGCCGCTCCCATCCCGCGTCGGGCAGATCCCTGTCGTGTTGAGGATCGTCGGTCTGTCCATGAACAGGAGTTTCGCGGCGACCATCCCAACCCGTCCTTCCTGGGCGGCTTTCACGAGGCTGGCGACGAACTCCGGATCGGAGCGCGTGTCATTGTTCAACGTGATCACGAACTCGCAGGCGGGATCTCGCAACGCCGCCTCCACCCCGGCGTTCGTGCCTCGAGCGAAGTGGAGATTTTCGGGGAGCGCGATCAGGACCGCCTCCGGAAACGCATCCCGGATGAATTCCGCGGACCCGTCCGTACTACCGTTGTCGACCACGAAGATCTTCGCGTCTTCGTGAGTCTGCGCGAAAACGGAATCCAAACAATCTCGAACGTACCGTCGGCCGTTCCAGTTCAGGATCACGACGTGCGTCCGGGGGCCCATCGTCCCGCGTCGGTAGCGGACGGCGCCATTTGAACCTCTCGCGGCTCCATGTCGTCCGCTCGGAGTTCACTTTCCTTCCGCGGCTCGTCGCACGTGAACCTGCATTGCATCAATGAAAGCGCGCGTGTCGAAGCGGCGGGCTTGCGCCTCGCAAGCGGATCGCATCCCCTCAAGCCGGGTGGAGGCAGCGGATGCCATCGCCCGTTCCAGCGATTCGGGATTGGCGGAGACAAGCCAACCCGTCTTGTCCGGGACAACGCTCTCGCGATAGCCCCCTTCGTCGACCGCGATGACCGTCTTCCCTGCGGCCATCGCCTCAACCGGGGCGAGACCGAAATCCTCGTCTTTCGAGGTGGCGAGGAGGCCGCGGCATCTCGCGTATAGTTCGAGGAGACGTCGCTCATCGACTTCTCCGAGGAACTCCACGTTCTCGGGCGGTCGCAAGGAACGGAGGAACTTCTTCGGATCCACGCCCACCTGAGGTCCGCCGACGACCATGAGGCGTTCCTGAGGCAAGCGCCGAAACGCGTCCACTTGGAGATCGATTCGCTTCTCGTGCGAGAGTCGATTCACAGAGAGCCAGAAATCGCCGACCTCCTCGAAGTGATACCGCCCGGTATCCACGGGAGGGTACACGACTTCGGCTGATCGGTGGAGGTAGTGTGCAACGCGAGCCGCGACGTTGCGGCTGTTTGCCACGATTCGGCCGACGGCTGCCACGTCGGCTTCGTACCGCGGCTGGGCACGACGGATCCACGCCCGGGCGGCGACCCGCTTTGGCGGCGAGAGCCCGGACAGAAAGTCCTCCCGCAAGTCGTAAAAGACTCGGACGGGAGTGTGGCAATACCAGAGGCCCGGCCGATGCCGTGCCGCCGCTTCGATGACCCAGTTTCCCGAGAACAGATAGAGGTCGTAGCCCGGCAGGTCGGCTCTGCGAAAGGCGGCGGCCTGCCGCTCTTGGCGCAGGATCGGCGTGCGGGGTACTCTCCCCAGCTCTGTCGCGCGGACACCCTGCAGTCCGGCACGTGTCGGCAAATCGGGGTCCAAGTCCGTGACGAAGAGGTCCGCATCGAACGCCGCGGCGAGGGCAAGTGCGACCCGCTCGCCGCCGCCGATGAAGCTCAGGTGGTCATGGAGGACCGCAATGCGCATGGACCCGGCGGGATGGGACGCCCGTCCATAAAGCGTGGCGCTAGCAGGCGGTCGCGCAGCCCCACACGATCCAATACAGCTGGGCGTATCCGTTGTCGAACACCTTGATGAACGAGGACCCGTCGAACTTCGCGACCACGTCGGCCGGCATCGGGACCGCAGGTTCGAACGGACCGAGGCGGACGCCCGTCTTCATGTCTCGATCGATCCACACGTACGTGGCGTCCTTGATCCCGGACGGCGAGTCGATGGACCCCAATCCGTCCCGCGGGTCTGAGAGGTTCAGGAGGAACGGCGTCCGGGACCGATCCCACGTCGCGTTGAGTCCGCCGAACCCGAAGACGGTGGTCGAGCCGTGGTGGTCGGAGACGACGAGGCCACTCGCGTGGTCCCTGGCCCAGTACGCCGGGTCCAGGGCCGCGGGGATCGTTCCCTCCCGCCAACCGGCGAGGGTGGAGGGCGGCGGTACGCCCGCGAACGCGTTTGCGACGAAAACGAGGCCCACGGCGGCGAGGGCCGCCGTTCGCATCGATCCACGGACCGCCCTCAGGTCCAGGAGACGGAAGAAGCCGACCCCTGCGAGAACCGCGAAGGGCACGACGAGGTACTCCATATGTCGATACGGGATGAGCACCCGCGGAGCGACGGCAATTCCCACGATCGCGGAACCGAGAAGGCCGACGAGCCACGCATTCGGGGCCAGGCCCTCCGTGTCGAAGTCGAGGAACTTGCGGCCAGGCGCGGAGAACGAAATGAGGAGCACGAGCGGGACGAAATAGAGGAGGCCCTCCGGAGAGACTCGGAACGTCGTCCCGGGGACGCCGAAGAGGACCGACACGATTCCGAGGATAAGGATGACTCCGACCGCCGAGGCGTATGCGGTTCCACGATAGCGAAGCCCCGGATACCTGGGCCGGTACCGCCATCCGATTCGGGTCCGCGCATAGATGATCGCCGCGAGGAAAACGAGTCCCAGCCCGAACAGGACGAGGACCGCCCACCAGGGCCGGATGTCCACGTCGGTGAGGATGAATTCTCGGAAGGTCGTCGCGTAGACGAGCCAGTACACGAACGTCCCGACGAGGAGGAGACTCACATACGCGATCTCCCGTGTCGACCCGGCCGTCCATCGCCATGGGCGAGCGAGACCCTGAACGACGATCGTACCGAGCACCATGAGGAGGAAGAAGTAGAGGGACAGATGGTGTGTCGCGATCAGAGTCCCCGAGACGAGGACGAGCGGGACCATGGCCGCACGATCGGTCCGAAGGCGGAGAAAGAGGAGGATGCCCGTGAGGGCGAGCAGATTTCCGACGGTCGCGGGGGCCGGGTGCGCGGTCGTATATGCGTGGGGTATCGCGCCGACCAGGAGGGCGGCCGCGAAGAGGGCGACGCGGTCCTCGTCCGTGACACGCCGTGCGATCAAGAAGATCGGGACGACGGACAGAGCGCCCAAGATCGGCACGAGGAGGTTCAGCACGGTCGGAAGGTCGAGGCCGGAGAGATGGGCCAGCCCTCCCTGGAGGAAGAACATGCCCGGGAAATACGGATACGTGACGCCCCATCCGTCGTACATCGTCGAGACGTGGCCGGTCCGGACGAGATCTCGGAGAATCGCGAAGTACTCGCCCGTGTCCGAACCCCAATAGAGGAACGACCAGAGAGGGGAGAGTCGGACCGCGACCGAGCCGAGGACGAGGGCCGTGAGACCGAAGGCCGTCGACTTCCTCATTCACCGGCAAACCGACGCGCGTTACTAAAGGGTTATCCGCGCATCGTTGCATCGACGCGGGCGCACTGACACAAACTATTTGCCCGCGGCCTTTCTGTCCCGCCCGATGGCGCGCCGCTGTCCGGAATGTTATGCGGAGTTGCCGGACGACGCCATCTGGGTGTGCCCCACCTGTGGCTACACTCTCCGCATGCCGGGTTCCGCGAAGGCGGGGATTGTGTTCATGCTCCTCGGGCTAGCCCTCCTCGGCGTGTTCGTCTATGGGCCGGAAAATCTCGGATTGAACTCGGGCGTGGTGCCGACGGAGCTCGCGAACCTCACGATTGCGAACTTCCCCCTCCTCGTCGTCGGCGCGTTCGCCCTCGGGGCATTCCTCGCGGCTGCGGCGGCACTCAAAATCCGGAGCGAGCAGGCGCGGGTCGCGGCGGCCTAAAAGAAGTCGTCGAGCTTCAGGTCCTGCGTCCGGTCGTTCGTGAAGAGCGACGCGATCGCTTCTTCAATCAAGTCGATCCGCTGACGGAGGTAGTTCGATACCTCGAACTGCTGACTGATCCGCTTCGAGATCTCGAGGTACTTCTTCACGGAACTCTCGTGAACGGTGAGCGTCAGGTTGCCGCTGCATTCGAGACACCGTCCCCGGAGCGGGATCCGACGGTACTTCGCCCCGCATTTCGTGCAGCGCACGGACTGGCTGGAGAACGCCTTCAGGTTCCCGATCAGGTCGGGAAGGAAATGATGGACGACGATGCGGGCCACGACGTCGTTCGGATCCACGGCACGGATCCGCAGCGCGAGGTCGAGCTGTTTGTCGATCTTCTCCGCCATGGATCCCTCCCCATAGGCGGAGGCGAGGGGTCCCTGGGCCACCCCATGGGTCTCATGTGTGTACGCGAATCCCTCGTACTGGAGCACGCTTCCGATCCGCTTCCCGACCGTGTCGATCTGGGCTTCGACCTCCTTCGGATGGGCGAACCGCTCCGCGGCTTCGAACAGCGCGAGCGGATACCCGGCTGGGAGATCGAGGTTGTGGGCCTCTTTATCGATCTCATTCGGATCGATCCGCGTCGTCAGGACGAGCGGCGCATCCATGAGGCCGCCCCGCTTGTCCGGCAGGAACGACCGGGAAAAGTTGATCAGGCAATCCAGGAGTAGGATGAGCGAATCCTCGTCGCCGTCGCAGTTGCGGCGACGGGCCGCGATCAGATAGGGATGGGCGAACCACGCCTTGGCATCCGTGAACCCGACGATCCGCGCGAGGACTCCGCCGCTTGTGTGCGGAGCGAGCGTCACGACGAGGTGGCCCAAGAGGTCCTGCGGTGTCTTCGCGTCGTAGAAGCGGCCGAGGCCATAGAGGCGTTCCAAGAGATCGTCGACGAAAGCCGCCACGCGGACCAGGTATTCTCCCCCGGACCGGGCGACGAGGACGTCTTGGGGCCGCAACTCAAGGACCTGCTCCTCTCGCTCGAGCGGGCGTCCCGTCATATCCCGCGCGTATCCGAGACCCCGGGCGTCTTCCACGGAAATGCCGGCTTCCCTCGGAGTGAAGTGCGTGAGCGGGAGGTTCGTCATGTCGAACCGGGTCGTGCCGTCCTTGAACACGTAGATCTCGTGCTTCGCCCGAAGGACGCCTTTCTCGATCGGTTCCGGCGTCTTATTCTTCGAGATCATGCCCTGGACCGCCTTGATCTCGGACGGCTTCGGTTCGCCAAGTCGTTCCAAGGCGGTCCGCAACACTTCGGCGATCGGGACGCGCTGTCGCGCGGGTCCGTTGCGCGCCGTCGTGTGTCCGCCACACGAGCACTTCGGGAGGAACCACCGCTTCCCGCACGCGGGACAGATCCGAAGGCCGACCTCCACCTCAATGGTCTCCTTGGAAGCCGCCTCGAGGAGCAGCCGCTGGGCCCCGCCCTCGTGTCCGATCGGAAAGAGCGAATGCGGTGCGGGCTGCATCTTCCGGGGCGCGGCCTTCTCCGGCCGGGCCATCCGGGCGCCGATCCGGGTGGGGCCGCGGGCTTTCACGAGGAAGCCGGCAAGGGCCGTCACGAACGCGAGAGGGACCGTAGCCTCGGGCCTCGGCGCAAGTACGAAGTTCGACTGGTCGACGGCGATTCCCAGGGTCGCCAAGAGCACATCCGTGTGCCGCTCGACGACCAAGTCGCCCCCGCGGATCTCATAGAGGACGCCCAGCCGGACGAACCACTCTCGAAATTCCTCGTCAGCGGGAACGACGAGCCGGCCTTCCGTGAGGCGTCCTTCGCCGCCGATGCGTTCACGGAGGAGCTGCAGATCCTCGACGGCGAAGTCATGGAAGAACAGATTGTATCGAGGGTGAAGGGGCACGCCGAATTCCCGGGACCACGCGAGGGCCTGGGATGCCGTCGCCGTTTCCCATCCGGCCGGCAGCTGTCCCAGGGCCTTCTTCAGGAGGAGGCCGTACCACTCCGGCGAAAACGCGCCGGGCATCAAGACGTGATTGTTCTCGAGGAATTCTCCGAAGGGGATGAGAATCTCGCCGAGATCCGCGATGACCCGGACATGTCCGGCGAGCCGTTTTGCGGCCGCCGCGTCCGGCACTTCGACGAAGTCTCCGGTGTCCAGGACGACGAGCGGCCCTTCGATCGTGTCGCAAGGCGTGACCGCGCCCGCCTTTCCGGGACGTTCCGTCTTGATTTGAGTACCGACCGCGATGAAGTCGTCGAGGATGTGCATCGTCGCGGGATGCAGGGCCACGGCAGCGAGACCCGTGGCCCGGGTGCGGCCGTACCGGAGACGAAGGCCGCCGGCCCGGCTCGGATGGCAGAGGACGGGCCGCCCGGCCACAATGTTCTGGATGAACAACTCGCTCGGCTCGACGCCGGAGTCCTCGGAGAGGTCGTCGGGTCCCGCGTTCTTCTTCTCCATGTAGGCATCGATGAACTCCCAACCGTCGATCCGCAACTTTCGCACATGTTTCTGGATCTTCGGGGCCTTGAGGCACATCCCGTCCGCGATGACGAGGCACGCGCCGCCGCGAATCCGATTCGTCTCGATTCGGGGCAGGTCTCGGAAGCCGCTAATCTCCGCGTCCTCCGTCCCTTCGCCGTTAATCGCCACGGGGCAGTTCGAGACGATGAGCGAGATCTCCTCGTCGGAGGGGGTGTATTGGAGGTGTTGGACCTGCTTGTACAGGGGGATTTCTTCCTTGAAGCGCTCGACCTCTTCCCGCGCCGGTTGGTAACGGCCGATGCCGAGTTCTCGCCGGACGACGTCTGCGATGAGGACGCTCAGGGCCTGGCCGGTCCCGCCGGCCGAACGAATCGGTCCTGCGTAGGACAAGTCCACGTACGAGCTGCCGTCCCGATTCCGCTTGATCTTCACCGTGGCGAGGCCTTCCAGAGGGGCGACGAGAATTCCTTCCGTCAAGATCGCGAGGCCTACTCGGACCGCCCGTTCCACGGCTTTCTCCTTGCTCGCCGCGGGTCGCACGGCCATCTCCTTCGCCACGAGGATGGCAAGTTCCTCGCGGTCGTGGACCTTTGCCAGCTCCCGGATCCGTCGGGCGACACCCTCGACCTCGTAGTGTTCCAGGAGCCGTTCCACCCGGGATGCGAGGTCGTCCGTGAGGGGGATCTCCACGTCCAGCTCGGGATCGAACCCGCGGGCCCGCGCGGCACGGGCGACCGCGTACGTCGTCTCGACCTGCGACGCGAGGCCTTGAAAGTAGGAGCGAACCTCCTCGGAAACGACGGGCGAACCCATTCCATCCCTTCGATGATCGAAAGAGGGCCGCGTATCCGGAGGACCGCGTATATGCCTTTGCGTCCGCGCGCATGCGGACCCGCGAAATTCCACGGGTGAAGCTTTATCGCCCTCGGACGACGTGAATGCATGGACGATGTTGCAAGTCCGTGATCCGGACGCATTCCAGGAGACGGTCGTTCAGGCGAAGGAGCCGACGGTGGTCATGTTCTGGGCCACGTGGTGTCCCTTCAGTCGCCGATTCAACGCGGAATTCGAGAAGCTGGCGGCTTCGCGCCCCTGGCGTTTTGCGGCCGTGTATCTCGATGACGAGGAGAACCCTCTCTGGGAGGAGTACGCGGTCGAGGTCGTGCCGACGCTCGCCCTCTTCCGAGAAGGCAAGGTCGCGGACCGCCTCGATGGGATCCTCGGGTACGGGATCGACAACCGCATGGTCGAGGAATTCGTGCGCCGGGTCGAACCCGCGTTCGCATGAAGGCTTTTCGGTTTCGACTCTGATTCTCAGGTCGGCACGTTTTTAGAGTTCTCGTCGGGATGAAATCGCGTGCGAAAAATTCGCAGCGGAGTCTACGGACTCAACCCGCTTCTCGACGGGGGTGTGAACGAGAACAGCACGACCGTGGTGATCGGTCGGTCCGGTGCGGGCAAGACGACGCTCGCGACCCAGTTCATCCGGCGCGGGCTGCAGGAGGGTCAGGAAGGCGTCTTCGTCAGCCTCGATGAGAACAAGGAACAGATCATACGCGAGGCGGTCGAGATGGGGTGGTCCGACATCCTCGAGTATCTCGACGACGAGCTGCTCGTGTTCATCGACGCCTCGGGTCGTGAGTTCTCAAACTTCATCCGGAAGGAGCTTCCGGCCTTCGTCGCGGACTGGAAGGGGAGCACCGCCCGGATCGTCGTGGATCCTCTGACGCCGGTCCTGTGGTCCACGAAGGACCTGTACGAGCAGCGGGACTTGATCGGTTACATGTTCAAGCAGACCCGGAAAGTCGGGACCGTCCTCTGCACGCTCGAGGAACATGGGCAGGCGGACCTCGCCGGACCCGAGACCGTGATCCCGATGTACCTCGCCGACTGCGTCGTCCATCTGAAACTCAACAGCAACGACGCCGATCCGTCGCGTCTCCTGAAGATCGTGAAGTGCCGAAACAGTCGCCACAGTCCCGTGTCCCATCCGTTCCAGATCGTCCGAGGGCTGGGGATCGTGATCCAAGGTGTCGATGGGGGCCGTCCCGCGACCGTGAAGACGCCGTCCCAGCTCCGACAATTGCTCTTGACGCGATCGATGCCGAAGAACGTCCGCGACGCCCTCGACAAATCTTTGGACGGGCTGACGGATGCCGACTTCCGCGGACTGAAACCGGAAGAAGTCCTCGACTTGATTTTGCAGGAGTACCAGGGGGCGTGACATGGCCCGCGGGATCGGACGCGCCTTGCAGAAGGCGGTCGCCCGCGAAGGCCTGGATGTCGACCTAGATGCGGAAGGGCGAAGCCTCGCGAACGCACGAAGGCGCCAGGTCTATCGATATCTATGCCTGCGTCCGTGCGCGCGGATCGGGGCCGTGGGACGGGATTTGTCGATGTCCCAGGCCACCGCGCGGTGGCATGCCCGCGACCTCCTGGAAAATCGCTACCTGCAGGCGGAGGGCACCCGCGTGTTTCCCGTCGGGCTCATCGACCCCGAGGACTCGGCATTGTTCGCTGCGCTCGCGTCCGCAGGTCGCGCCGCCATCCTTGCCACAGTGTTCGAGTCACCCGGCATCTCGTTCCAGGAACTCGCGGACCGGGTGCACCTTACCCGTCAATCCGCGAGCAAGATTGCTTCCGAGCTGTCCGGCTTCGGGCTCGTGAGCGTCGCGGAGGACGGACGGCACCGCCGCGCGTATCCCACGGATCTCCTCGTTCGGAAGCGGGAAGCGAACCGGAGCCGGGCCGACGCTTTCGGAGAGGCGCTTCTCGCTCGGCTCGCGGACGATGGACTCGCGCCGGAGCTCCTGCGTCGCGACGAGACGACCCTCACCGTCCGATTCGGCGCCGGTCCTAGACGGGTCCTGCTGGAAGTCCCGCTCGACCCCTACGCGACGGCCTGGATGAGGCACGTCTGACGCGCTCATGTTAACGAAATGACTAGAAGCCGTGATAGCCACGTTACAACGCGCTTGAGGTAGCACATCGACCCACTCTCAACGATGGACGAGAGCTACCTCGAATGGCTGAGTTCGATCCCCGGCTCCGACGCGGAGCGCGCTCGGCGGATCGCGGCGCGCTTCTCTACGTACGACGAACTCCGGGCCGCCACCCGCGAGCAGCTCGCGTCCGTGGAGGGACTCACCCCCTCGTTCGTGGACGCGCTCCTGACTCTTCTCGGAGGTTCTCCGAATCGCGATGCGACCGAGCATCTGTTCCTCTGTCCCGAGTGCGGTTCTTTTGTGGGAACCGGCACGACGGCCTGTCCGTTCTGCGGGGTCCAATTCGAGGGATCCACGGGGACCGGGCTCGCGGCGGAACTGGACGACTTCCTGCGGGAGGACGTTCCGACCCGAATCTGCCAGACCTGCGGTGCGACAATGGACAAAGACGTGGCCGCGTGCAGTGTATGCGGCCGACCGTACAGCCCTGCGGAGCTCGCGCTCTTGCCGACTCTCGCGCCGATCCTTGACGAGTCCGGTCCGTTCTGCTCCCGGTGCGGCGCCTACCTCTTCTCCGATGAGCCGGAGTGCGCGATCTGCGGGACCTCCGTGACCGCCACGCCGGAAGTCGCGACCGGTGGCAAGGGCGTCGTGAAAGACTTCCTCAGCCGCTGGCAGCGGATGGCCCCGCCGAGTGCGACGACCTCGGAGGCGGACCGACTCGCGGAGGAGCTCGAACACTACGACCGACTCCTCGAAGCGAATCCCTCCCTCGAACGGGCCTGGGCGAATCGGGCGAAGGTCCTCGACAAATTGGGCCGCACGAAGGAGGCGGCCGAATCCCTCACGAAGGCGACAGAGCTGAATCCCGCGCGAGAGGATCGGTACCGAGTGGAGCTCCAGAACATCCTCCGGTCGACGGAAGACGCCTCGGTTGTCGCTCCGCGGTGGACCCAGCCCGCGGCGACCGCGTCCCCAAAGGTCGTCGATATCCATCTTGTCGAAGCCCTCAACCATTACGAGTCCCTGCTTCGCGCCGACCCGACCCTGGTCGTCGCTTGGAAGACGAAGGCGGAGCTCCTTGAGCGTCTCGGTCGCTCCGAGGACGCCCGTGCGAGCCGCGCGGAAGCAGACCGGCTGGAAAGGGTCGGTGAACGCTCCATCCGCGCCGCCGTCTCCGGTCTCCACTCGAACGGGCTCGCGACTCCGGGACCAACCGGAGCGGGTCGCACGAACGGCCGCGTGAACGGCACCCGAAGCGGACGGACGAACGGGCGCACAAACGGCCGTGTCAACGGAATGGCCGAGGGTCGCGTAAATGGGCTGACGACTGGCGCCGTGAATGGCCTCACGTTCGGTCGCGGCGCCACGAACGGCCTGGTCAATGGAAACGGATTCACGAACGGCCGACGGGGTCGGCAAGGGACCCCTCGGATCCCGCCCCAGCCCCACTGGTCCCGCTCCGTGATTGGGATCGCAGCAGTCGTCGCGCTCATGATCATCGTCCCAATCCTCGCGAGCATACTCTCGCCGGGACCGAACGCCCCCTCCTCGATTATCCGCATCGACGGGGACTTCAGCGATTGGGCGAACATGGCATCGTACGGGCAATCCGCCGCCGACGTGACGCCGAATCCCGCGGTGCACCTCGTCGCGATGAAGGTGGCGACGCAGGACCAGAATCTGTTCGTGTACACCCGTGTGCAAGGAAACATGTTCCAAGGAACCGCCGTCAATGAGACGGACAGCATCTTCGTCTTCGTCGACGAGGACAACAACCGGAACACGGGCTACCCGATCGGCGACCTCGGAGCGGATTCGCTGGTCGAGGTCTATGGATGGCGTGACTTGGCGGATATCCGACATGGCGTCTCCTCCTTCGTCTTCAACGAAACCGGACAACTCCGATCGAACGATTGGCACCGCTTCCTTCCCGGCGGTTCCTCGGACGCCGCGTTCGCGGGTCAGGAACTGGAGATCCGTGCGAGCCTGAGCGAGCCAACGAAGGCCCGCGTCCTCGTGTACGCGGCGGACAATCTCGGAAACTTCGATCCGGCCGACGGATCGATCCGCCCGTCCTTGGCCACCGTAATCGTCGGTCAGCAGACGATCGCGAAGGACATCGTCGCTTCTCCGCAGGCCGTGATGCTCCGCGTGACTCTCGCGCCCATGGGCGGCGTCCCGCATGTGAGTGGCCTGAACATCACTCGTCGCGGGACGTCAGTGGATCCCACGGACCTCGTGCTCTACCGCGATGACGGAAGCGGCGCCTTCGACGCGAACGATACTCGGCTTTCGAATGCGACGATGGTGCGCAACGTGGTCCGGGTGCCGATGAATGAGAACCTCTCGGTCCCATCCCTCTACTGGGTCGAGGCTCAATGGTCGAACCAGACGCCCACGACCACGTTCGGAATCGCGGTGACGGATGTAGCCGGAAACGGCACCGCGAGCTTCCGCGCGGGGGAAAACGGCCTTGTCTATCTCGGTGCGGCACCCACCAGCGTGCGGGTCGATGGCGCCTTTGGGGATTGGCAAGGTCGCCCGTACGGACAGGACCTCCTCGGGGATGTCACGAACCGGACCGGTTCCCTCGCGTACGATGCAAACGTCGATCTGCTCGCAACCGCGGTCGACCTCGGAGCGAACTTCACCGGCTTCGTGCGGGTCGATGGACGGATGCTCGGCGGTCAAGACATCCCGACATCCCGGGTCCGAACGTACCCCGCTCCGCCGGCGAACAATACTACGATTCCGAACATCGTGCCGCCTCAGGAAGGGGTCGACGCGATGTACGCATACATCGATGCAGACAACTCGTCGGCCACAGGCCTTCGGGTCGATGTCGCGGGCCAAGCCTACGGCTTCGACGATGCGATTGCAGCGGTCGGCCGAAACGGCGACGTGAATTCAAGCGGCCTTTACGGGTTCGTGGCGGGCCAATCCAACCCATGGAACCTCCTCCGTCCGATCGCTATCGCACTGGACGCGCATCGAATGGAGTTCGCCGTCAACGCGAGCGCCTTCAACTTGACCGCCGGCTACCGGGTCGTATTCTATGCCTCGGACTGGCGACTCGAGTACGACCTGGCTCTACCCGACGCAGCGATCGCGCGCTTCCCGGTCTCCATTCAAGCCGCCACGAACGTCGTGATCAATGAAGTGAGCCCGCAGCCCAATCCGGAGTGGATCGAGGTCGCGAACCCCCTGTCGGGGTTCGTTTCCTTGAACGGCTGGACCTTGGCCTTGGTCCGGGGGAATAAGGACACGGTCATCTTCACTTTCACGACCCAAGTCCTGGGGGCGTTCGGCTCGGGCTTGGAATACCTCCGAGTCCCTTTGTTCGGGTCGTCCCTTCCGAACGGGGCCTCCATGGTCCGACTCCGTCAAGGCGCCACGATTGTGGATGAAACGACGTACTCTCAGAATGCGAACGCCGGGACCACTTGGGCGCGCTTCAAGGATCCGGCGACCGGAGTGCCGACGGACACCAACAACGACGCGGTCGATTTCTATGTCTCGATTCTGCCGTCCCCCGGCCAGGCCAATGATCGGCATGGCCCCAGGATCGTCGTGGCCAAGACGGCGAGCCGCGCGATCGCCGGGCCGGGCGACGCCATCACGTACACTCTGTATTACAACAACACGAACACGGGGAACGCCAGGACCGTCTGGATCAACGACACCTTGCCGAGCGGCGTGCTGTTTTCCTCGTCCAGTGTTGCGCCCAGCTCCTTCTCCGGACAAACGTACCGTTGGATTTTCGGGAATGTGGGGCCCGGGGCGCACTCCTTCACGGTGACGGCCCAGGTCACGTCGGCCACGACAGACGGGCAGGTGCTGAGGAACACGGCCACCCTCGCCTATGTGGACACGCTCCGCCGACCAATGCCAGGAAGCACCGGGTGGGCGAACACGACGGTCCGCCGCCCGATGATCACGGTCGTGAAGACGGCGACCCCCTCCTCCGCGAAGCCGGGGGACTCCGTGACTTTCACGATTTACTACAACAACACGGGAACTGTGGCCGCCGGCACCGTCACGATTAAGGACAGCCTGCCCAGCGGGATGACGTTCCAGAGCGCGACACCGCCTCCAACATGGAACAACGGTCGAACGTTCTTCTGGAACCTCACAAACGTGGCACCGGGGAACCACAGCCTCACGATGACGGCCCTCGTCGATGCGACGTTCAGCGGCTCGCAACTCGTGAACTGGGCCTTCCTGAACTACACGACGCCGGGTGGGTTCGCGTTGAGCGGCGGCCAATCTTCCGCCATCGTTGCAATCCCGGAACTTTCGGACATGATCTACGTGGCCCTCGTCCCCCTGGTCATCGTCGGACTCAAGTGGCGGGCGCAGCGCCGCGAGAAGGAATAGAGAGTGGCTGACAGCGTTCCATGGATCGGCGGCCGTTAGAACGGCACGGTTCGTCGTCCACCACAAGGATGGACGGCTAGCGTACCTAGGTCGCCGGCCCAAACCCTCCTCGAAGGAGGGCAGGCTTCGCGCGGGCTCGCGCACCGCACTACCGCAGGGAACGTGGGCGGGCTTAACTTCCGGGTTCGGGATGGGACCGGGTGTATCCCCGCCGCTTTGGCCGTCAAACCACTGCTGGAAAAGCGAGAGGGCGGCGGATATATCAGGATTTCGTTCGCTCGGAGCTAGCCGACGAGTCGGAGGAACCCGAGGAGCACGTTCCCGACGAAAAAAGCGAGGAGGAAACCGCCGCACAGCGGCACCATGAAGGGAATCTGCGGCGTGACCCAAGCGCGGTCGATCCCCGCCGCGCGCAGCCGCTCCAGGTCTTGGGCGGGATTCCCGCCTCGCTTCGGAAAGAGGACGAGGACATGGTCTCCGCGGGCGTTGATTTTCTCCATGAGCCATGCATGTGGAGGAAAGGGATCGAGGCGCGCGCGGTATCCGAGGAGCGCCTGAGGGAACGCGCGATCGCCGCGGGCCGCGTTCAGGAGGAGGAGGCCCAGCGGCACAGAGAGGAAGAGGACCGGGGCATCCACACAGACCACGAGCGAGAAGGGAAACGTCACACGCCAGAAGGTTTCGACACGAGGATCGAGGGTCATGAACGGGAACGGAGCCATGTCCGGGTACGTGGGCACGAGCAACCCAAGGGCGATCAGCGCCTTGGCATCGGCCCCGCCATGGAGGATCCGAACGCGATAGAACAGTTGGTACACGAGGATCATCGCGGGCATCGAATGCAATTCGAGGAGGCCCTGCGACAGGGACGCACCCGACGCGGAATGTTGGACCGCGGGGTATACGAAGAGAACCGCGGCGGCGAGGAACAGGAGGAGTCGGAACGGCCTCGCATGGAATCCATCCTCGTCGAAGAGCGGGTTTCCGTAGAAGATGGCGAAGAACAAGAGCCCGGCGGATCCGAGCAGGGCCCACGCGTCGGCCTCGATTTGGT
>WNGC01000495.1_pt1 | contig 23016 bp, 19 predicted proteins | sample 5400051 | NCBI WGS metagenome assembly WNGC01 (sample SAMN13153368, study PRJNA577476) | soil metagenome | isolation source: 20 cm soil or saprolite under grassland replicate 2 | place: USA:California | collected 2016-06-15
CGGCGGGGGCAATCCATACCGACTTCGAGCGCGGCTTCATCCGCGCCGAAGTCATTGCCTTCCCGGACTACCTCGCCGGCAGGGGCGAAGCCGGTGCGCGCGAGGCCGGCAAGCTGCGCCTGGAGGGCAAGGAATACCTGGTGCAGGAAGGCGACGTCATGCACTTCAGGTTCAATGTTTGACACTGAGCGGGGATGTACCCGCCCGTAGAACTACTGCCCGCCGACGCGTCGCCGTGCCTTGAGCAGCACATCCACCGCCTCGGGCCGATCATCCCAATAGTCCAGCCGCACCCTGCCGTCCGGCAGCTGACTCACCAGCGCTGGAGCCGCGCTGAACGTGCAGTACCAACCCGACGGCAGCACCACGGCATTTCGCGGGCGTCCCAGGCTACGATCGAAGACCAGCTCGTCTCCTTCCAGGCGGTAGCTCAGCGGTGCCGTGTAGGTCTCCGCAATGCGCAAGCGCAACGTCTGCCCCGCCTGCAGCGGCGCGAACGGAATCACGACCACCCGAGCGGTCGGGGCCACCGTTTCGCCCACATTGATTTTCGACGCTATCATCTCTGCGCCGCTCATCTCGTGCGCCTGCAACTCTTCTCCGGTATCGAGAACACGCGCAGAAGGATGACTGGCCACGCTGCCCTCGCGAACTACATTCGCGTAGCCATTCACCCCGGGACGCGCTTCCGTGTAGTCGTGGTACAGGCTGAACGCGTGAGTGTCTGGCTGCTGCAGGAAGTAGACAATCTCGCGGTCCTGATGGGCCCGCTCGGACAGCCGTTCCTGCTCGGTCTGCCCTTCAAACGGTGACTCCCAGCTGCGTTGCGTGGTCAAGGCCTTTGGCAATGCCGCCGCACCCACCTGCGCGTCCTTGATTGCCCTCAGCACGAGCGGCGCCTCGCCCGCCCCGGGATGCAGAAAGCTGAGCGCGATCCGCCCATCCTTCTCCGTCAAGATCTGCGAGGGCACCGTCATTCCCACGGCCTCGTATCCGGAGGGCAATACGATTTTGTTGCGCTTGATACCGAGCGGTCGATTGAAGACGATCGTCTTTCCATCCAGGTAGTAGCTGTTCGCATCCTTATAGGTCTTGAGGATCACCATGCGGCTCTCGCCATGTTCCGGCACAGGCCGCGCGAGCGTCACTCTGATGTAGTTGGTCGCAGGATCCGCATCAGGCATCAAGCGGTCTTTGCGTGCCTCCACACCGCTGACCACCTCAAAGTGCAGTGGGGTGCCGAGCATTGCGTCGTAGACGCTCTCGTCACTGGCAGAACTACCCTTGCGAATGGGGTTATAAAAAAACTTCGCCCCCGCAGTCGTTGCGGTCACCTCGTAGTAAATCCTGAAGCTGGCGGTCTCGGGAGCCAGCAGCTCATAGCGCGTATATTCGTCGGCCTCTGTCTGGTTTACCGCCGACGGGAAATACGGCCTGTCCTTCGTTGTCTGAGTAGCCTGGGCACTCACCGCCGGGCAAATCGGCAGCGCGAGGCAAACCACGACTCCAATCAACTCCTTCATCAGGCTGCCCTCACATCGCTGCGATCGACCGACGCACTTCGTGCGCCCGTGATTCTGGCCCGGGGCGCAGGATCGCGGAGGCTCCTGTGCCAGCGCAACTCACGGTTCCGGGTCCAGGGTTCGAGCCCCTCTCTTCAGCCAGTGGAATCAGTGAGATAGATGATCCGTGGGAGCCAGGCAGAGAGGCGTCATGCACGTCGGGTTCAAGGTTTGACACCCCGGGGCGCGGCTGAGGACAATGCGCGCCGCTTCGTGGAAAGGTAGCTCAGCTGGTTAGAGCACGGCACTCATAATGCCGGGGTCGAGGGTTCGAGTCCCTCCCTTTCCACCAATCAGATCAGAGTGATAGCGGTCGCCGCCCAGATTGGCTCGCCCGCTATAAGCGCACGGTAAGCGCAGAAGGTCGACCTTCTGCCGATCTTGATCACGAAATCCATGTGTTCGCAGCTGCGCTTATAAGCGCGCAAGTGCGCTCCGGTCTGGTCAGCCGGTGGATCGCGTCCCGGCGAGTGGTGTACGAGTCGTAGGTTTTGGTCAGGTTCGACTCGTGCTCAGCTGCTCGAAAGCCGCGCTCTGATTACGTTGGATATCGGCTTCGCCAATATCCAGCAGCACCCGCCGAGTCAGTACCCCGGGATCATAGTGCTGCGCCTCCGCACGCAGGCCCACGGCCCGGTGGGGAGTGCCTTGGCTCAAGCCATTGACCTATCTCAGCGGGAACCCTTGGGCGGTCGCTTGTGAATCGTCGAGGTCGGTCGCGTGCCGCAGACAGAAAACCAGCCGCGAGCGTCGGTGACAGAATTCTCGTCGAGTTTGAATCTCACGCCGCAGTGGACACGTGTGACACCGCGGTGACCGTGAGGTCACCGCCGTGTCTGACTAGCGCCCGCCGCTCACGGTCTTGTAGACCGCGTGGTAGTAGGTGACCGCGTAGAGCGTGTCGGGCTCTTCCGGATCCATCGCCAGGCCCGTGATCGACGTGTCGTAGTGCGTGGTGCCCCCAAAGCCGAGGTTGATCGGGAACCAGGTCTCCGCGGCATCGGTGCTCTTGAACACGCCGCCGTCTTCCATGCCGAGGTAGAGCACGTTCGGATGCCGGGGGTCGATCTGCAATGAACCGGTTTCCGCCACGGCCGCGAAAGGCAGGCCGACACTCTTGGGTGTGAACGTCGCGCCTCCGTCTATGCTCTTAAGCAGAGAGTAGCCGCCGGCGTACACGATCGACGAGTCGATCGGATCGACAGTGACGCTGGTGAAGTTGCCCGAAGCGTCGACTTCGACCCACGTGCGGCCTGCATCCTGCGAGCGCCACAGCCCGCCATTGTCCGGGAAATAGACGGTCGCATGATTGTGCGGATCGACCGTCACCGTGGGACCACTGAAGCCCAGATACACCCCCGCGGGCGCACTGGGAGCGCGGTCGATGCGGGTGAAGCTGTTGCCGAAGTCGGTGCTCTTCCACAGACCCTCTGCGTTGCCCACAGTGGTGGCGTAGACCGAGTGGTCAACCGGATCGACCGCGATGCCATAGACGGTGATGTCGGCCGGACCGAACCTCCGGCGCTGCCAGTGCCTGCCGCCATCCTCAGATCTGTAGAGGCCCCCACCCCACACCGACCCGGTGTACACGCGGCGCGCGTCCTGCGGATCGAAGGCCACCACACGCGGTCCGTTGCTGGTCAGGCCTTCAGTGCCGCCGTCGTGCCAGCTGCGTCCGCCGTCGTTGCTGGCGAGCAATCCACCGCCATTGGTCGTGAGCAGCAGATGATTGTGATCGCCCGGATCGATGGCAATCGAGTCCCCTTCCTGGCAGGCACAGCGCTTCAGCAGATTCCAACCGAGCCGGTGCCAATCGGAATCGCTGACCGAGCGCACGAAGGCGCCGTCGAAATTGGTGCCGACGTAGACCGATCCCTGGCTGTCGACGCTGAGCACATTGCCCAGGCCGGAGGAGACCTGCGAATTCTTCCAGGTCCTGCCGCCGTCGATGCTCTCTGACACACCCTGCGTGGCGGTGCCGGCGTACAGCGTCTGGCCGCTCTTCGCCAGCGACAGGATGCTCGTGACTCGAGGCGAGCCAATGCGCACGAACGAACGGCCGCCGTTGGTGCTCCTGAACACCCCGTGACCATCGGTGCCGGCATAGACGACGCTGCTGTTATCGGGATCAACCAGGATCACGTTGACATTGGAGTCGATACTGATGGGCTTCCAGGTGGTACCCGCGTCGGCCGATTTGAAGGCGCCCTGTCCCGCGGAGCCGGCATACAGAACGTTGCTGTTGTGCGGGTCGATGGCTATCGCGAATACCAGTGCGTCGCCCAGGCCGTCGGCCACATACGACCAGGTAGCGCCGCCGTCTGTGGTCTTCAGGAGGTAATCGATGGGACCGGAAGCACCGTACATAACGTCCGGGTTGTTCGGGTCCATGACCAGGGTCAAGCCGCCCCAGCTACCGCCGGTCCAGTGGGCGCCGCCGTCAACCGTCTTGTAGAGACCGTCGAATTGCGTGTTGACATAGACCACGTTCGGATTGCCGGGCGCCATGACCAGGCCCGAGATAGTGCCCCCGGCCGGAAGTCCCGTATTGACCGCTCGGAACGTGGCACCGCCATCTGTGCTCTTGATGACCCCGCCGCCCGTAGCGCCGATATAGATCGTGTGCGAGCGGGCATCCGCGGCGATGTTCGCCTCGATCGCCGGCGGTGCAGGTCCGATCGAGCGCCAGCCGACGGGCCCTCCAACCCCCGATTTCGTTGACCCGGACGAGACTTGACCGAGATTGGCAGTCCAGCCGGTGATGGGCAGCGCGAATGAGATTACGCTGACGAGTGTGCGCAGGATGAACTTCGCCCTAAATTGGATGGGCGAAATCATCAGTTGTGCAGATCGAGATTCGTCTGGCGATCGCGCCTGCGTTTTCTGACAACGTGTGAGCGCAAGCCACGCGCACGCGCCAACCAGCGTACTCAGAAGCAGCCAATCAAGGCTGCCGCCCCCTCCGTTGCCACCGCCGCCGCTGCTTCCGCCGGTGCCGCTTCCCGTCGATATCACTAGGGAGACTGCAGCACCGCTTGTCACCCACGTGCCTGCCGCCGGGTTCTCGCTGATCACGTGGCCGGAGGTGACCGCGCGGCTCGACTGCTGAGTGACCGTGCCCGTCGTGAGCCCGATACTCGTGAAAGTCGTGGTTGCCTCTGACTGTGTCTCGTTCACAACGTCCGGTACCTTCACGCCCATACCCGTGCCGCAGAACCCCCGGGGCGCCGCCACGGTGAACCCAAGCGCCGCATCGCCCTGAAGTGCGAAGAGCACCTGCTGGTTCGTCGCCGTTTCTGCCCCGACGAGGATCGTGCCGTCCGCCTGCCGCACCGGCGCCGGATAGCTTCCGCCCGCGAGCATGACCCCGGCTGGAACGGTGACCATCCCCGGGGCCGTCGGGGTTTGCCAGGCATTCGGCATGACTGGGTAGCTCCAGCCGACTAGGTCTGCGTTCAGCGAGTCGCTGGCGAGTAGCGCCAGCAGAATGCTGCCGTCACCCTGGACTGCGCCGACGATCGGATCGCTGTACGTGTGGCCATCGATCGCGGGCACCGACAGGAAGCCGTTGCCGTTGACGTTCGCATCCCCTGCGCCCGTGCATGGGTCGACCGCGTACAGCACGGCGTTGTGAGAGACAGAACCCATGATGATCAGATTCGGGTTGATCGTTTGCGAACTGTTCCACTCGATGCTGCCGCCCTCCCAGTTGTCGCCTGTGGGAGTCACGACCCCCGCCCTGCAGCAGAATGTGAATCCAGAGGGGTCGCCGTCAGCCGATACCATGTCCATCGCCAACCGGCTCGGCGCGGAGCCGTCCGGTCCAGCAACAAAGATCGACCGATCGCCGAGGACCGTGCATCCCCGTGGCCGCACGTTTAAGCTTGGCCGCGATTTGGTCCACGTCACGACCCCAGGCGTCCCACCGTTCGGATTGAAACTGGTGTCGAGCGCTGCGACGCCGTTGGCGTCCGGCGGCAGCAAGCGCTCGACTATGACCCCGCCGCCCTTGACTTCACCGGCCAGGACGAGCCCGTGTGTCACCGGGTCGATGCACAGGGCGTCGAATGCGTTGACTGAGTTCGGGTCGTTGTAGTTGGCGAAGCTGGTCGTCACACCGCTTGCGCCGAAGGCCGTATCGATGGCGCCGCTGCTGAGCCGTCGGGTGAGCGTGAACGGTCCAACGTAGCCGCTTGGGTGCGCGCCGACGAGCGAATACACACGGTGGTTGACGTCGCTATGATCCACCGCGTTGGACCGCCCGTAACTCGTCGAGGTCAGCGCTTCAGACACACCGTTGGTCCCGTACGTGGTGTCCACGGCGAACCAGCTGGTATTTGAGGCCAGCGCGATCCCGGCGCCCGCCATGCTCAGTGCGAGCAACCAGGCGGCCTTGCGCAAAGCCTTGGCTCTCATCGGCGCTCTCCCGATTTCCGTAGCGAGCGTGGCCGGCACGACTGCAGGACAGACGGCTCGAGCAATGTGACGACATGGAAACTTCATGTTCGTTCTCCCCGTGACAAGTACGGCAGCGAGTCACCGATTCACTGCCTGACAGTGATCGACGGTATAGACGTCGCGGGCGGGGCTTGCTGGAACCTTCCGGGAAGGCGGGTTCCTATTTGCGGGAAGAAGGCGGGAAGGCGGCGGCAAACGCCGGCCAAAACGCCTTATGTGAGGAGAGACGGCCTCAGGTCATGGCCCCCAGCGCTTCACAAGCTGCAGGCTGACCTGTCGCCCGACCAGCGAGGCATTGGCGGCGTCGTAGCCAAAGACGCCGGCCAGCGGGTCGAATTGGTCAATGAAGGGAGGGGATTGATCGAAGAGGTTATTCACGCCGAGATTGCATTGGGTATTGGCGATCCACCCCTGCCCACCTTCGACGCGATAGCCAAGGTTGAAGTCGACCGTCGTCCACGAATCGACGCCCCGCTCTCGCACGGAGCCCGGATCCAGGTACGCGCCGGAGAAGTTGACGGTCGTTTGGACTGTCCAGCCCCTTGACGACCATGAAAGGTGCGCAGCCCAGCGCTGTTTTAAGGGGCTGCCTACCGTATTGATCAAGTCGAAGACTGGCGCCGTGGGTGTGATCTGTTGTTCCTGGGCAAATGTATAGGTGCCGCTCAGACCGAAAGCCCATCTGCCTCTTGCGGAGTCGATGGCATAGTCCAAGGTGAAGTCCACTCCGCGTGTCTTGATCCTGGCGAGATTGCGAAACCGGCCGTCGATAATAACGGCGATCGGTTCACTGCAATTGCCGGTGCCGAAGAGCCTCCTGACGCTTTGGCAGACGGCATCGATCTGCGCCTGCGTCGGGTTGCGCGTGATCAACGACGCAAGTTGCGTCTCAAAAGCGAGAAAGTCCGCCGTGTTTGGACCTACATTGCGGATCTTTCCCTTGTAGTCGATGTCAAAGTACGTCATGGACAGGGAGAAATTCGGTGCCGCCGGAGGCGCCACGTCCGCACCGACGGACCAGGCTGTCGCCGTCTCGGGCTTCAGGTCTTTCAGCGTGCCGAATAGCAAGAGAGCCAGTGTCCCCTGCGGAGACTTCGGATCGCTGACGACTCTTATTTCGCCGTCGCCGATCAGGTCGGGGTTGGACCAGAGAAAGGGTGGCGGCCGGAATGACGTGCCCCAGTTGCCGCGCAGTTTGAGGATGCGGAATGGGCGCCAACTCAAGCCCACTTTGGGATTGAAGGAGCTGGCGGTGTCGCTGTAATGGTCATAGCGGCCGGCAAGCGACAAGTCGAGAAGATTCAGCGTTGAGTTCGCTGCCGCGCCGGCAATCGGTATCGCGAGCTCGGCAAACGCGGCCGCAGCGTCTCTGCCGCGGTTCTCGGGGCTAAGGGCAACGCTCAGACCCACGGAGTGCTCTCGGCGGAAGTCGCCGCCACCTGCAAAACGGATGGGGCCCGCAGGCCCCGTGAACAACGTCCCGTCCGCGATGACACTTGCCATGGCGGTGGTGAATTCATCCGGATAATCAAGAGCGACGCTTTGATTGCGCAAGGCCGCAAGCGTTGCGGGAGCGGTGTGTGAGCCGTCGCCAAAGAGGTTGAGCGCGGTTGCCGGGTCGGCGCTGGCGAGTAGGACGTCAATGGCGCCGGTGTTAAGGTTGTTATACTCGAAGAATCTCGTGCTCGATTTTGAATAGGCGGTTGAGAGCCGCAGTTGCCACCCCCGCGGCAGCACACCCTTGATGCCCGTCGATATGAATGAGGTCTCGGTTCGTCCGTGGTCGACAACCGGCCCGACATCTGCTGTGAAATCGTAGGCCACACGCACCGGGCCGCCCAGATGGTTGAAGGCATTGCTGGCCGGTACCAAGAAGGTGCCGGTGGGTTGTGGGAACGTGGAGTCGAATTCGCGCGATGAGTAGCGCCCGTCGACGGATAGCTCCCAGTGCCTCGACAACATGTAGGCGGCACTTAAGAAGACGCTGCGCATTTCCTGCTGGGGCAGGATGTCGTTGTCGATGACGGAGTTGGTGTAATTGGCTGTGCCCGGAATGAGCTGTGTGGCGGTTAGATTCGATCCGTCCTGGCCGCGCGGGATGGCGCGTGTGACGGGATCGAGGATAGTGCCGGGGTTGCCGCCGACGCCGCGCAGGTCACTGCCGCCAAAGCGCCGAAAATCACCATTGGCCGCGCAATAGGTCCTTGCGCTGCATGCCAGGGCACGGCTGTCGTCATATTGAAAGCCGAGCAGCGCGTGCCCGTCCGGCCCGGCGTGACCCCAGAGCCCCGCGATGGTCCGCTCGGTGGCGTCTCCGCCCGCGGTCGACGCCCGCGCGCGCGCTTCGAAGCCTTCGAAGTCTTTGCGAAGAATGACATTCACGACGCCACCGATGGCATCTGCGCCATAGAGCGCAGAGGCACCCTCCGGCAGAATCTCGATGCGTTCGACCGCCGAGGCCGGGATACTTGAGATATCGACGAACGAACCCTGATAGCCGCTGGCTCCCTGACGCTGACCGTTCACCAACGTCAAGGTGGTGCCGAGCCCCAGTCCGCGCAATTGCACTTCGGCGCCGCGGTTATCGTAGTTGTTGATCTCGTCTCCGTCGCGGGTTGCAGCGTTGGTCCGGCTGAAATTCTGCGTCACGGTTGCCAGCACGTCCTCGATCCGCTCGTAGCCACTGGCGTCGATCTGCTCACGAGTGATGACGAGCAGCTTGGAGCCCGCGGCGTCGGTGCCGTGGATGTGACTGCCGGTCACAACAACCTCATCGAGCTCGTCGGCAGTCTGAGTCCCGACTGCGGGCCCTTCCGCGGGCGCGCCCCGCGCCCCGGCCGCACAAAGCATCCCCACGCAGACCCCAATCGAGAATGTCTGAATGCCGACCGCGACGCGGCGCATCACATGCCTAGCTTCGGTGAGGATCGTCGGGTCGCCGCGCATCAGGCACACTGCCGCGGCGCCGCAGCTCCTCGAGCTGGCGACGCTGCTCGTCGACGTAGCGCTGCACGTCAGTCGCGATCGCCTGGAAGCGCGGGTCACCGTGCAAGGGCAACCACACGGGGTCGTATCTAAACGTGTACCACCAGAACCAGTAATCCCCGGCGCGGAAATCTTCCGCCAGGGCGTCGAGAGCCTCGTCTCTACGTCCATCCAGCATGAGAGCTTCAGCGCCACTCCGGCGCACGGCGCCCGCGTATTTCGCGCCATTTCGGAAGATCCATGACACGGCAGCACGCCGCAGTGTCTGCGCCTCGGATGCATGGCCTTGTGCCGCCAGCAGCTGCGACAGCAAGATCGCCGCTTCGCAATTGCACTCATCCAGATGCGCTGCCGGATCGCCTTCGAAATAGTTGCGCGCCTCGATGAACGCAATCGCCTTGCGCAGTTCACCGGTCTTCAGCGCATAGTCGCGCACTGATTGATTTGCCAACCAACCGCTGCAACCGTCCCACCCGGTGTCGTAGGCAGCACGCCCCGCTGCACGCCAGTCACCCGCATACATAAGCAGTACGCGCGGGGCGGGCGCGCCTTTCGGCACAGCGGCCACCGCGCGGGCCGCTTGCTCGTCGCCAAGATCCAGATACACGGCCATGGCCGTGTTACGCGGTTCGAGATTGTGCGGGTCGAGCGCAATGGCGTGCTCCAGAATCGCCACCGCGTCGGTCAGCCTGCCGTGGAACATCCAACGATACTTGCCAACCTGGAATAGCGCAGGAACGAATTCCGGATCGAGCTCCAGCACGGAGATCATGCTTTGCTCGAGCGTGGCTGCGCCGCCTTCGCTGAGGCCGCCTGTGGCAGCGTCGAAGTGGGCGCCGGGCGACATCGGGTCGATCTGCAGAGCGCGCTGCAAGATACGCTTGGCTTTTTCGCGCTGCACCGGGTAATCCCCACTGTCTCCGCCTGCCTGCACCCAGCCGAAGTCCTGGTAGTCCAGGAATTCGGCGTAGGCGGTGAGGCCGCGGCCATTGCTAGGATCGAGGGCGACACCCCTGAGAAAGTCGGCATCGCGCGCCTCGAATGGCGCATTAGCCCACATGGCCCGCGCAAAATAGGCGGCGCCCGAGTTGGGGTCGAGCGCCAGCGCACGCTCGATCAACGGCCGGAAGCGTCGGCGGGCCAGATCCATATCCTCATTGTGCAAGTGAGCCGCCTGCAGCCGGGCATCGTAGAGCGATGCGTAGGCCGCCGCGAAATTCGCGTCCAACGCGATAGCCTTCTCAAAATACGGCACCGCGGCCTCCGATTCGGCCACCGAAAACCGACCGAGCAGGGCGCGGCCGCGCAGGTAAGCGAGGTAGGCCTCGACATTACCGCTGCGCACTTGCGTGGCCGGGGGGGGCGCGAGTGCGCCGAGTTGTGCTGAGAGCTCTGCGGTTACTTTATCGGCGATCTCGTCCTGGACGGTGAAAATGTCACTCAGGGCTCGATCGAAGTTCGTCGACCAAATCATCGTGCCCGCGGTCGTATCAACGAGCTGCACGGCCACGCGCAAACGATCAGCGTTGCGCTGCACGCTACCATTGACCAGATAGCCGCAATTGAGTCGCCGACCGATTTCCTGGGAATCGATACTTGTGGTGTTCAGCGCGAACGAAGAATTGCGCGCTATGACAGCAAGTCCGGTGACGCGAGACAGTCGGTTGAGGACCATCTCCGGCAGACCGCGCGCCAGGTAGGCATCGGCTGTATCCGCGCTGATGTTTTCGAATGGCAATACGGCCACAGTGCGTGCGCGCGTGCCGATGGGTGCGTCTGCAAGTTGCGAAGCTTCCTGCGGGATCGCGGCGCTCGAGCTGTGATCTCGGATGAGAGTGCGCGCAACGATGCCGACCGCGAGCACGACCACCACAAAGGCCGATAGCCCGAGCCACTGCCTCGGGCTCAGCTGCGCACGGACGGGTTGAGATCTGCTCGCGGCCGTGGCTGGAATTGAGTACTCGATGCGTGGCGTGGCGGCTACTGGCGCCCCGAGCGGCGCCGCTGGGCGCTCGGCGCGAGTCACGTCGGCAACCAGCCGGTACCCGCGACGGCGCACCAGGGAGATATAGCGGGGCTCCTTCGCGTCATCTCCCAGCGCCTCACGCAGGAGATTGGCTCGCTTGTTCACTGTCTCCGGACTCACCATCAGGCCGGGCCACACACGCGCCATGAGCAGGTCGAGGCTCAGGACGTTCGGCGCGCCGCGAATGAGTGCTACGAGCAGCTGGAACGATAGATTGGGCAGAGTGATCTCGGTGCCCAAGCGCATGACGCGCTGCTGTCCGATATCAACGCGCAGATCGCCGACGACAAAGATCTCGCTGTCAACGTCCGGCGCGTCGTTTGGGGTCTGGTTCATAAGTCCGCATCGACGCTTGAGTGCGGTCACCTATGCGCTCGCGTTCCGACAGCCGCCCGCACTCAGTAGCGGATGAGATGAGGTTAAAATCTTCCGGGATTGTACGCCGTTGCGATCCGCCCAGCCCTGCTTGCGGCGTCCAGGGATCTCAGCGGTGGGATACGTCATCCACTCCTTACCGCGCACCGCGTGTTGGTTCCGAACGGGAGGTCCGCACACGCGACGCGGGTATGTTTGCGGGTATTCAGAAGCGATGACAGTGAAGAAAGCCATTAAAATCCGGGCCTTAGAAAACGATTTCAAATTCCGGCCGGGGGGGCCACCCCACCGCCTTTGCCCCTCGCCCGATTGGATAGAAGAAGAACACCGTGCACGTCATGTGGGTGTTGATTAGCGCATCGCTAAATAGATCGGGGTTACAAGCGGGCGCCCCCAGCTCACCGCCGTGGCCGGCATCAAGACAATCGAGTACCGTGAGTCCCGATTTTGAGGTCAGTTTAGAGCTGGACTAAAGTCGCAGTCGAAGTCCTCCAGAAGCCGGCCCAAGGGCCGAAGGAGAGGACCGATGAAGCGATCGAAGTTCACCGACGAGCAGATCTCATACGTACTGCGGGAGGTCGAGGGCGGCACGGCCGTGGCGGATGTGTGCCGCCAGGTCGGGATCAGTGAGGCGACGTTTTACATCTGGAAGAAGAAGTACGCGAGCCTGGGTGGAACGGAGATCCGCGAGCTCCGGCAGCTGCGGGAAGAGAACGCGAAGCTCAAGCGGTTGGTCGCCGATCTGTCGCTCGATAAGCACATCCTGTCGGAGATCATCCGAAAAAAAGTCTAAGGCCGGCACGCAAGCGCGAGCTCGTCGAGTGGACGCAAAGCGCCTACGCAGCAAGTCTCTCACGCGCGTGCCGGCTGGTGCAGATCTCACGCTCGCTGTTCGCCTATTGCAGCCGTCGTCCGAGCCAGGAGGCGTTACGGCATCGGATGCGCGAAGTGGCGCAGGCCCGTCCGCGCTACGGCTACCGGCGTGTGCACGTGCTGCTGCGACGTGAAGGCTGGCACGTGAACATGAAGCGGGTGCGGCGGCTTTATCGGCTGGAAGGGCTGCAACTGCGACATCGGGTACGTCGTCGTAAGCATGCGAGTCTGCACCGCGGCATTCCGCCCGCTGCGAGCCGTGCGCATGAGCGCTGGAGCATGGATTTTGTGCACGATGCGCTGTCCGATGGCAGAGCGTTTCGGGTGTTGACGGTGGTCGATCAGTGGAGTCGCTGGAGTCCGATCCTGGAGGTGGGTCAAAGTATGTCAGGACGGGCGGTCGCAGACGCGCTCGATCGGGCGATCGCCGAGCACGGCAAGCCACGCTCGATCACTGTCGATCATGGCACGGAGTTCACTTCGCGCGTGCTCGATGAGTGGGCGTACCAACGGGGGGTTCTCCTCGACTTCATACGCCCCGGAAAGCCTGTCGAAAACGGCTTTATCGAATCGTTCAACGGCAAGTTGCGCGATGAATGTCTGAACGCGAATCAGTTCTTGTCGATCGCAGACGCCAGGAGCAAGATCGAAGCGTGGCGGACGGATTACAATCATCACCGACCGCATAGCGCGCTGGGCAACAGGAGCCCGGCGGAGTACTTGGATGGGGCAACGACGGGGACGACTGCGCTGCATTTTTTCCAGCGATGATCGGACCTAAATCGGGACCAATCTCACATGTGACGGGCGGACTCTACTCCTGGGCCGTACTATTCGCGGGGATCACCTCACTCTTACGCTTGCCTCCCTTACGGTAGATATTCCTTAGGCAGCGGCGCAGTGGCCGACTCGGCCTGCACCATGATGCCCGTCACTCGCCAGCCGCCGGCTTCTTTGATCGCTTGAATGCTGTTGATGCCGCGCGCAACTGGCTTGCCGTCGGTGTGCACCGCGTAGCTGCTCCATAAGTGCGCGATCTGGCCGTAGCGTTCAATGTGAAATTTCAGCTGCTTTTCTTCCAGCAGGGCGTGGCCACGGGCTTTGACGCGGGCGATCCAATCGTCCAAGGTCTCGAGCCTATAGGTTGTCGCTCCGTCCGTGCCGAGCGAAACGAACATCATGCGCGCTTCGGGTATTAACAGGGCCTTCATGCAGGCTCGATCCTTGTCCATGGGCCCGGTGATGGCCGCATCGATCGCGCCGGGAATGCCCTCGGGTTCCGAAGGCAACGCACAGCCCGCATCTGGCGCCTGCGCCATCGCACTTCCGGCGAGCGTGCCGGCCAGAATCGTCGCTGCGAGGAGTCTGCTAGCGGATGATAACGAGATACCCCATGCGAGCTCTGGCGCGCGTTCCTCGAACACGTATAGCAATTTCATTTTAAAATTATTTCACGAATCAATTCAATGCCCAGAACTTTTCTGTATTCACTCCGTTGCACTCTTTTCTTGTTCTGAAACTCGGTGCTACCGATTACCTTCCTGGCCACATATTCTCGCTCGATGCCTTTATCGCCGATGTTCCCACCATAAGCCGCCATGTTTTTAAAAGTGAGATATAAAAATATATTGGGCTGATCCGGTGATTTTGGACTGGCCTGGAAGACCTTGTAATCGATGATTAGCCCAGCCTTCTTCATGGCTTCCATGGTCGGTTTCCATGTCGAATTTAGCCAATCGATGTACTCTGGAAAATGTCCGTACTCAACTTGTATGTAGTTCACCTCAGTGACCGGGCCGTCAGTATACTGGCGGTCATTCTGGGCAAGTGCATCCCGGGTAAGTGTATCCTGGGCACGTGCATTAAGCGAAAGTAGGGAAGCTGCGAGACACATGGATAAGATAATAGTCTTAATCATTTTCTCTTCACCTGTTGTGATATATCCAAATTTCCGAAAACACATGAATTCCCAATATTCTGATGCACGACAGAAACTTACGCCATTTCATTATTATCACGATGATAGTACCGTCTAAGCACGATTCTGTTACTCGTCGGGAGAACGCTTTAGGAGAATCAGTATTCATCCCTTACCGCTATCGAACTTCGCCACCAGCAATTTTGGCGGGCGCTTCACGCCTTCATCGGCAAATGTCAAGACGGCCCCCAGGCTGTCAACCACCCGCAAAAAGGCCTCGCCCGTCGACCGTGAAGGCAAAGGCGACTGTCACAAATGCCCGTCGCGTAACCGGCAAACATACTGCGCCAACGCGTTTGCGTTGGGCGGTTGATGCTCAAGCGCCTTATGTGAGCGGCTCGCTTAGCTCATGGCCGCGCGGTTGAGTCGGTGAATGCGTCGAGGTCGCGCTTCATTTTCGCGATCGACGGCCGATGCACGTACATCATGTGACAGGCCTCGTAGTACTTCATCTCGATTCGCGCGCCCAGCCCTGGTGGCAGACCCAGATGTGCCATGACGTACTCGGTCGCAGAAAACGGCGTGGCGAGATCGTAGTAGCCGTTCAGCACCAACACGCGCAGATTCGCATCCTTCACCAGTGCCTCGGCGAGGTCGACGCCTGAATTGACTATCGGCTGTTCACCGTTTGCGGTCTTGTGGGTCGACTTCCACTGGTCCCCGATGCTGAGGTTGCCACTGTCGCACTCGGACGGGCCGCTACATAGTAATTACGGTGACCAATACTTACTCAAAGCCAGTCACCGCGGGCCGGGATAACCATCGCCGCTCTGCATATTAACGCCACCGTCTGTTCAGTGCGGCTAGCAGATGGCGAGGCGTATAAGTTCTTTCCTTCACACAGCTTCGACACGTGACCCGCTGTTATAAGTTGCCTAGCGAACTGCGCGGGTAGCCATTCAAAGGACTTCTCCGACACATCTGCTCCCAGAACATTTGTGGTGACCGCAATTATATTCCCATCCACCTTATCATCAGCCCAGCAAATGCACCTTCCGCAGCAAAGCACAGCGCACACTGCCATGATACGTAGATTCATTGCGTTCAATCCTCGTTTCAATTCATTTCCCGAGGCGTGGCGATCCCAAGGCTCAGCCGCTCCGCATTCCTTGGAGCCATATTCCTGAAGCACCCCTTTTAAATGCTCGCCCCTTATCGTAAGACTTGTTAGCAGGAGCCTGCGGCCGCTCTCCTGCGAGAGTCCCCGGGAGGTAGCCAACTTCATTACTTAGGTTTGCGGAACTTCAGGATGAACTGATCGGTGTGTCCGCGAATCGTCTGGTCGAACACTTTGGCCGTGCGGGGGTCCACCGGATTGGCGAGAATCGAACTCTCAGAGTCGAACTTGAATCCCGCGGCTTCGACCTCTCGGCGCACGGTCGAGGACTCGATGCGATGCAAGGTCTCGGTTACATCGGCGGCAGCGCCCGGAGCGGCGGAATGATCGAGAACTACGTAAAAGCCACCGGGCTTCAGCGCACTGTAGACGGCCTTATTAAACGCGGCGGTGTCAACCGGGCCCATGAACTTGTCATGCAGGTCGTGATAGTTTCGGGAAATCCACAACAGGTCGAGCTTCTCGGGGAACTTTAGTCCCTCGAGCGCCGCGGCAGTCGTCACCGTTACATTCGGATGGGCGACGGCATAGCCCTGCAGCTCCGCGACTGCCTTAACGAAATGCTCGAACTTGAAGAAGGCGGTGGGCTCGACCGCGTAAACGTGACCCGTGGGGCCGACGACGTCAGCGAAGAGACGCGTGAAATAGCCTGCGTCGGCGACATAGTCGGCAACCTTGTCCCCCGATTTAATGCCTACGAACACTAAAGTCTCCGCCGGCTTTCGGTCAGCATCCCGTGTGGTGTCAGAGTCCGGGCGCGACGGATCGGCGACCGCCATTGTGGCGGCGGTTGAATTGCTTGCGTTGTCCAAGGCATAGGCCCCGGAAACAAACGCGGCGACTGCGATCAAGATAGCCATACTCTTCATATCGACTCCTATCGTGAATATTCTGATTAAGCCCCGCATCTCAGAAAAGTGATGAATCGCCGGACCGGTAACACAATCTGGCAAAACTCTCCTCCGCAATGACTAGCTATTGGCTGATTTTTCAACATGACCATTCTAGAATTCCTTGCAGTTAATTAGGGTTGTGGAATGGGTCGGTTTCATCGCCCCTCGACGGCCTAAGACACCAGCGCAAACGGCGGCACCTCAATCTCGCCGCTGGCGATGTAGGTTGTTGCGCCGCCAACGCTGACAGAGGTCACCACGCCGTCGCGCATGCGAGCTTCCGCTTCGATTTCGCTTGGGCGCCCCATCGAGACGCCTTGCAAGATCGAAAGGCGATAGGTCGTGCCGACAAAGTCAGGCGTCGATGCCATCGCTCCAACGAGGGCGGCACAAGCGCTCCCCGTCGCGGGATCTTCTTCGACGCCCAGCGCGGGTGCCCACATGCGAGCATAGAGCGTGCCGCCGTCGCGTAGATTTCCTGCGAAGAAGAAGACGTGGGGAGACCAGGCTCGTGAGAGCGTTGCGGTCCAGGCGGTCCGATCGATCACCGCCCGATCGACGATATCGTTCGAGCTCAGTTGCGCAAAACAGAGCGGAACACCGACGCCCGCGAAAAAGACTTGACTCACCTCGGCGGGCTCGATGGATAGGACGGCGGCGAGATCAGTCAGAGAAGGTGCGCCGGTCGGTGCCTCGATCTTCCCCGATAACGTCAGCGTACCGTGGAACCCCCCATTTCGCTGAGCGACGTCAACCGTCACGGGACCGACATTCTCCTCCAGAATGAGCCGGATTGGATCACTAGGTGGTAGGTGCTGTTTCATCACCAGCGCACAGGCTGTGCCGACCGAGGGATGCCCAGCAAAGTCGAGCTCCGTCCGAGGTGAGAAGATGCGCACCCGACACGTGTTCGTAGGATCCTGCTTCGGCAGGACGAAGGCCGTTTCACCGAAATTGAATTCGCGAGCAATCTTCTGCATGCCCTCGGTCGATATGCCGGACGCGTCAGGCAGAACCGCGAGTTGATTACCGCCGAACGGTGTCGAACTGAAAACATCGACGATGTGAAATGTGTACTTCATAAGATTAACCTCCGTGCGTCGCCTCAAGCCTTGACCACGAGGTCGATCTCAACGCAGGCCCCAAGGGGCAGCGCGGCCACCGCGATCGTTGTGCGGGCGGGAAAGGGCTGACTGAAATGCTTTGCGTAGATGCCATTCATCGCGACGAAGTCACTCATGTTCGTGAGATACACGCCGGCGCGCGCCACGTGATCGAAACTCTTGCCGGCCGCCTTGAGAACCGCTGCGAGATTCCGAAAGACGCGCTCTGTCTCGGCCACGATACCCCCCTCGACCACCTTGCCAGTGGCCGGGTCTTGGCCGACCTGACCGCTGAAGTAGAGGAAACCACCGACTTCGATCGCCTGGGAAAACGGGCCGACCGGCGGCGCAAGTTCGGGCGAGGTAATTGGGGTCTTGTTCATGAAAAACTCCTGTGAATACTGGGTTAGATGGTCAGGATCGTGGAGCCCGAGGTTGCGCGCGCTTCCAATGCCTTGTGGGCGTCCGCAGCATCCTTGAGCGCAAAGCGCTGATTGACGTTGATGCGCACCTTTCCCGAAGTCACCACCTCGAACAGCTCGTTCGCGCAAGCTTCGAGCGCATCGCGTCGCTCGATGTAGTGGAAGAGAAATGAGCGCGTCAGAAACAACGAACCCTTCTGCGACAGCAGCACGGGCGCAATGGGATCGATGGGACCCCTTGCCCAAAGGTGACCATCAATCCGCGCGGTCTTAGACAATCGAGCGAGCGCAGGAATGTATCGTTGCCGACAGAATCGAAGAGCACCGGCAGTTTCTCGCCACCGGAGATACGGGACACTTCCGCGACGAAATTCTGTTTCGTATACAGGATCGTGTGGCTGCAGCCGTGGGCGCGGGCTATTTCGGCCTTAGCCTCCGTGGAAACGGTGCCGATGACCGTTGCGCCGAGGGCCGCCGCCCACTGACAGAGGATGAGGCCCGTTCCGCCGGCCACGGCATGCACGAGGATCAAGTCACCAGCCTTGACGGGATACACCTGCCGGATCAGCACCTGCGCCGTCATACCCTGCAGCATCATCGCGGCTGCTTGATCGAAGGAGATCGCCTCCGGCAATCTCACCAGCCGATCAGCCTCGATGCGCCGCACCTCGGAATAGCCGCCGGCAGGACCGGCATAGGCCACCCGATCGCCGACTTTCAGACCACGCACATCCGGGGCGACTGCCTCTACGGTCCCGGCACCGTCGAGGCCCGGGATAAAGGGAAGCGGCTGCGGGTAGTATCCGGTGCGGTGATACACGTCAATGTAGTTGAGGCCTGCCGCCGCCTGGCGCAGGCGCACCTGACCCGACCCGGGCTCACCGACATCGACCGCCGTCCAGTTCAGGACCTCGGGACCGCCCGTCTGATGCATTTGGATCGCATGAGGCACATAGATTTCCGCAAAAAGATGTACTCCTTGATATTTTGATGCAAAATAGACAATTCCACCACTTCATTATTATCACGGTTATAGTGCCATTGGCGCACGATTCTGGTATTCGTCGGGAGCACGTTTTAGGAGACCCCCTTGCTCGATGATTTACGCGCCCTCGTAGAGTTTGCCCGTGCCGGGTCCATCGCCGGTGCAGCCGATCGTTTATTCCGGACGCCCTCTGCGATTACCCGGCAAGTGCAAAGGCTGGAGGCTGAATTGGGTGCCGAGTTGCTCGACCGCTCGGTAAAGCCTCCGCGTCTGAACTCGCTTGGCTCCAGGGTGCTCGAACAAGCGCGAGATCTGCTGCAGCGAACGGAGGCGCTGAAATCTCTGACCTCGAGCGACGCCGAACCTCACGGCCTCTTGCGCGTCGGGCTCGCGCATGCCCTGGCCGAGGGGACGCTGATCGAACCGATTCAGGCGCTGGCTGAGAAATTCCCCAAGGTCCGACTGCGGCTGTCGAGCGAACTGACCGGTGAATTAATCAACCGGGTGCTCGCCGGTGAACTCGACGTTGCTGCTGTGCTGTTGCCCGAAGGTAAAACCGCGCCTCCCCCTCTTTTGACGACTATCATCGCTAGCGACCGCATGGAGATCGTTCAAGGCGCCGCAGGCAACGTTGACGGTAATTGGAAAAGTTTGGGCCGAGCACCCTGGGTGCTCAATCCGCCCGGGTGCTTTCTTCGGGCGAACCTCATCGATCGGATGGAGCGTGCCGGCTTCACCCCCATGATTGCGGCTGAAGTCCACAACATGCATATGCAGCTGGCGTTCGTTCAGTCCGGTTATGGTGTCGGGCTGCTACCCGCTCGCTTTATTGCCAGGACTCGTTCTATCGATTCCGTGAAAGTATTGCATCCCCCGTCGTTTGACATGCACCGATCCGTCGCGATAGTCCGGGTGGGGCCACTCGGCGCCTTGGGGAAGGCCGTCGAACTGTTGGAACACGGGTTTCGGCAATTGTTTGAGGCTGCCGACACCACCAAGCCCGTGACGAGGCACCGAAGAGCTGTACCCGCGAATCGGCGGGTAGCGCGATCGCCCAAGTAGTCCCCGGGCATCGCTTGTTGCAGGTGAGCGGTCTTGAGGACAATTTGTTCTCGGTTCTTGACCGCCCGGAGGATCGAGACGGGCGACCCGTGCCCTCGAACTTATTCGACACAACGACGCCGGTCGGCGGGGCCAGCCCACTATCCCAGATGCCGCCCGCTCACGTCACAACCACGGGCGTCCAATGCAGCGACCGACGATCAGCCCGCTGTGGCGGGCTTTCGTCATCAAAGTGCACATCGGCCACTGAGGCCCAATCCAACGAGACGCCATCAAGTACGCGTGCATTGATGACTGCGCGCTTTCCTTGGGCCGTGTCGGTGATAGCCGCGACGAACACACCGCATTCACCACAAATCAAGAAATCCGCGGTCCGATGTGCGAACCGATAGTACCGAACCTTGGAGGGATCCTCGGTGTTGACGGAAAGTTTGCCCGCCGGGTCCGATGTGCCCACCACGCCATGGCGCCGACAAAACGAACAGCCGTCGTGCCGCAGGCGCCAGTACATCGGATCGATATCGGTGCGATAGATGATTCCGAGAGCGCCACAATGACATTCGCCGTGATATTTCTGCATCGTGCATTCCTCGCGATCGACCGCACACTCGCCCATTGGGGTTCCCCGGATGCCACTGCCGTGGAGACGCTCTGCGTGGCTTGTCGGAGTCCCCTGTCAGTGGGCTATCTACTTCCACCAATCCGTGTTGCACTAAGTTCCGCGATCAGGTCGATTTCGACGCACGCGCCGAATGGCACCTGCGCACACACTAACGGCACTGCGCGCATGGATGCCCCGCTCGCCGAACACTTGGACCAGTAGCTCAGATGCCCCATCCGCAACGCGGTGAGGTTCTGTGAAGTTCGGCGCGCCATTGACCATGACCAAAAGCCTTACGATTCGTCGAACGTTATCAAGATCGCCCGCAGCGGCTTTGAGCACAGCCAGCAATTCAATTGCCACCCCTCGTGCGGCGAGCTTGCCTTGCTCCAGGCTCATCTCCTCGCCCACCTTCCCGCAGAGGGGCTTACCATCCTCCTTGCCAGGCGGCCCGACAGATGAATTTGGTCACCGGAACGAGCAAGCGGCGCAAACACCGCCACATATCCGTCCACAACCGGAGGCACGACGTCCGGTAGAACGATGCCGAGGCTCTTCAATCGCTCATCCATGGCGGCCATGTCTTGCCTCCTTCTGGACCTTCTCCATGACGACAAGAAGTCGATCGATATCTTGGGTCGAATTGAGCAAATGTGGTGCGACTCGGATTTTCCCCTCACGCAGCGCGACCACGAACTGCTCGTCTCGCAGCGTTTCATACAGTGATTCTGTATTACTGCGGCTGCCGACTTCGATGCAACCAAATACACCGCGCTGCGAGGCCTGTCGCGGACTCGCCAACCGATATCCGTCCGGAAGTCGCTCGAAAAAATAGCTAATCAGGGCTTGACTGTGATCGTGGACCAACGTCGGCGTCGCATTCAGCACGAACTTCAAAGACGCTTCCATGACGGTGAGGTTGAAGTTGTATATCGAGGACGCCTCGGCCGCATCCCAGCGGCTCAGCGTTCGAGCAGGTCGAGGATCCACGTAATTGAGGCACGCGAGGCTCTCCACGTCCTGAGACAACCAATTATACGGCCCCGGACGTAACAACTCCGCGTTTTGCGGTTTCATCCACAGAAAGCCCGTACCGAAGGGGCTGAGCAAATACTTGTAGCCGGCGCAGACGATAAAATCGGCGCCCAGACTGCGCACGTCCATCGGTATGGCACCGCAAGATTGACTTACGTCCAGAACCAACAAGGTTCCGTTTTTCTTGCACGCTGCGGCAAGCGATGACGCGTCGAGTATCGATCCATCATCGAATCGCACGTGACTCACCGAAATCACTCGGGTCCGCGGCGTCATGGCTGCGATCAGGTCACCGGACTGTATAAACTGACCCTCTGGATGTGTGATCCGCACCGTAATGCCCTCGCGCGCCTCCATGGGCTTCCATGTCGCGTAGTGCGCGGGAAATTCGCCACCTGCAATAATCACCTCATCACCGACAGACCACTTAAGCGCGTAGGCGATAGTCGCGAGACCCGCTCCCGCTCCCGTCGTCAGCGCGATGTCATCCGGGCTGGCGCCTATCAGGGTCGCCAACGATTGGCGCAAACTCCGAGCAACGGAAAAAAAGGACTGGTCATCGACGATGTGTGGCCGGCTCTTGGCCGCAACGGACACCTGTACGGCATTGAGCGCTACGCAGGGAATCGCCGCATGCGCTGCAAAATTCAAGTATGTGGCATCCTCGATCGGAAACCATTCATTTTTCCAGTCAATCGACTGCTTTAACGTCATATTCAGCTCATTGTGCTCGAGGTCAAAAGGGCAATGTCCGAGTACCACAATCGATGGTTTGCGAGGATGGCACTGGTGGCGCTCGGGAAAAACACTGTGTCTGTACCGACACTTTTGGCACCGAAATCATGCCCGTCCCAGGATCGAGTCCCCAGCCGAGGGCGCGCATTGCGCTTATGGAGGCTGGGGATGGCGTGCCGGGGGTTGAATCATGAGGTCGGTTAGGAGGGTGCGAATCTGCCTCACCGCGTAATCGACCCTCATGTCGAATACGCGCTTCCCCAGCTCCGCCGTTGAGCGGCGCGCGTCACCCAGGATTCCGTTATGTGGACTCTGCGGCCCGATCTGCGCCTTGCCATCGACGACTGGATCTCCCACTGCAGAGGAGACCAGTTCTCTGCGCACCCATGTGTTGTCCTTGTCGAGATAGATCATTTCCGAGGTGTCAGGAATGCCACCGTGGAGGCTGAGTGGATAGCCGTGCTGCGCCAGGTACTGATCGAACGCATCACTGGCGGGCCTATAGACCTGGTCACAGTAGAACACACGGAGAGCTCCGTAGCGTGCGTTGAGCTTGTTGGCGACCTCCTCGTAGACCTGCGGCTGACCGCCAGCGTGATCGCCCATCAGAATCACGTTGCGGAAACCGTTGAGGATCGCTTGCTCCGTGAGGCGCTCAAGCATGGCGGCGAGCAGCTCGTTCGTGATCCCGATGGTACCGGGAATCGATTCTGCATCGTTCGGAGTGTAGGGCAACACGGGCAGGAAGATAGCATTGCCGAGTTCTCTCGCGATCGCCTCGACCGTCGCATGCGCCATGAGGTTAT
>WNGC01000499.1_pt1 | contig 22928 bp, 27 predicted proteins | sample 5400051 | NCBI WGS metagenome assembly WNGC01 (sample SAMN13153368, study PRJNA577476) | soil metagenome | isolation source: 20 cm soil or saprolite under grassland replicate 2 | place: USA:California | collected 2016-06-15
GGCCACTGGCCCGCGTCGCTGAACCTCGATACCTACCGCGCGACGCACGGGGACGACATGCCGATCGGCGTGGCTCGATCCGTGACACCCGCGGCGGCGGACGCGTGGCTCACGGCACTCGCGCGTCACGGCCGGCTGTCGCTTGCCGAGGTCCTCGCCCCGTCGATCGAGCTCTGCGACGGATTTCCGGTCTATCCGCGGCTGGCCGCGGCCATCGAGAGGCTCGCCGAGCGTCTTCGCGAGTGGCCGACCAGTGCCGCGGTCTTCCTGCCAAACGACCGCCCGCCCCGGGTGGGGGAGATCCTCGTCCAGCGCGATCTCGGCGCGCTATTCCGGCGCCTCGCGGCGATCGAGCGGACGCATCAGAGCGAGGGGCGCTCGAACGCGATCATGGCGGCACGCGATTCCATTTATCAAGGGGACATCGCCGACCAGATCGCGGACTTCATGCGCGAGGCCGGCGGTGCGATCACCAGGGAGGACCTTCGCGCACAACGCGTGCGCATCGAGACGCCGGCGCGTTCCTCGTATCGCGGTATCGACGTCTACGCATGCGGTCCGTGGTCGCAGGGACCGCTCGTGCCGATGACGCTCAATCTCCTCGAGGGCTACGACGTCGCGGCGATGGAGCCGGGCACTCTTGAGTTCCTGCATCGCTACGTCGAGGCGTTCAAGCTCGCGGCTGCGGACCGCGAGGGCTTCTTCGGCGATCCCGAGCAGGTCGACGTCCCGATCGAAGGCCTGCTCGACAAGGGCTATGCGGCGGTGCGTCGCCGGCTGATCGACGACGCTCGCGCGCATCCCGAGCTGCCCGAGCCGGGTGATCCGTGGCGATTCGAAGGGCGTGCCGGGCATGCCGGCTATCGGCCGCGCATCGCCGAGGGCGTGGGAGCCCCGGACACCTCGTTCGCGTGCGCCATGGATGCCGAAGGGAATGCCTTCGCCGCCACCCCATCCGACCCCGCGCTCGGCGCTCCGCTCGTGCGCGGCCTCGGCATGATCGTCTCGACCCGCGGCGCGCAGCTCTGGACCACACCCGGCCATCCTTCGGCGATCGCGCCCGGGAAGCGGCCGCGCCTCACGCCGAACCCCGCCCTCCTCATGAAGGACGGGCGCGCTCTCATGCCCTTCGGATGCCCGGGCGAGGACGCGCAATGCCAGGCGATGGTCCAGGTCGTCTGCAACATCGTCGACTTCGGGATGAACACGCAGGCCGCCATCGAGGCGCCGCGGGTGATCTCGCGCTCGTTTCCGTGGACATTCCACCCGCACGCGTATGAACCCGGGGTGCTGACCGTGGAAGGTCGCATCCCGCCCGATGTGCGAGAGGGCCTCGCCCGTCGCGGGCATGTCATCCGCACGCTGCCGGACTTCTCGCCGGCAGCCGCGGGGGTGTGCGCGGTCCGGCGCCTCGAGACGGGCACGCTCGAAGGTGGTGCCGATCCGCGGCGGGAGAGCTACGTGGCGGGCTGGTGACCTGAACGTCCGAACAACACGAGACCCTCCGGTGCGCGGAGGGTCTCGTGCGGACTGTGACCGACGCCTAGTTGTTCGTTTCGTTCTCGTTCAGGCTCGTCGCCGGGATCAGAATGATCGACGACGCGCTCGCATTCCAGCCGGCAATGTCCCCCACGTTGCACGCCAGTTGGACGGTGTACGAGGTCGCGATAGACGGGTTCAGTGCGATTGGGCGCTGAAGATTCGCCACGAAGACACCACCCGCTGTCTCGCTCCATGAGTCGACCCCTAAGGTCGTGCCGCCCGCCGGCGTGACGCTCAACTGGCAGAAGGCATTGTCGTCCACTGCCCCCTGCATGCCGTTGTTCAGATTCGTTTGGCCCCTCAGATTGGTTTTCGCCAGCGCGACGTAGTTCCCGGGCGGCACATTCGGGAGCGTGAGGACGACCAGGAACGATGAGTTCGGGCTCGCCGGGCCATTGTTGCGGTGGACAGCCAAGACGTTCGTAACGCCGTTCGGTCCGGCCGGTCCGGCTGATCCGGTCGCGCCGGTTGGGCCGGCCGGTCCGGCCGGTCCAGCAGGGCCTTGCTGGTTGATGACGACCAAATCTTCAGCTGGGCCGCACTCCTCGCCCAAACTGGTATCGAGGGCCCGCACCGGGTGTGGGCTGTCCTTGGAAATGCAAAGGCTGATCTGGCCGTTGCTATCGACGAACCACGCGAGAGCAGATACGCCCGAGAGGACCAGGCATGCGATCGCTAACGCGGCGACCTTCTGTTTGAATCCGAAGAGGCGCGTCATTCGAAGCTTCATTTGTTTCTCCTGGGTGCTCTATTCATGGGTCTGCTGATCTGCGATCGAGGCTCGTGTCAGACCGATCGATCACTAGGCATCACCCCCGCCTTAGATCGCGGGGCCGCGGCACGCTGACCGGACGGCATACGAAGCTCAAATTGGCCCATCGCCGCGGGACGCTATTTGTGTCGGATTGAAGAGTTGTGTGTCCTTCTATTGACCTGATCGTGACTTCGTCGTCACACGGCCGACGCATGCGTGGCACGTTTTGCCTCGAGGTCATCGTCCTCGCGCGCCGACCCCTTTCAAGGCGACCGACATGCGCCTTCAACCCCACGCTTTTCGACCTGGTCGGAGACCGACCAGGCGGCCTTGTTCGGCCGCGGCGCTAGGCTCTCAGCGAGCCATGGACAACCGCGAGCGCGCTTGGCGCGCGGAGTTCCCGATCACAGAGCGCTTCAATTACCTGAACAACTGCTCCCTGACGCCGCTCCACCGCCGCGGGCGGGAGCGGATCGAGCGGTTCCTCTCGGAGTGGACCGAGCAAGGCGGACGCGCCTGGTACGACCACTGGATCGGCGAGTACGAGGCGTTCCGTGCGGACCTCGCTGGCGTACTCGGCGCCTCGCTCGATGAGATCGCGATCGAGCCGAACGTATCCGCGGCTCTCGTGGGCATCGCGAGCACGTTCGACTATGCCAAGCGGCCGAAGGTGATCGTGTCCGATCTCGACTTCCCGACCGATGGTCATGCCTTCCTCGCCGTCGCTGACCGTGGCGCGCGCGTCGAGTTCGTGCGCAGCCCGGACAAGGTGCGCGTGCCGCTCGAGCTCTTCGAGCGCGCCGTGGACAACCGCACCGCCGCCGTGTGCACCGGGCACGTGTACTTCACGACCGGTTGGATCCAGGACGTCCGCGCGCTCGCCGAGATCTGTCACCGCAAGGGCGCGGCCCTCGTCGTCGATGCCTACCAGTCGATCGGCGCAATTCCCTTCAACGTGACGTCGAGCGGCGTCGACTATCTCGTAGGCGGCACGCTCAAATGGCTGATGGGTGGTCCGGGGATCGCGTTCCTCTACGCCCGCGGCAGCGTCGCCGAGCGCGCGCGCCCGAGCGCGGTCGGCTGGTGGGGCGTGAAGGAGCCGTTCGCGTTCGATGTCGAGCACCTCGACTACGGCATCGGGGCGCGCCGCTTCGAGTACGGAACACCGGCCGTCGCCGCGATCTACGCGGCGCGCGCCGGCATCGAGCTTCTCGCCGAGATCGGGATCGATACGGTCCGCGAGCGGCACATGCTTCTGTCGCAACGCCTCGTCGAGGGTGCCGTTGAGCAAGGCTGGACGATCCGCTGCCCGCGCGATGCCGAGGAACGCACGCCGATCGTCACGCTGGAGCATCCGGATCCCGCATCGGCGGTGACGACGCTCCGCGCAGCGGGAGTCATCTGCGACAACCGTCCCGGTCTGATACGTCTATCGCCCCACTATTTCAATACCCTCGAGGAGATGGACCGCGCTCTCGCGCTGCTCGAACCGCTCCGCGCCGCGCACGCTGTCGCCTGACGAGACCGCTCCATCCCGTCCGGATCCTTGCCTGGACGGTCCTCATCGCGCTCCTCGCCGCACCGACCTACGCGTTGCGCCTGAGCGGGACGCCGATCGCTCTGAAGCCTGACGATTTCTTCAAATACTCGACTGCCATCGCCGCGATCTCGGTCGATGCGGTCCTCCTGGTCGTCGTCCTGCTGATCGCGCGCGGACTCCCGCTTCGCGACACGTTCGCCCTGCGTGCCCCCACCTCGTGGCGGCGCGCATTGGTCATCGGCGCGGCGACGCTGATCGCCGCGTACGCGATCTCGTTCATCGAAGCGGGACTCGTGTCCGGCACCGGCCGAGAGCAGGGCGTCCCGGAGTTCTGGGATCCCGCGCGCATCGGCGCGTGGGCCGCGAATCTCTTCGCGATCGCGGTCTTCGTGCCGATCTTCGAAGAATCGCTCTGCCGCGGCCTGGGCTACTACCTCTTCGAGCCTCTCGGCGCACCCGTCGCCGTCATGCTCACCGCCCTCGCCTTCACGTTCGCGCACGGAGTCATCGTCGACATCCCGGTCATCCTCGCGACCGGCATCGGTTTGGGCTACCTGCGCGCATCGACCGGCAGCATCTATCCGTGTATCGCGCTACACGCCTTCTTCAACGGGTTCGCTCTCGTGATCGCGGCCCTCGTCGCTCAGGGTTAAGCCCGACGTATCGCGGCAACCGCCGCGATGAGATCCCCGCCCGGGTCGACGAAACCGCTCCGCCGCGCTGCGACGCATTCTCCCGCGAGCACATGCGCGCGTAGACGTTGCTCTGGCAGGAGCGGATCGGCGAGATTTGCGGGGTCGTGGTCGATCCCGTACGCATCTTTGATCCGCCTCCGCGTCTCCGCCCACCGCACGATCGCATCGCGATCCGACTCGGCCAGCGCGCCATAGACGGCGACGTCGTTCAGCGCGTCGCGGTAACGGAGCAGCCTTCGGCGTTCCGTTCCGCGCGGGTGCTCGCGGGCCAGCGCGATCTCTTTCGTGTCGGTCACCGGTCTCATCGTACGGACCGGGATCAGGTCGGGGGCGTCTCGCGGATGACTTCGGGAACCGTTCTGACTGGCTGTTACCGTGTTTGGCATGGCAGTCACGGCGACCGGTGTCTACCTCGCGTTCGACGGAGGTCCAGACAGGTCCCGCGCCGACGATGCGGGGATCGGTCCCTACGACGAGATCGTCCTGCGCGGTGCCCGTGCAGTCGGAGAGCGCGCCGGACTCGGCAAGGTCATCGCGCTTCGCAGCTCGGCCGGAAGCTGGCGCGACGCCGACTCCTCTTCGAGCGGATCGGATCAGACGAGCGGGACGAGACACGGCAACCTCCGCATAAGCGCGGGAAATGCCGGGATCCTCGTCCGCTTTTCCGACGATGAGGTCGCCGGCCAGGTTCCTGTTCCCGACCTCGGTCCGTTCGCGCAGGTTCTCGTCGGAACGCACGAGGTGCGCGGAGACGAGGAGACGCTGGCGGTGCGGGTGTCACGGATATCACCGTGGCAGATGACCGACAAGGCTGGCCCGGAGTTCCAGGGCGCGATCAGAGAGGCACTCGTTTTCGTGGCGAGCGGGCATTCGTTCGGGAATCGTCCGCGACAGGCCGTGGTGACCGGCGAGCCTCCCCCGTCGCGGGCCGAGTCGCCGAAGGCGGATGTCCCGAAGCCAGCAAACGCGCCGGCACCAGTGGACGATGAAGCCGGGCCGTCGGTCTGGGTCGATCGGGTCCGGACGGCGCCGAAAATCTACATCTCGCGCCCCGATCCGAAGCGCTAGACGCTCTCGCTCGCGCTGACCGTGCGGGCGGCCCCAAGGTAGAGGACGATCGCAGCGGCGCCCATCGCGAACACCGGCGAGAAATACGCCAGCAGATCGAACGGCCCGATGAGGCTCGTACCGCGCGCCTGCAGAACCTGACTCACGAAGAGGGGTAACGACAAGAGGACGTACTCGGCCTCCACCACCAGCGCAGCGATCGCCAGCGTTCGCCACGTTCGCGACGCCCGGCGGAGGATCACGTACCCCATGGCGACCCCCGCGCCGATCGCAAGGAGCAGAAGAAACAGTGGCCACACGGGCGACCCGACGGTGGCGGGTCCGAGGATGAGGTTGAGGACCGCGCCGCCGAGGCTTTCAACAAGCGCGAAGACCCCGGCCGCCTCGAACGTTGGATTTCGGTCGCCCGGGCCGGTCGTTAGCCACCGAGCGAGCGCGAACGCGAGCGCCACACCGAGCAGCTGTGGCCAGAGTGCGATGAGGTAGCTGGCGATGGAGCAGACCGCGAAGGCTTGTCCCTCGCCGAACTCGCCGCAGAAGCGGAACTGACCCGGCAGACCGAGGAGCCTCTCCATGAACACAACTCCCACGTAGCCGGCGACCCCCGCGCGCCCGCCGGAAACCCAGGCGACCGCGAGCGCGGCGGCGGTCCCGGCGAGGCGCGCGACCTCGAACGGCGCGGGAAGCGGGGTCTCGCGGGTCGTCGAGCGGAGAAGCAACGAAACAAGGATCGTCACGAGCGCCGAGACAAGGAGTCCGGCCCCGAACGCCGCCAGCACCGACCAAAAAACAGGGGCGCGCGCGACACGCGGATGCGGTAAGCCGCGCGCGAGCGTGACGACTTCAGGGAACTCGCGTCGCAGTCCGTCGAGCATCGCGCCCCTATTCTGGCTTTATGGGCTTGGAGACTGGTACCGAGCGCGACGTCCTGGTCCTGGCGAAGACCATCGCGGCGAACGAGTTTCCGGTCGAGCGTCCTGGCGTCATCGCGCAGGACCGCGCGAGCGGCGCGCTTCTACGCCTCGCGCCGTTTCCGTGGAAGGGCGCCGACACCGACCCGCCGGTCCAGCGCTGGGCGTGGCTCCAGCTGGGCGCCTTACGGGACGAGCGCGATCCTCGACCGGAGACCCACACCGTGCAGGGAGAGATCCTCCCGACGGGCTACGTCGAGGCGAAAGAGGGGTGGCGCCTGCGATGGCCTTTCGTCCGGCCGCACCTGCGTGGGTCGGTCGAGGCGCTCGTCGAGCTGTCGCGCGCTCGCATCGCGACGATGGGATTCGTTCGACCCGGGCAGGAGATCGATGTCGTCCAGCTTCCGCTGCGCCTGCGGTTTCGTTGCGCGAGCGACGAGTGCGACACCACGCACGAGCTCCCGGTGCTCGACTGGGAGCTTCACTCGCTCGCGCAAGCGACGCGTTCTCGGTACGGGCCCTCCTGGGCCACGAAGTTCCGCGAGACATGGGGCGCCGGTCTGGCCGAACGCTACGACGTGCATCTTTTGCTCTCGGCGTACGCGCAGGCACCGACCAAGCTCTACGTGGCCGGACTCTTCTATCCGCCGAGAGTGGCTGAGGACGCACACGAGCATGTGCACCACGTCGAGCACCGTCGCCACGTCGGCTAAGTCAGACTTTCCCGGCGAGCTCCCTGGGCGTGTCGTGTCGCTCGAGGCCGAGCTCGCCCGGCTTGCCCCCGTACCCATGCGGGAAAATCCGCAGCAGCAGGTAGGTGCCGGTGGTCGGGTCGTCCGAGCGTTCGACGACGAGCGACGGTCCCCAGCGCGAGTCGAAGCGCTCGCCGACATCCGGCTTTGTCTTTGCGAACTCGAAGCCTTCTTTGTCCCACTGGAGCACCGCGTAGCTCCGAACCACGCGCTCCTCGTCCCCGCCTTCGTCCGGACGCCAGCGATGCTCTGCCGGATGCTCTCGCTGACAGACCGCGGGCGAACCCGAGTGGAGTAAGACCCACTTATAGACGTCGGCATCCTTCGACTGGGCACCCTGGGGATACGCTTCTCGGTGCAGCTTTTCGCCGACGGTGCAGAGGTAGTAGAAAAGCATGTCGGGAGCAGGATAGCCAGACATGGAGCCACGCACGATCACGGTCGAAGGCCTCCGGACACGCGTTCTCGTCGAGGACGGCGGCGCGAATCGCGAGCCGATCGTGCTCGTTCACGGCGTCGGTGGCTGGGCCGAGAACTGGCGACCGGTCATGCCTGCCCTGGCCTCGACCGGACGTCAGGTCATCGCACTCGACCTCCCCGGCTTTGGACAGAGTGAAGCCCCACGGCGGGTCCGCTACTTCGGGCCTGATGAAGCTTTCTATCCACGCTTCGTCATCGCCGCGATGGACGTCCTCGGGATCGAACGCGCGCACATCGCAGGGAACTCGATGGGCGGTGCGATCGCGTACATGACGGCCGTGACCGCGCCGCTCCGGACACGCTCGATCGTCCTCGTGGCGCCTGGGGGTCTGGGACGCGATGTCGCCTTCTTCCTGCGGGCCTGCTCGCTGCCCGGGTTCGGTCTTGTGGCGCGGCTGCCCCGACCGCGCGGCGCCGCGCGGAACGTTCTGCGCACGTGCTTTTACGACGCGAGGCGGATCACACCCGAGCTCTACGAGGAGGCGGAGCGGTACGGCAACAGCTCGTTCCCGGAATTCGTGCGCGCGCTTTCCGCGGGCGTGGGTATCCGCGGCGTTCGGCGCTCATTGCGCGAGGCATGGGTCGCGCGCTCCGCGCTCTATACCGGCCCGGCCCTGGTGGTGTGGGGCCGCGAGGACTTCGTGCTTCCGCTGCGGCATCTGGCCGACGTCCACGCCACGCTGCGGCAGGCGCAGGTCGCGCTGATCGACCACTGTGGGCATATGCCCCAGGCGGAGCGCCCCGATGAGTTCCTCGCCGCGACGCTTCCATTCCTCGATCAGGCGGAGCAAGCCGCGGCGGCCTAGTGGCAGGGAACTGGCACCATTGAAGGCGGATGAAGACGGGCACCCGCCCCGACATCGCGGTCACCACTCCTAAAGCGAAGCTCCGCCTCAGCGCTCAGGACGTCCTCGCCGATTACCGGCTCGCCGTTCGCAGCCGGGCGGCGAGCGAGCTGTCGAGGCGCGAAGTCCTCGTCGGAAAGGCTCCCTTTGGCATCTCCGGCGAGGGTAAGGAGGTCGCCCAGCTGGGAATGGCGCACGCCTTCAGGCCGGGTGACTGGCGATCCGGGTACTACCGGGACCAGACTTTCATGTTCGCGGTCGGCCTGGCCGATCTTTCCCAGTATTTCGCGCAGCTCTACGCGGATCCCGACGTCGTCCGCGACCCGAACTCCGCCGGTCGCCAGATGCTCAGCCACTTCGCGACGCGCACGCTCGACGAACGAGGGCGCTTCAAGGACCTGCTCGCGACGGGGCAGTCCGCGTCGGAGCTGTCCCCCGTGGCGGCGCAGATGCCTCGTTCGGTCGGTCTGGCTTGGGCATCACGGCTGTATCGCGAATCGCCGGCGGCACGTTCGGTCGCGCGCGGCTTCTCCCGCGCCGGCGAGGAGGTCTGCTTCGCGACGATCGGGAACGCGGGGACCAGCGAAGGCGTGTTCTGGGAGAGCCTGAACGCGGCGGGAGTCCTGCAGATCCCTCTGGTGATCTCTGTATGGGACGACGGCTATGGGATCTCGGTGCCCAACGAGTTCCAGACGACGAAGGGCTCGATCTCCGCGGTACTCGAAGGATTCCGGCGGGACCAGAACGGGACGGGCATCGACCTGTACACCGTGAGGGGCCACGACTACGTCGCGTGCTGCGACGTCTACCAGCTCGCGGCCGAGCGCGCCCGTCGCGAGCACATCCCGGCTGTCATCCACGTGACCGAGATGACACAACCGCAGGGACACTCCACGAGCGGCTCCCACGAGCGCTATAAATCCAAGGACCGTCTCCGGTTCGAGATCGAGTTCGATCCGATCCGCCGAATGCGGGAGTGGATCATTCGCGAAGAAATAGCGGATGCGGCGACGCTCGACGAGCTCGAGCGGGTGAGCCGCACGGATGTCGAACGCACCCGCGAAGAGGCCTGGGAGGCGTATCAGGAGCCGATCCGCGCCGAGACCGAACAGGCTCTCGCGGTCCTCGAGGCGGCGGCCGCGGAAGGCCAGACCGATCTCGACGCGCTCGTCGAGGAGCTGCGCACCACCGACTCTCCGAGCCGGCGGCTCATCGCATCGACGGCGCGCCGCGCGCTCGCCGCACTTCGCGGTGGCGGAGGATCCGCGCGTGATGACCTCGCCGCGTTCGTCGAGTCGTACGCGAAGCACAACGACGAGCTTTTCAACTCGCACCTCTACAGCCGTTCGGCGGAGTCTCCCCTCCGGATCGGCTCGGTCGCGCCGGCGTATCCCGGCGACGCCGAGGTGGTGGACGGCCGGATGGTGCTCCTGCGGTGCTTCGACGCGAACCTGGAGCGCGACCCGCGGATCCTCATCCTCGGCGAGGACGTCGGAAAGCTCGGCGACGTCAACCTCGTCTTCGAGGGACTGCAGGCAAAGCACGGCGAGCAGCGCGTTATCGACACCGGCATACGCGAGGCGACGATCCTGGGGCAGGGGATCGGCGCGGCCCTTCGGGGACTCCGGCCGGTCGTGGACATCCAGTACGTCGACTACCTGCTCTACGCGCTCGAGCTCGCGTCCGACGACCTCGCGACGCTGCACTGGCGCACCGGCGGTGGCCAGAAGGCGCCGGTCCTCATCCGCACGAAGGGCCATCGGCTGCAGGGCATCTGGCACACCGGATCGCCGATGGCGACGATCGTCTCGTCGCTGCGCGGGCTCCATGTCGCGGTGCCGCGCGACATGACGCGCGCGGCCGGCCTCTACAACACGCTGCTGCGCGGCGACGACCCCGCGCTTCTCATCGAGGTGCTCTCGGGCTATCGGCTGAAGGAACGTCTGCCGGAGAACGTCGGTGAGTTCACGATCCCGCTCGGCGTCACCGAAACGCTCCGCTCGGGCTCGGACGTCACGCTTGTCACCTACGGCGCCCTCTGCCGGATCGCGATGGAGGCCGCGGAGGATCTCGCCAGCGTAGGTATCGAGACCGAGATCATCGATGTGCAGACGCTGCTCCCGTTCGATCGCGATCACGCCATCGCCGAATCCGTGGAGAAGACCCGCGCGCTGCTCGTCGTAGACGAGGACGTGCCGGGTGGCGCGTCGGCGTACATCGTGCGCGAGGTCGTCGAGACTCAGGGCGCGATCGATCACCTGGACGTCGGGCCGCGGACGCTCACGGGAGCCGCGAACCGTGTCGCCGTCGGCAACGATGGAGACTACTTCTCGAAGCCGAATCGCGAGGACATCTTCGAGACGGTCTACGCGATCATGCGCGAGCGCCGCCCCGACGATTTCCCGCCGATCATGCCGGAGCGCCGCTCGTGATCAAGACGAACGTCCAGGCGGTGCACGACACCCTCCAAACCGAGTTCCGGCGGGATGAGCGGCTCATCCTTCTCGGCGAGGACGTCGGCGTGCGTGGCGGGGTATTCCGCGTCTCGGACGGCCTCATCGAGGAGTTCGGAGCCGATCGGATCATCGACACGCCGGTCGCCGAGTCGAGCATCGTGGGCGTCGCCATCGGCGCAGCACTCGGCGGTCTCATCCCGATCGCGGAGATGCAGTTCGCGGATTTCAGCGCCCCGGCCTTCGAGCAGATAGTCGACGAGGCCGCCCGCATGCGCTACCGGTCAAACGGCGCCTGGGGAGTTCCGATGGTGATCCGCATGCCGTGGGGCGGGGCGATTCACGGTGCGCTCTATCACTCCCAATCGGTCGAGGCCTTCTACGCTCACGTGCCCGGACTCAAGGTCGTCGTGCCGTCGACGCCGTACGACATCACCGGCATGCTGCGAAGCGCGATCCGCGATCCCGATCCGGTGATCTTCCTCGAACACAAGGCGACCTACCGTTCGGTGAAGGGCGATGTTCCGGAGGGCGACTACACCGTTCCCCTGGGACCGGCCGACGTGAAGCGCGAGGGCACCGACATCACGGTCTACGCCTACGGCCTCATGCTGCATCACTCGCTCGCCGCGGCCGAGACCCTCGCCGCCGACGGTATCTCCGCGAATGTCGTGGATATCCGGAGCCTCCGCCCCCTCGACGTGGAAACCATCCTGCGGGAAGCGCGGAAGACCGGAAAATGTTTGGTTGTTTATGAAGACAACCGCATGTTCGGCGCCGGCGCCGAGATTGCCGCATTGGTCGCCGAGGAGGCCTTCAGCGATCTGGATGCTCCGGTGATGCGCATCGGCGGTCCAGAGGTGCCCGCGATGCCGTACAACAAACCACAGGAAGACTGGTTCATGCCCGATCCGGCGAAGATCGCGGCCAAGATGCGCGAGCTGGCCGCGTACTAGGAGAGATCAAACTTGACACGAGCGAGGACTGGCTTTGGCAGGACGAGCGAGACCACCCGCCGGGGGCGTCTCCGGCGAAGCTGGAGATTGATCAATGGCTTTTGAGCTGAAGATGCCCAAGCTCGGCGAGTCCGTCACCGAAGGCACGATCGGGAAGTGGCTCAAGCAGCCCGGCGACAAGGTGAATAAGTACGACCTCCTCGTCGAGGTCCAGACAGACAAGGTGAACACGGAGATCCCGTCGCCCGTCGCCGGGACTCTCAAGGAGGTCAAGGTCGAAGAAGGCCAGACCGTCCCGATCGGGACGCTCCTCGCTGTCTTTGACACCGCCGATGGGGAAGCCGCGGCGACTACCCCTCAAGCCCCGGCGGCACCGCCGCGCGCACCACAGCCGCAGGCTGCGGAACCGCAGCCGACTGCGGCTCAACCACCGAAACCCTCTCAACCCGGCGGAGCCCAGGCCCCGACGGGCCCGGGCGCCCCCGCCGGGCGGGGGCCCTCGGTGGTTGAGCCGCCCAGACCAGCTCAGGCTCCCGCTCCGGCGCGCGCGGCTTCTTCATCACCTCAAAGTCCGTCCCCCGCGCCCCAATCCTCGGCGGCGCCGACCGTCACCGCGGAGCGCCCCGATCTCTCCGATGTGAGAGCGACGCCGGCGGTGAGGAAGCTCGCGAGCGAGCAGGGCATCGACATATCGGCGATCGAGGGCACCGGTCTCGGTGGGCGCGTGTCGCGCAAGGATGTCGAAGACTTCATCGCGCAGCGCGGGGCGTCGCAACAGCAGGCCGCGACGCGTGTCGTCCAGGCACAACCCCAAGCATCATCGCAGACGGCTCCCGCGCGCCAGGCGCCCGTCCCTTCGCTCGCCGGCGACGAGCTTGTGCCCCTCTCGCAGATGCGGCGGGCGATCGCGAACAACATGGTCCAGGCCTGGAGCGCTCCGCACGCGCATGCCGTGATGGAGGTCGACATGACCGACCTCATGCGCTACCGGGAGCGCGTCAAGGGCGAATTCCAGGAGCGCGAGGGGTTCGACCTATCGCCCGCCGCGTTCATCGCAAAAGCAGTCGTCGAGGCGCTCCGCACGGTGCCGTCCGTCAACTCGAGCTGGACGGATCAAGGACTCATTCGGCACCGCGAGCTCAATCTCGGCTACGCGGTCGCGCTTGGCGATGACGGCCTCATCGTGCCGGTCATCAAGGACGCCGACGGCAAGAGTCTGGCGGGCCTGATGCGCTCCATCCGCGACGTCGTCGATCGCGCGAAGGCGCGACGGCTCACTTTGGACGATCTTTCCGGCGGCACCTTCACACTCAACAACACCGGTCCGCTCGGCACGGTCGTCTCTAGCCCGATCGTCCCGCCGGGCCAGGCCGCGATCCTTTCGTCGGAATCGATTCGCAAGCGGCTTGTCGTCACGGATGAGGACGCGATCGCGATCCGGCAGATGATGAACATCGTCATCGGCTTCGACCACCGTGTCGTCGATGGATCGACGGCCGCGCGCTTCCTCACGGCCGTCCGCGACTGGCTTCAGTCCACGGGCACGTCGGTCCCGGTGTACTAGTGGCCGACCTCGCGCCGATCAAGTTCGAGATGCCCGGCGACGTCGAGCGGCCGCGCTCGCGCGGGCGCAGCGCCGCGAACACCGTCGTCCCGATCGACCGCGCTCGTCCCGAGTGGCTCAAGGTCCGTCTTCCGATGGGCCCGGAGTACGAGACCCTCCGGCGGCTCATGCGATCGAAGTCGCTTCACACGGTCTGCGAGGAGGCCCACTGCCCGAACATGGCCGAGTGCTGGGGCGCGGGCACCGCGACCTTCATGATCCTCGGCGACACGTGCACACGCTCGTGCGGCTTCTGCGCGGTGAAGACCGGTCGTCCAGGCAGCGTCGATCTCGACGAGCCGGCCCGCGTGGGCGCCGCGGTTGCGCAGATGGCGCTCGGCCACGCCGTCGTTACGAGCGTGAACCGCGACGAGCTCGTCGACGGCGGCGCTGCGCTCTTCGCCGCGACCATCCGCGAGATCCGCGCCCAGTCACCGGGAACGACCGTCGAGGTGCTCATCCCGGACTTCACCGGGGACCCCGCCGCTCTCGACGCGGTGCTCGCCGAGCGCCCGGAGATCCTGAATCACAACGTTGAGACGGTCGAGCGCCTGTATCCGCGCGTCCGACCGCAGGCCCGCTATCCACGGTCGCTCGAGGTGCTCCGCCGCACGAAGGAGCGAGCGCCTGACCTCGTCTGCAAGAGCGGCATCATGGTTGGACTCGGCGAGACCCAGGAAGAAGTGCTCGGGACGATGCGCGATATCGCCGCGCAGGGGACCGATGTGCTGACGGTCGGCCAGTATCTACGGCCGTCGCCGACGCATCTGCCGATCGAGCGCTACTGGACGCCCGCTGAGTTCGCGTCCCTTCATGACGAGGGGATGACGATGGGGTTCCGCCATGTCGAGTCGGGACCGCTCGTGCGTTCTTCCTATCACGCGGAGCGACACGTGGCCCTTGGGTAGATCGCTGCACGCGACCTGGCTCGGGCGCGTCCCGTACGTGGACGCGTGGCGAATGCAGGAGGCGGTCGCGACGCGCGTGCGCAACGGAGGAGCCGAACGCCTGTTGCTGCTCGAGCACGATCCCGTCTACACGATCGGGCGCCGAGGAACGACGGACCACCTTCTCGTCGGTCCGGAAGTTCTCCGTGCGTCGGGGGCCTCCGTGTATCGCGTGGATCGCGGCGGCGACATCACATACCACGGCCCCGGCCAGCTCGTCGGTTACCCCATCACCGGGCTTGCGGAGGGCGCCGACCTCGTGGGGTACGTCCGTGCGATCGAGGAGGCCTTGCGCGACGCGCTCGCAAGTTACGGGGTCGCGTCGCGTACCGAGCGGGGCAAGACCGGGGTGTGGGTTGACCTGCCCGATGGGCGGCCAGCGAAGATCGGCGCGATCGGCGTGCGCGTCTCGCGCGGCGTGACAACGCACGGCTTCGCGCTCAACGTGTCTACCGATCTTGCCGCGTTCGATCGAGTCCTTCCCTGCGGCTTTCAGCACGAGGTCGCGTCCCTCGAGCGGCTCGGCGTGTCGGCGCACGTGGCGGAGGTGGGAGAGCGATGCAGTCGTGCGCTCGCCGATCACCTGGGGCGGGATCTGATCATCGATACGTCGGTCGAACCGCCACGTGACGCGGAAATCCCCACGAACGCACCCGTTCGCGCAGCGGTCGACCTCCTTGCGGAGCCGCTCCCGGCCTAGGCTCCGCGGGTTGCTGATGGGGACTCATGCGTTTGCAGTAGTCGGCCACCATGCGGCCGTATGGTCCTGGGAAAGCCACCACCCGGTCGGGTGACCGAACGCGCTATGGAGACACGACGAACTCGACATAGCGTTAGGGCTACGGTGGGAATGAAATTTAGCAAACCAGCGATCACACGGACCCTCGGTGACGAGCCGATGGTGAACCTCGACGCGTTGGCGCTCACCCAGCGCATCGGAAGCATCTCGCACGCCGAGAAGCCGGTGACCTCCCCGATCTACCAGTCGCTCGCCGAACGGCAGCAGCCATACGAGGCGAAGTGGCGGAGGGCCCTCAGGCCTCGCTAGCCGACGCGCTCGCCATCGCCGCTCGCTATTTGCTCTTCTTGCCGATCGTGCGGATGAACGTCTCAATCGGGATGGCCGAGAGCGTCTCGATCTGTACGGTGCCTCGGGCGCCGAGTCCCACGGAGACACGCGAGATCGTCTCGTTGTCCTTCGCCTCGACGATGTTGACGAAGTCGTAACGACCGAGCGTCGCGTACTGCGCGACGACGCGCGCCCCCATGGCCTCGATCTCTTCGTTGACTTTCTTGATGCGCCGCGGGTTCGATTGCAGCGTCTTCACGCCGGCCGCGGTCACCTTCGTGAGAAGGACGTATGTCGCCACGATGCTCCCTCCAGCCCCATACTCGAACGCGAGCATATGCCGACGTTCACTCGGGCTCAGGCTGAAGCCCTCCTCCCGAAAGTGCGCCCCCTCCTCGAAGACCTTCAGCGACGCAAGGCGTCATACGACCGGCGTCCCACCGATCCCGTCGCGAAGGAGATCAACGCCCTGCTCCTCGAGATCGCGCACCTCGGCGTCGACGTGAAGGACCCCGATCAGGGGCTCATCGACTTCCCAGCGATGCGCCGCGGACGCGAGGTGTTGCTCTGCTGGAAGCTTGGCGAAGGCGATCGCATCAGCTACTGGCACGACGTCGAGACGGGATTCGCGGGCCGGAAGCTCATCGAAGACTAGGGGCTGTCGCAACGCGCGACGCGACCCCTTTGTCGCGACATGTGGCGCTGATCGTCCGGCCCAACGTTACCGACAGTCCTACCGCGCGCGGGCTTCGCCCGACGTTAATCAGACGAGTCGATGCAACGAAAGGGGGGTCTGACGGTCGAACCAATCGGCTCGTAATAGGGAGGAGAGGGGCGGGAGGTCCTCGTGGGACGAGTCCTATCCGCACTCATCACGATCGCGATCGCTTCCGCACCGGCGGTCGTAGCCGGGACCTACGTCGTCGCTCCAGCGGTCACCACGACCGCGACCGTCGACAGCGGCGCCGCGAAGACGGCCACCAGCGCGAGCCTGACCACGACGCAACAGGCCGCGACGACCACAACCGCGAGCACCGCGACTACCGCGACCATCGCCACGGCGACTGTTGCAACGACCGGCAATGGCGCTCCGAACGGTGCGCACTACAACCTCAACATCATCGGCGTCTCCAAAGACAAGACCGCGACGATGACGGTCGGCGACGGGCACCGCATCTTCGTCCAGCTCAACGGCGGAGAGGACGCCGTCAGTCTGAACGGCAAGCTCGCCAATCAGTTGAACAAGGTCAACAAGATCTTGCTGCAGCCGGCGCCTGCCGGTGAGAGCTTCCAGGTCTTGGACGCCAACGCGACCGACAGCAACGGTGCACTCTTTCAGCTTCCGGCCGATGTCTCAGCGACATGGACCGTGTGGGCTCGAGCGCTCGGCAAGCCGGGCGGCAAGTCAAACACCACCACTTGCGCGACGACCGCCGGCGTCGACGGCGTATTCGGCACCGCGGACGACGAACTGATCTGCTCCCTCTCGACGCTCTCGATGGAACGGACGAAGGGAAAGCAGACCTTCGTGAATGCCTCGGCGGAGCTGCTCTTCATCACGATCACGGTCGACCCCACCGCGAACACCGCTCTCGCGACCTGCCTCGGCGTGACCACGGCAACCGATGTCACGCTTTCGCTCTTCAACGGTTGCCTTCAGAACTACTTCTGGAATTACGACAACCAGGGTCTCAAGCTGCTGCAGCTGCGGTTCTATCCCATGAGTGGGGTGGGCGGCTGACGGTCAGCGCCATGACGGGCTGATTTCCACGATCTCGCGCGAGGCCGGGCACCAGCACCCGGCCTCGCGCACATTTGTGCGACAGCGTTCGCACATTTTGACGACGTCTTCGCACGTTTGGAGGACAGACACGCACGACGTGTTCTGTCTAAATCTCGCGGTTGGAGAGTCACGACCTTGCCTGGGCAGCGGGATTCTTCGATGGCGAGGGGTGGGCCAATCGGAGTGGCCGCGGTGTCCACTCGCGGATCAATCAGGCGGGGCTCGACGGCGTCCCCGAGGTGCTCACCAAGTTCAAGAGGATCGTCGACGTTGGCCGCATTCACGGCCCGGTAATCGTCGAGGGCAGGCAGCCGCTCTACTACTGGGAAGCCACATCGCGACCGGACCTTCTCCGAGTCGTCGACCGGATCGGTCCGTGGCTCTGCGTGGTCAAACGCGCGGAGTTCGGGCGAACGTTGGGAACGTTGCCGGCTCAGGTGTGGCCGGGTTCGATGAGCGAGGAGCTCGCGTGGGCCGGCGGCTTCTTTGACGGTGAAGGATCGACATATCTCGAGAAGCACCGGACCCATCCCGGGTACATGGTGCCGAGACTCTATGTTCCTCAGTGCGCGGAGGTCGGAATCGCCCCCGAGCTCGTCCGTTTGAAGTCGGCGTTGGGTGAGATTGGTGCGATCTCGGGTCTGAGACCCGGTAAGGGGAACTCCAAACCTCACAGGCGTTGGCGTGTCTCGACTCCGACCGATGTACAGCTGGGACTTCATCTGCTGTGGCCCTTCATCGGTGTCGTCAAGAGAACCCAAGCGCAACGTGTCTTGCAGACCATCCACTCGCAGCGCGATTTGCCCCGTGGGAATCCGGCCTTCGGTGTGGCCGGCGCGCGCTATTGCCTGCGGGGCCACGACAAGTGGAACGCGCGCATTCGGCCGTTCAAAGGCCGAGGAAAAAACGCGGAAGATCCGATGAATCACCTGCACCAATGTCTGGCATGCGTCCGCGAGGACGCGCGCGCGAAGAGAAACAAAAAGCGACGGCCATGAGCCGTCGCTTTCGTCTGTCTCCTAGTAGGTTACTTGTTGAAGTAGTTCTTGTTGATCTCGATGTAGTTCTTCCACTTGTCGGGCACAGCATCTTCAGGGAAGATGGCGCTCACCGGACACACCGACTCACACGCACCGCAATCAATGCATTCATCCGGATGAATGAAGTACATGTTGTCTGCATCAGTTGTATATATGCAGTCAACAGGACAGACATCAAGGCATGATGCGTCCTTCACGCCGATGCACGGTTCCGTGATCACGTAGGCCATTTCTGATTCGCTCTCCCGTTTCGAACATGTGGAAAGAATCGCGTGATCTTTTCTCAGCCTATCATCGCGCGACGTGAGTAGCGAAATCGCCGAGTTCCCATTGCCGGCCGACGTGACCGAGGAAGAACGTGCTACCGCGAAGCGCGAGATCGGCAAGTACACGAAGGTCCTCGGCGAGGAACCGCGCGTCATCCGTTTTGCCGGTAGAACGATCGGTCAGACAGGGCCGGTCTGGCACTTTCAATACACGCGGCTTTACGAGCTCCCCAAGGGTTATCTGGTAGCCGCGCACGATCTGCACGAAGGGATCAAGGTCGCCTACGCCGAGCGGCCGGAGGAACTTCCCAAAGCGTTCGACAACGATCTCGTCCGCGAGTTCGTCGAGGACGAGCTCCGCTACCGCAAGATCATCGGATCCGAGCACGCCCGAGCCGAGTAGCCGCTCGCGCAAATCGGCGCGTCCGCCGAAACGGCAGCCTCAGGGGGCACCCGACGAGCCGGCGCGTGCCCGGTGCTCCGACCCGCCACCGGCAGCGCTTCTCCGCGGGATCGCGCAGTTCAACGCGGGAGAGTTCTTCGAGCAGCACGAAACGCTCGAGCTCTTGTGGCGGGATACAGCCGCGCCGGTACGCCATCTGTATCACGGCATCCTTCAGGTCGGCGTCGGCTTTCACCACTGGCGTGGCGGCAATTTCCACGGCGCGTCGGTGCTTCTCGAAGAGGGAATCGAACGTCTCCGCCCGTTCGTGCCAAGTTGCCAGACGATCGATGTCACGGGGCTCATCGCCGACGCGACCGCCGCGCGGGAGGAGCTTCTCGCCCTCGGTCCCGGGCGGATGGGTGAGTTCGACCTCGCGAGCGCCCCGCAGGTACGCTTCGCGCGATGACCGAAGGCGCGCGCGAGTGGGCCAAGCGGCTCGGCGCGGTCGGTGTCTGGACGCACGATGTCGAGCGAATGTCTGCCGCGGACGCACGGGACTACGTGCACGCGATCGAGTCGTTCGGGTTTAAAGCGCTCTGGGTACCGGAGAGTCTCGGCAGTAAGGAGGCCTTTGCTCACGCGAGCCTCCTCTTGGGCGCGACGACGAATCTCGTTATCGCGACCGGCATCGCCAACATCTGGGCGCGCGACCCCGTCGCGATGGCGAACGGAGCCCGCACTTTGGTCGACGCTTACCCCGGCCGCTTTCTGCTCGGGCTCGGCGTGAGCCATGCCCCGATCGTGCAGACGCGCGGGCAGAGCTACGCGCGTCCGCTCGAGTACATGCGCGAGTACCTCGACGCGATGGATGCCGCTCCGTACGTCGGACCGAAGGTCGACGTGCCCCGGGTGCTCGCGGCCCTTGGGCCGCACATGCTGCGGCTCTCCGCCGAGCGCACGCTCGGTGCGCATTCGTACTTCGTCCCGATGGAGCACACCACGCTCGCGCGCAAAGAGCTAGGCCCCGCGCCGCTTCTCGCGGTCGAGCAGGCGGCGGTCCTGAACGAAGATCCCGTCGCCGCGCGCGGGATCGCACGGCGACACATGAAGCGCTACCTCGAGCTCGACAACTATGTGAACAATCTGCGGCGCCTCGGGTGGGGCGATGCGGACCTCGCCGAGGGCGGCAGCGACAAGCTCGTCGACGCCATCGTCGCTTGGGGCGGCACCGGCGCGATCAAGGGTCGCATCGACGAACACCGGAAGCGCGGCGCCGACCACGTCTGCCTTCAGGTGCTACGCGCCGATCCGAAGGGCTCGCCGACCGCGGATCTCGAGCGTATCGCGAAGGTGGTGCTCTAGCTCCCGTCCTTCTCCGGAAACTCGACCGGTGTGAATCCGGGCTGGTCCCAGCCCAACACGGTGTAGGGCGGGAGATTCACCGCCTCGACGCCGCGAAGCTCGGGAATGTCGCCGAGCAGCGCGCGCTCGATCCCGCTCTTGAGCTGCAGCGTCGCGACGAGCCGTCCCGTCCGCGGCCGCGTCACCGAGACGCGGATCCGGGCGATCGCATCCTCCACGTCGACGAGCTCGACGTGGCCGCCCGTCCTGGAGAGATAACGCTCCATCTCGGTGAGCTTCGCGGCAACGCGCTCGGCGAGGTCAGCCATCTTGAGCGAGCATACGGAAACCTAGTCGAGGAGGTCTGCCTTGTGTTATCCGCCGGGCGCTCAACCGCCCGACGTTCCCTTCGATCTCCTTCCTCCGATGACCGGTGGATCCGGCGGCGAGGGCGTGACCCTGACGAGCGCCGATGGAACGAAGTTCCGCGCGCATCTTGCACGTGCCGGAGAGGGCGACGCGGGCGTCGTCATCGCGCCGGACGTACGCGGGCTGCACTCGTTTTACGAGGATCTCGCCGAGCGGTTCGCGTCGGCCGGCATTCACGCGATCGCCTTCGATTACTTCGGGCGTACCGCAGGGATGGATCGGCGCGCGGACGACTTCGACTACATGCCCCACGTGCGCCAGACCACGCCGAAGAGCGTCTTCGCTGACATCGCCGCGAGCCGAGCGAACCTCGAGAAAGAGACCAAGGCCCGCCGCGTGTTCGTGCTCGGCTTCTGCTTCGGCGGACGCATCGCCTTCCTGTCATCGGCCGAACAGCCCGGTCTCGCCGGCGTCGTCGGCTTCTATGGCCGGCTCGGCAAGCGCGAGAACGAGGTCTGGCCGGTCCCGGCGGAACAGGCGGCGCGCATGCGCGCACCCGTACTCGGTCTCTTTGGCGGCGACGACGCGAGCATCCCTTCGACCGACATCGCGGCCTTCGATAGCGCACTGACGAGCGCGAAGCTGAAGCACCACCTCGAGACCTACCCGGGTGCGCCGCACTCGTTCTTCGACCGAACGTTCAGCGAGCACAAGAGGGACTGCGACGACGCCTGGCGGCGAGCCCTGGCGTTCATGAAGACCGGCGACCCGGCGAAGAGAGGGTGACCCTGGACGGCTCGATCGTCGCCTTCACAGGCATCGCGGCGCTGCTCACGATCCTGCCTGGGGCGGACATGGCGCTGGTCGCGAAGGTCACGTTGCTCGACGGAAGGCGTGCGGCGTTCTTTACGAGCCTCGGCATCTGCACCGGCCTGCCCGTCCACGCGACCGCATCGGCGCTCGGGCTCTCGCTCATTCTCGCGACGAGCGCCGAAGCTTTCACGGTGGTGAAGTTCGCCGGTGCCGCATACCTCGCCTATCTCGGGGTCCGCACGATCCGGGACTCGCTTCGGCCCGGCAACGATGCCGTGGCCGTGGCGACCCGGGCCCGCACGTCTCGCGCCGCCTTCGCGCAGGGCTGGCTGTCGAACGTGCTGAACCCGAAGGTCGCGCTGTTCTACCTGACCTTCCTGCCGCAGTTCATCTCACCGGGCGACAACGTCCTCGCCAAGTCGCTTCTGCTGGCGGGGATCCATGCGGTGCTGGGCCTCGTCTGGCTGCCGCTGTACGCATATGCGATCGACCGCATCGGCGCGGTCGTCCGGGGGGCGCGACGCTGGCTGGAGCGCGTGTCGGGCGCCGCCCTTGTCGGCCTTGGGGTGCGTCTCGCGCTCGAGCGTCGCTGAGCGCTTCACGCGATACGGAACACCGCCGTCGAGTCGGCTAGCCTCAGGTTGATGCGCTCTTTCTGGCTCTTCGTCGTCGGCACGGTCGGGTTCGTGCTGATCAGCTACTTCGAACAAGTCCCGGTGCTCGGCTGGCTCGGCGCCCTCATCTCTGTTGTCGCCTGGGTCACGCTCGGACGCGCGCTCGCACGGGAGGGAGCGTCCGCGACGATGACGTCCGGGATCCTCGGCGCATGGACCGGATTTGTCGGAGCCTTCAGCGGGTGGGCGTTCCAAACGGGGAATCTGTTCGGCCTGACGACGCCCGGCCTCGACCGCCTGGGCGCGGGCTTCGGCTTCGTGGGCGCTTCGCTCGGTCTCCTGTACTGGCCGTTGATCGGAGCGCTGGTGTGCGCCGCGGCGGCGTTCTTCTCCTTAGGACGCCGACTGGCGTAGGGCTACCGACAGAGAGACGGAACCGCGGGTGGCACTGGCGAGCGGGTTGTGCGCGAGCCGCGGGTGCCCCGGGAACCGGCCACGCGGAGTGAGCGCAGCGAACGACGCGGAAGGTCGGGAGGGTGCGGCGAGCGCGCGGCCCCGAGCCAGGGACAGGACCCGCGGTTTCGTGATCGAGAAAGTGCCGCGTTAGGCGACGCGGCGGCGTTTGTGAGAAACGTAGTCGACGAGAACGTATTCGCCGAGATGCTCCGGTTCAACGTAGAAGGCCCGCCCATTGTTGATCTT
>WNGC01002292.1_pt1 | contig 22900 bp, 22 predicted proteins | sample 5400051 | NCBI WGS metagenome assembly WNGC01 (sample SAMN13153368, study PRJNA577476) | soil metagenome | isolation source: 20 cm soil or saprolite under grassland replicate 2 | place: USA:California | collected 2016-06-15
CAGCGGATCACGGGTGCGCGGACCAAACGGGCAGCGATTGAGACTGCTTTAGAAGAGCTCGTCCGTAGGCGCAAGGCGGCGGAACTCGCGAAGCTCGCGGGGAAGGTCCCGATTCGGCTGACGCAGCGGGCACTGCGGGCGATGCGGAAGGGCCGTTAGGATGCCCACCCTTGTCGACACATCCGCGTGGATAGAGTTTTTTCACCCCAGAGGCGCGGCGGGTGTGAAGCACATCCTTGCGTCGGCACTACAAGACGGGATCGTGGTTACGGTGGCTCCGGTGCTCACCGAGCTACTCGCCGGTCTCGAGCCCGGTCGTGCGGGCGATGCTCGGGCGATCGAACGTCTACGTGCACTAGAGATGCTCGACCTCACATGGGACGTCTGTATGCGCGCCGGCGACTTGGGGCGGCGCCTCGCGCGGCGTGGTCGGCGGGCACCCACCGTGGATCTCATGATTGCCGCGGCAGCGGTTTCGAACGGGCACAACATATGGCATGCGGGTGACAAGCATTTTGCTGCAATTGAACGCGCCGGCGGGCCATCCCAGCGAGATCTCACGGAGGCAATACCGAATACCTGACCGGCTCGATGCGGATCGTGATCCCTAGGCCTGCAAGATTTTGCGGACGGCGTCTTCGACCTGGAATCCGGAACTTTCCGAATTGCACGAAACGACCGGCCGATATTATGCTGAGTGTGCACAGGGTGGTTGTGGCGCCGGCGCCCGAACGATCAGCGATTCTCTTGACAAGACCGTTCGGTATTTGATAGTACTTTGCTAAATATCCGAGCGCCGATAAGGCGTCCGCCCGGATCATACTTTCGGGCCGGCGGCAGCGCCGGCCGCGAGAGGGAGCGTGCCTAGGGTTCCGCGGCCTCCACGAGCGGCCGGTCAGGACCGAGCGGCACAGGCAGCCCACGCGGCGCCACACCTTTGGGATAAAAGCCCGAGGGAGAGGTTCCTCTCATTCAGAGGATCGCTCCCTCGGGCTGTTTGTATATGCGGGGGGGCGAAAGGCGGGGGCAGGGGGCAACGCGCCGCGCGGCGCAGCCCCTCCAGAGGACGAGGAGGGTCGCACATCGGGATCTCGGGGCTGTATCACCCACGATTTGAGCACGACAGCTGCGGGGTCGGCTTCGTGGCCTCGACCGCCGGGCGCAGCCACGCGATCCTCGAACGGGCTCTCGAGGCAGCCACCAACCTGACCCACCGCGGCGCGGTGTCGGCCGACGGCAAAACGGGCGACGGCGCCGGCGTCCTCACGCAGATCCCCCACCGGCTGCTCGCCGCCGACCTGCAGCGTCTTGAGGTCCGCGTCCACCGGCACAGCGATCTCGGCGTCGGCATGCTCTTTCTTCCCCAGGACGCGGGCGGGCAGGCGCGGGCACGGGCCATCCTCGAGGAGGCCGTCATCAAGGAAGGCGCGGTGCTCTTCGGCTGGCGGAAGGTGCCGGTGGCCGCCTCGGCCCTGGGCGCCGAAGCAGGCCGAACGCGCCCGCAGATCGAGCAGGTCCTCCTCGGCCGGCCGGAGCGCATGCGGGCGGCGGAGTTCGAGCGCGCGCTGTACCTGGCGCGCAATGTGATCGAGCGGCGGTGGGCGGCGGAGGGCATCGGGGACGCCTACATTCCGTCGCTCTCCCACCACACGGTGGTCTACAAGGGCATGTTCATCGCCCCGCAACTCCCGCGCTTCTACGCGGATCTTCGAGACCCGCTGTTCGAGACGGCGCTGGCGGTGTTCCACCAGCGCTACAGCACGAACACGTTTCCCAGCTGGCCCCTGGCGCAGCCGTTCCGCCTGCTCGCCCACAACGGCGAGATCAACACGCTGTGGGGCAACGCGAACTGGATGCGGGCCCGCGAGGGCGCGCTGCGCTCCGGCCTGTGGCGGGACCGGATGCGCGACCTGCTGCCGGTGATCCGGCCGGGCGGGAGCGACAGCGCGATGCTCGACAACGTCCTGGACCTGGTGGTGCAGTCCGGCCGGGACCTGCTCCATGCGATGATGATGCTCGTCCCCGAGGCCTGGGAGAACGCCGCCGACATGCCGGAGCCTCTGCGGGCCTTCTATCAGTTCCACGCCGGCCTCACCGAGCCGTGGGACGGACCCGCGGCCCTCGCCTTCACCGACGGCCGGGTCGCCGCGGCGGCCCTCGACCGCAACGGGCTGCGGCCCGCGCGCTACACGATCACCGACGACGGGCTGGTGATGGTGGCCAGCGAGGTGGGCGTCATCGACGTCGACCCCGAGCGCGTTATCGAAAAGGGCCGGCTGGGGCCGGGGCGGATGATCGCCGTGGACACGGCGGCCGGACGCATCCTGACGGACAAAGTCATCAAGGCCGAGCGCGCGTGGCGCCGGCCCTACACGGCCTGGGTCTCGGCCGGGCGGGTCCCCCTCGAGGCGGCAGCGCGGGGAGACGGACCGCCGCCGGCGGGGGCCGGGGGAACGGCGCCGATCGGGAGCGCGGCGTCCCCAGGCACGCACTCGGACGCGTCCGGAGACGGCGAAGGCCTCACGCGGGCGCTCATCGCGTTCGGGTACACGCAGGAGGAGGCCCACCGGATCCTGGAGCCGATGTGGAAGGACGCGCTCGAGCCGGTGTGGTCCATGGGCGACGACACCCCGCTCGGGGTGCTCTCGCCGCGCCCGCGCCTCCTCTACAATTATGTCAAGCAGCGATTCGCGCAGGTCACGAATCCGCCGATTGACCCGCTGCGCGAGCGGCTCGTCATGTCGCTCGCGACGCTCCTGGGCCCCCGCGGGAGTTTCCTGGAGGAGAGCCCCGAGCACGCGCGCCTCGTCGAGCTCCAGAGCCCGCTGCTCACGAACAGCCAGCTGGCGGACCTGCGCGCGCTGCGCGGCTTTCCGTCGCGAACCCTGCCGTGCGTCTTTCCCGCGGCCCAGGGGGGAGAGGGGCTGGAACGGGCGCTGGTCCAGCTCTGCGACGACGCGGCGTACCACGTGGAGGAAGGCGCCGCGATCCTCGTGCTCTCCGACCGCGGCGCCGATCCCGCGCGCGCGCCGATCCCGATGCTCCTCGCCGTCGGCGCCGTGCACCAGGAGCTCATCCGCCGGGGGCTGCGGATGCGGGTCGGCCTGATCGCCGAGACCGGTGAGGCGCGCGACGTCCACCACATCGCCGCGCTCATCGGCTACGGGGCCAGCGCCGTCAATCCGTGCCTCGTCTACGAAGTGATCGCTGAGGCGGCGGCGGGCGCGGGAGCCGAGCCGGCCGATGCCCTGGCGAGGTACCGCAAAGCGATCGAGTCGGGCCTCCTCAAAGTCATGTCCAAGATGGGCATCTCCACCGTCAGCAGTTACCACGGCGCGCAGATCTTCGAGGCCCTCGGGCTGGACCACGCCCTCGTGGAGTTTGCCCTCACCGGCACCCCATCGCGGCTGGGCGGCATCGGCCTCGGCGAGATCGCCGAGGACGTGTTGGAGCGCCACCGGCGGGCGTTTGGCGGCGCGTGCCCCCAGGGGCTGGGAGACCCGGGCATGTTCCGGTTCCGGAAGGACGGGGAGTACCACGCGTTCGCTCCCAACGTCGTCCGCGGCCTCCACCGGCTGGCGCTGAGCGGCAGCCGGGACGACTATCTCGCGTACGCGTGGGAGGTGATGCACCGGCCGCCGACGGCGCTGCGGGATCTCTTCGCGTTCCGCCCCGAGACCCCGGTGTCGCTCGACGAGGTGGAGCCGGCCGAGGAGATCGTGACGCGGTTCGTCGTCTCCTCGATGTCGCACGGGTCGTTGGGCAAGGAGGCGCACGAAACCCTGGCGATCGCGATGAACCGGCTCGGGGCGAAGAGCAGCAGCGGCGAAGGCGGAGAGGATCCCGCCCGGTACGGCAGGCGCTCGGACGGCGATTGGGCGAACTGCGCGGTGAAACAGATCGCCTCGGGGCGCTTCGGCGTGACCACCGAGTACCTGGCGGCCGCCCAGGAGCTCGAGATCAAGATGGCGCAGGGGAGCAAACCGGGCGAAGGAGGCCAGATCCCCGGCCTCAAGGTGACGGAAGAGATCGCGCGCATCCGGCGCTCCCAACCCGGGATCTCGCTGATCTCGCCTCCGCCGCACCACGATATCTACAGCATCGAAGACCTCGCCCAGCTGATCTACGATCTCAAGCAGGGCAACCCCCGCGCCCGGGTCTCCGTCAAGCTGGTGAGCGAGGCCGGCGTCGGCACGATCGCCGCCGGGGTGGCCAAAGCCTACGCCGACACCGTGCACATCGCGGGGTGCGACGGCGGCACGGGCGCCTCTCCCCTGGATTCGATCAAGAACGCCGGGGTGCCGTGGGAGCTCGGGCTCGCGGAGACCCAGCAGACGCTGGTGGCGAATAACCTCCGCGGCCGTGTGCGGGTCCGGGTGGACGGCGGCCTGAAATGCGCCCGCGACGTCGTGATCGCCGCGATGCTGGGGGCCGAGGAGTTCGGGTTCGGCAGCGCGGCCGTGGTCGCGCTCGGATGCGTGATGGCCAGACAGTGCCACCTCAACACCTGCCCCGTCGGCATCGCCACCCAGCGGCCGGATCTGCGGGCGAAGTTTCCCGGCACGCCCGAGCGGGTGATCAACTTCTTCCTGACGATCGCCGAGGACGTGCGCGCGATCCTGGCGTCGCTCGGGCGGCGGTCTTTGTCGGAGGTGGTGGGCCGGGCGGACCTGCTGGGCGTGGGTGAGGAGGTCCCGGTCCCGCGGGCGAGGCGGCTCGTGCTGGACGCGATCCTCGCCGATCCGGATCCCGCCGGGACCCGGGCGCGGCGCCATGTCCAGGAGCGGAACGACCGGCCGGGGGAGCCTTTCGACGACCGCATCCTCGTCGAGATCGGGGAGGATCTGGCGGCGGGAGCGGCGGTCGATCGGACATTTACGATCAGGAACGTCGACCGCACCGCCGGCGCGCGCATCGCCAGCGCCATCGTCAGGAGCCGCGGGGACGCCGGATTGCCGGACGGCGCGATCACGCTGCGGTTTACCGGCAGCGCCGGGCAGTCGTTCGGCGCGTGGTGCCTGCCCGGGATGCGCCTGCTCCTCACCGGCGAGGCCAACGACTACGTGGGAAAGGGCATGACGGGCGGGGAGATCGTGATCACCCCGCCGGACGCCCTCCTGCCGGCGTCGTTCCGCCACGTCATCGCCGGCAACACGGTGCTGTACGGGGCCACCGGAGGGCGCCTGCTGGCTGCCGGCCGCGCCGGGGAGCGGTTCGCGGTCCGCAACAGCGGGGCCGTCGCCGTCGTGGAGGGTGTCGGCGATCACGGCTGCGAGTATATGACCGGCGGGGTCGTGGTGGTCCTCGGGGACACCGGCCGCAACTTCGGGGCGGGCATGACCGGGGGCACCGCGTACGTGCTCGACGAGCAGGAGACCTTTCCGCGGCGGTTCAACCCGGCGTTGGTGGCGATCGAGCGCGTGGGCGGCGGCCCCGACTCGCCGGAGCTGCGCCGCCTCGTCGCGGCCCATGCCGCGGCGACGGGCAGCCCGCGCGCCGAGGCCATGCTCGGGGACTGGGATCGCTGGGCGCCGCTGTTTTGGAAGGTGACGCCGCGCGCGGTGGCGGCGCCTCCCCCGACCTCTCCGACGACGGAGCGCCGCCTGCGGCGCTGAGGCGCTGGGGCCGATCGCCGGCGCCTCCCTGTGCTACAATCAATAGCCGGGGGCGCAGCGGGCATGACGGCGTTCGAGCATCTGGGCGCATTTTTCAGCGGCGAAGAAGAGGTGGCCGCGGCCTACCTGTACGGCCAGCCGGCGACGGATCGCACGTGGCCCGACTCCGATATCGAGATCGGGCTCCTCTTTCGCAACACGATGACCCCCGAGGCCGTCGCCGAGTATCTCGAGGGACTGACGAGCAGCAACCCGCTCGGGGAATCTCCGGGGATCCTCATGCCGTTTGCGTTGAACGCCCACATCCTCCCGGTGATCCACGAGGTCCTCACGTGGGGCCAGCTGGTCGCGGACAACGACCCGGCGGAGCGCGAGGGGTTTGTGCGGCGCATGACCGAGCGCCTGGAACAGGAGCGGCCGCGGCTGCTGGAGGAGGCGCACGAATCGATCATGCAGGCCCGGACCTTCGGGCTTCCCACCTCCGGCGATCCGGTGCCCACGATGGCGCAATTCTCGCGGCCCCTCGATCCGGTCCGGATCGGCTGGCGCTTCGGCCGGGTGCTCACCTCCGTGCCCATCATCGAAATGTTCACGCGGGACGTTGAGGCCGTGGCCCAGGACGCCGAGCGGGTCACCCAGATCATCGGCGTCTTCGGGAATGCGAGCGGGGCCGCCACCGGGATCGCGAAGGCGATGCTCACGACCTTCGGCATCCCGCGCCCCAGCCGGCGATGGGAGGTGTTCTTGCCCCTCGCCGACATCGGGATCATCCCGATGGAACTCGCGCTTCAGCTCTCGGCCATGGTGGAGACCCGGTGGACGCTGCTCAGCGGCAGCGGAGCGATGGTGCCCGAGCGGGTGATCTCGCAGATTCGCGCCTACCTCCCTCCGATCATCACGTTTGCCCGCCGCGCTTCGTGGACCACCGAGCTGCCCGGGCTCTCGACCAGCCAGCGGCTTCACTGAGGAGAGCAGGGGAGGATCGCGCCGCCGGCGCATAATCCCGAGAGAAATGCGCTGCCCTGGGGGGGTATGCCGCGGAAGGGGGGCATGATGCGGCATTGGGGCTCTTCTTCTATTGTTGAATGTGATCGGCCGGCGGAGCCGCCGGAGGACGGAGCGGCCGTGCGTGGGGCATGCGCCGGCGCGGCGGCTCGGGGGCCGGCGTCCGCCCCCCAGCCCTCGAAGCGGGTCCTGATGGGAGCCGTGATCCTGGCGGCGTGCGGGGTTTGGCTGGGCACGCTGGCGGGTGCCGCCGAGCGCGCCGGATGGATGGAAGCCCATCTCTTACCGAGCCTCCTGGGCCGGACGGTCGACACGGCGGCCCAGGTGGTCGTGCCTCTGCACTTTGGCGTGATCGTCGCCGGATACCGTCAGGACCCCCACGCGTCGGTGGGGGTGGTCCTGGCCCAGGATCCTGCGCCCGGCCGTCTCCTCTTCGCGCGCTCCGTCATTCAACTGACGGTCAGCCAGGGCTCCGGCGTTGTCCCCGCGCTGCGAAGCATGCCGGTGCACAAGGCGGCCCAGCGGTTGGAGGAGGCCGGCCTCCGGCTGGGGCGTGTCTACTACCTGAACGACGACTCGGCGCCGGGAACCGTGCTGGAGCAGTTTGTGCCACCGGGAAGGCAGGTGGCCGCCGGCGGCCCGGTGGATGTGATGGTGAGCGTGGGACCGGATGAACCGGCCGCCGCGCCGGCGTCCCCGATCCCGCCGGATGCGCCGCGTGCGCTCCTGCCGGATGCGTCCCCTGCTCGCCCGCAGATCGCCGCCTCGATCCAACCGGGAGGGGAGGGGGCGGTCCAAAGTCTGACCGACCGGGAGGGGTGTTGTCGTGCCGGACGCGCTTCGGATGACCGTTCAACCAACCCCGAACGAAAACGCCCTCAAGTTCGTGGTCAACCGGCGGATGACGGAAGGACGCAGCCAGACGTTTACCGATCCGAGCACCGCGACGTCCCCACTGGCCCGTGACCTGCTCGGCATCCCCGGCGTCCGCCAGGTCTTCTTCCTGAACGATTTCATCACGGTGACGCGCGAGGCCGGGGTGGCCTGGGAGGCCGTGCTCCCGAAGGCGGAAACCCTGATCCGGCAGCACCTCGGGTCTGCGGCGTGATGCCCGGTGCGCAGAGCCCGATTCGAGCGCCTCGTCGCGCAGGCGCTGGACAACCTCCCGCCGCAGTTCGCACAGCGGCTCACGAACATCGCGGTCATCGTGGAACCCCGTCCATCCCGCGAGGTGGCCAAAGATCTCGGCGCCGACATCCTCGGGTTGTACCAGGGGGCGAGCGAGTTGGAGCAATCTCCCATGGCTCCCTACGAGCTCCCCGAGGTGATCGTGGTCTACCAGGAAAACATCGAGGCGGTGTGCCGGACCGACGAAGAGATCATCGAGGAGATTCGCAAGACCGTGATCCATGAGGTCGGGCACCATTTCGGGTTGTCCGATGACCAGATGGAAGCCTGGGAGACCGACCCCGATAACGACTGAATTTGACAACGTTCCCTGACCGCTGTACAATGGCCAAGATAGACCGACCGGTCAGTCTGAGGTGAGAGGTGACAATGGCCACCACTACCTTGGATCGATTAAGCAAGAAGCAACAGCGCGAAGAGACCCGCAGAAAGATCCTCAGATCCGCCGCGCAGGTCTTCGCCGCCAAGGGATTTCACAGCGCAGTGGTCGACGATATCGTGAAAGCCTCCGGGACCTCGAAGGGGGCGGTGTACTTCTATTTTGAGAGCAAAGAACAGATCTTCCTCTCCCTGGTCGAGGACTTCGCGACGTCCCTCGCTCGGGAAATCCAGGCGGCGGTCCAGCGGGCGCGCGGTCTGGTGGCGCAGGTCGAGGCGGCGGTGGCGACGCTGGTGCGAATCTTCCAGGCCGACCGGGATCTCGCAAAGATCGTGCTCGTCGACTGGCCGTCGGTCGGGTCGGAGTTTCAGGGCAGGCGGATCGCGCTCAAGGCGATGCTGGTCGAAGTGCTGCGGGGGTATCTCGACCGCGCCGTGGAGGACAGCAAGATCGCCGCGCAGGACACCGAAACGGCGGCATACGTGTGGATCGGGGCGATCGGCGAAGTGGTCCTCCGGTGGGTCAACACCGGGAAGCCGGATCCGCTCGAAGAGGTGCTCGCCCCACTCACCCAGCTCCTGCTGCTGAGCGTGGGGTTCGCGGTTTCTCCCGCGGCGTCTCGTTGACGCCGCGGCCGCCCTCCCCGGCGCCTACGGCGTGAGCCAAGACGTCCCGACCGTGGAGCGGATGCCCGGCGCGGTGCAGAGCGCCCTCCGCGAACGGACCTGGACGCGGCTCATCCAGGCCTCGTTTCTCCGCGGCGAGTTCGTGCTCAGTTCGGGACGGAAGAGCGCCCACTACATCGACAAGTACCGGTTCGAGACGCGCCCGGATCTCCTCCGCGACATCGCACGGCTCCTGGCCCAGGTCCTTCCTCCGGAGACGACCGCTCTGGCCGGCGCGGCCGTCGGCGGGGTCCCGCTGGCGACGGCGGTCGCCCTGGAGACCGGCCTCCCATTTGTGATCGTCCGGCCCGAGGCCAAGGGCCACGGGACCGCCCGGACGATCGAAGGGATCCTGAATCGAGGGGACCGGGTGGTGGTGCTCGAGGACGTCGTCACGACCGGCGCGCAGGTGGTGCGGGCCGCCCACGCGGTCGCCGCCGCCGGGGCGGCGGTGCTGCTCGTGCTCGCGGTCGTGGACCGGAACGAGGGAGGCGCGGCCGGCGTCCAGGCCGCCGGGTACCCGTACGAGGCGCTCTACAACATGCGCGATTGGCCCGTGCCGTAGGACCTACACAAGCGCGATGGGGCGCACCGGCGACCCCGTCGCGCCCACCAGCTTCAGCGGCGTGCAGATGAACACGAACTCCCGGCACCGGTCCCGGCTGAGTCCTTCCAGGTCCAGGTTTTCGATGATCGGGATTCCGCACCGGGCGATGAGGTGGAGGTGCGCAAACAGCATCCCCCCGGTCTCCGGGTCGCGCTCCTCGGTCTCATCCCACGTCATGTTGTCGCAGCCGACGCACCGGACCTTGCGCGCCGCCGCCCATTCCGATGCGGCCCGTCCCACCCCGGCCGCGGCCAGGTAGCGCGCTTCATCTCCCCACAACCTGGCGTACCCCGTCCGCACGAGCAGGGCGTCCCCGGGCTGGACGGTCACCCCGCCGGCCCGAGCGGCCGCTTCCAGATCGGCGGGCGTGATCCGGTAATGCTCGGGGAGCGGATCCTGGCCCTTCACGGCGGCGACGTCCAGGAGCACGCCGCGGGCGACGATCGGCTCCATGGTCTCGATCCCGTGGGCGGTGAACCCCTGCGCCGTCTCGACTTGAGGGGTCACGTCCACTCCGCCGTAGAGGCGGAGGTCGGCGGCCTGGTGGGACAAGGCATCGATGTGGGTGCCGGTGTGCTCCATCATGACGACGGTGCCCGACGCGCTGGTGCGCGGGCCGCGCTGCTTCGGCGCGTAGGCGTCCCTGTGCCGGCGATAGAGGAAGTAGGCGTATCCGGGACGGTGGTTGGGATGCACGGGCATCCCCGCCGTCCGCGGCTGCTCGAGATCGTACACCCGCCGTCCGATGACCGTTCGAAGCAGATCGCTTGCGGCCTCAGGCATCGCTCGCTCCCCCCTGGATGAACATCGCGGCGGCCTCCCGCCGCCCCTCATGCTTCGCCAGGCTCACCGCGGCTCCCCCGGGCGCCGTTGCAGCGCCTTTTGGCCCGGCCGCGGGGTTCCCCACTTATGCAAGCGCTCTGTTGACATTCTGCGGCGCCGTCCATAGAATGGAAGAGAAAAGGTGATTAAATTAGTCCAGAATCCGGATTTCCCCCGCCCTGCCTGCGCCTGCGGCGCGGCTTCCCGGGGCCGGGGCGCCGAACGGAGGAGTGGATGAACGCCGAACTCTCCATCAGGGATCTCTGGGCGCAGGTTGAGGACAAGGTCATCCTCAAGGGGACGAACCTGACCGTGCGCGCCGGGGAGATTCACGCGCTGATGGGCCCGAACGGCTCGGGGAAGAGCACGCTCGCCAACGTGCTGATGGGCAACCCCTTCTACCAGGTGACGAAGGGGGAGGTGCTCTACAAGGGCGAGGACCTGGTGGCGATGGCGCCGGACGAGCGGGCCCGCAAGGGCCTGTTCATCGCGTTCCAGTACCCGGTGAGCATCCCCGGGGTGACGATGGCCAGCTTCCTCCGCACAGCCGTCAGCGCCCGGCGGGGCATCGACAAGGACGGCCTGATGAGCCTCGCGGAGTTCCAGAAGCTCGTCAAGGCGAAGGTCGCGGAGCTGCAGGTCGACCCGGCTGTCCTCGGGCGGTATGTGAACGAGGGGTTCAGCGGGGGCGAGAAGAAGCGCGCCGAGATCCTCCAGATGGCCGTCCTCGAGCCGGAGATCGCGATCATGGACGAGACGGACTCGGGGCTCGACGTCGACGCCGTGAAGATCGTCGCGGCGGGGGTGAACAGGATGTACGAGACCTCCGGGCGAACGCTCGGGGTGCTCGTGATCACCCACTACCCGCGGATCCTCAAGTACATCCAGCCGACCACGGTGCACGTGATGTTCGACGGCCGGATCGTGACGTCCGGAGACGCGGTGCTGGCGGACGAGCTGGATCAGATCGGGTACGATGGGATCCGGGCGCAGTACGAGCAGGTGGCCGCGGAGGTCGCCCACGAGGGCGAGGTCCGCAGCGCCGGCAAGGTCTTCTGGGTCAGGCACTAGGAGGAGGCGGACGCACCATGGCAGTGGCAAACCCGCTCGGCATCGATCTCGACCAGTACAAGTACGGGTTCCACGATCCCGAGGACACCTACGCGTTCAAGTCCCGGAAGGGGCTCGACCGCTCGATCGTGGAGATGATCTCCCATATGAAGTCCGAACCCGACTGGATGCGGGCGTACCGGCTCCACTCGCTCGGGGTCTTTGAGAAAAAGCCCATGCCGACCTGGGGCGGGAACGTCGGCGAGATCGACTTCGACGACATCTACTATTACGTGAAGCCGATGGAGAACCAGGGGAAGACCTGGGAAGACGTCCCCGAGAACATCAAGAAGACGTTCGACCGGCTGGATCCCCGAGGCCGAGAAGAAGTTCCTGGCGGGCGTCGGCGCGCAGTACGAGAGCGAGGTCGTCTACCACAGCCTGCGCGAGGAATGGACGAAGCAGGGCGTGGTCTTCCTCGACATGGACTCCGCGCTGCGGGAGCACCCCGACATCGTCAAAGAGTACTTCGGGACGGTGGTGCCGCCCGAGGACAACAAGTTCGCCGCGCTCAACAGTTCGGTCTGGAGCGGCGGGTCGTTCGTGTACGTCCCGGCGGGCGTGCACGTGGACATCCCGCTGCAGGCCTACTTCCGGATCAACGCGCAGAACATGGGCCAGTTCGAGCGGACGCTGATCATCGCCGAGCCCGGCTCCTATGTCCACTATGTGGAAGGGTGCACCGCGCCGACGTACACCAGCGATTCGCTGCACAGCGCGGTCGTCGAGATCATCGTGAAAGAGGGCGCGCGGGTCCGGTACACGACGATTCAGAACTGGTCGAAGAACGTCTACAACCTCGTCACCAAGCGGGCCGTGGCGTACCGCGACGCGACGATGGAGTGGGTGGACGGCAACCTCGGCAGCAAGCTGACGATGAAGTACCCGAGCGTCTACATGCTCGAGCCGGGGGCCAAGGCGGAGATCCTCTCGATCGCGTTCGCCGGCGAGGGGCAGCACCAGGATCCCGGCGGCAAGGTGATCCACGCCGCCCCGCACACCCAGTCGTCCGTCGTCAGCAAGTCGATCAGCAAGTCCGGCGGGCGGGCCGGCTACCGGGGTCTGGTGAAGATCTACCCGGGCGCGCGGGGCAGCAAGTGCGCGGTGCGCTGCGATGCGCTGATCCTCGACGAGCGGTCCAGGTCGGACACCTACCCGACGATGGAGATCGACGAGGATGATGTACAGGTGACCCACGAGGCGACCGTCTCGAAGGTCTCGGACGAGCAGCTCTTCTACCTGATGAGCCGCGGGATCAACCAGGATGAGGCGATGAACATGATCGTCCGCGGGTTCATCGAGCCGATCGCCCGGGAACTGCCCATGGAATACAGCGTGGAGCTCAACCGGTTGATCGCGCTGGAGATGGAGGGGTCGGTCGGCTAACCGCCGGCCGCTCCCGCACGAGAAGAAGCACGGCGCGGCGCCGGGGTTCGCCGGGCCGGCGCCTGGAGGCACCGGGGAGGGCAGGGCGGCTGCTCTGCCCTCTTCGGCCGCCTGAAGGATGGAGGGAATCCGTGAGTGACAGTTCCGCGGCGGCAGCGACCACGTTGAGCCGGGCCCTGGTCGAGGAGATGAGCGGGGCGGCCGGGGAACCGGCCTGGCTCCGCGACCGCCGCCTCGCGGCCTGGGAGGCGTTTGTCCGCCTGCCGCTGCCGTCTGCGGACGACGAGGCGTGGCGGCGCACCGATATCAGCGCGCTCGATCTGGACGCGTTTGGTGTCCTGCCCCACAGCGTGCAGAAGGGCCGGGCGCCCGCCCCGCTGGCCGCCCTGGTCGGTGATCCGGCAGGCGCGGCGGGGCTGCGCCTCGTGGTGAACGGGGCCCAGATCGAGGAGCGGCTGGCGCGCGACCTCGCGCAGCGCGGGCTCATCTTCACCTCGCTCTCCCAGGCCGTGGCCGCGCATCCCGATCTCGTCCGCCCGTACCTCGGCACGGTCGTGCGGGACGACGAGAACAAGTTCCGCGCGCACCACGGGGCGCTGTGGAGCGGCGGCACGTTCCTCTACGTGCCCAAGGGGCTGGAGGTCGACCTGCAGCTGGTGACGGGGACGTGGCTGGACCGCGAGGGCGCCGCGTTCCTCCCGCACACGCTGGTCGTGGCCGAGGAGCGCAGCCGGGTGACGCTCGTCGAGGTCTTCGGGTCCGCCGAGGGATCCTCGCGCGCGCTGGTCAACCACGCGGTCGAGTTGATCCCCAAGGCCGGCGCGCAGATCCGCTACGTCAACCTCCAGGAGTGGGGGCGGCAGCTGTGGGAGTTCGGCATCGTGCGCGCGGTCCTGGAGCGCGACGCCACGGTCCACAGCCTGATGGTGGCGTTCGGGGCGGGGCTGGTGAAGACGAACGTGGAGAGCTCGCTGCGCGGCCAGGGGAGCACGTCCGAGATGCTCGGCGTGGCCTTCGGGGACGGGACTCAGCACTTCGACTATCACACGCTGCAGGAGCACGCCGCCCCGTCCACCACGAGCGATCTGCTCTACAAGGGCGTGCTCAAGGACAAGGCGCGGTCGGTGTTCTCCGGGCTGATCCGGGCGGACTACGGCGCCCAGAAGACCAATGCGTTCCAGCTCAACCGCAACCTCATCCTCTCCGAGGGCGCTCGGGCCGACAGCATGCCCAAACTCGAGATCATGGCCAACGACCTCCGGTGCACCCACGGGGCCAGCACCAGCCGGCTGAACGAAGACCAGATTTTCTACCTGATGAGCCGCGCGCTGCCCCGGGCCGTCGCCGTCCGCATGATGGTGGACGGGTTCCTCTCCGAGATCTTCGACCGGATCCCGCTGGAGATGGTGCGCCGGCGCCTCAGCGAAACCGTGGAGCGCAAGATGGAGGATTACGTGTGAGCGAGTATGTCCGCGTGGCGCGCACGCACGAGATCGCGCCCGGGACGATGAAGCGGGTCGAGGTGGCCGGCCACGCGGTGGTGGTGGTCAACCTCGGCGGCGAATTTTTCGCGATCGACGACATCTGCACCCACGAGGAGGCCTCCCTCAGCCGGGGCACGCTGACCGGCGAGGTGGTCGTCTGCCCGAAGCACGGCGCCCGGTTCAACGTCAAGACCGGCCGGGTGCTCGCGCTGCCGGCGGTGCGCTCGGCGGCGATCTACCCGGTGCGGGTCGAAGGCGACGAGGTGCTGGTTTCCCCCGAGCCGCAGAGGACGGCAGGGGTGCCCCACCGGCGATAGGCCGGCGCCGCGAGAGGCGAGAGCGAGGGAGCAGGCGATGGGAATCCCGGCAACGATCCGCGACGATTTTCCGATCCTCCGGCAGCGCGTCAATGGGAAGCCGCTGGTGTATCTGGACAGCGCGTCCACCTCCCAGAAGCCGCGCCAGGTGATCGAGGCGGTGGTCCGGTACTACGAGGAGTACAACGCGAACATCCACCGGGGCGTCTATTCGATTGCCGAGCGCGCCACCGCGGAGTACGAGGCGGCGCGGGCCAAGGTCGCCCGATTCCTGGGGGCGGCGGAGCCGGCCGAGATCGTCTTCACCCGCAACATCACCGAGGCGCTCAACCTCGTGGCGTACGCCTGGGGCCGGCGCCACATCGGCCCCGGCGATGAGATCCTCCTCACCGAGATGGAGCACCACAGCGACCTCGTGCCCTGGCAGCTGCTCGCGCAGGAGCGCGGCGCCCGCCTGCGCCACATCCCCTTCGACGACCAGGGGCGGCTGATTCTGGCCGGCCTCGATCGCCTGATCACCGCGCGGACGAAGATCGTCTCCGTCGTGCACGTGAGCAACACGTTCGGCACGGTCAACCCGGTCGCCGAGATCGCCCGGGCCGCCCACGCGCGCGGGGCCCTCGTGGTCGTGGACGGGGCGCAGAGCGCCCCGCACCGGCGGGTGGACGTCCGCGGGCTCGGCGCCGACTTCTACGGATTCACCGGCCACAAGATGCTCGCGCCGATGGGCACCGGCGGGCTGTGGGCGCGGCGCGCGCTGCTCGAGGAGATGGACCCGTTCCTGGGCGGGGGCGAGATGATCAGCGACGTCTGGCTCGACCGCGCCACGTGGAACGAGGTCCCCTGGAAGTTCGAGGCGGGGACGCAGGACGTGGGCGGCGCCATCGGCCTGGGGGCGGCGGTGGACTACCTGGAGCGCCTGGGCATGGAGGCGGTGGAGGCGCACGAGCGGGAGATCACCGCGTACGCCCTGCGGCGTCTGCGCGAAGCCGAGATCCCCGGGCTCACCGTCCTCGGGCCGGGCATCGATAACCGGGGCGGCGTGGTCTCCTTCGTCATCGACGGGGTGCACCCCCACGACATCTCGCAGGTGCTCGACACCGAGGGGATCTGCGTCCGGGCGGGCCACCACTGCACCAAGCCGCTCCACCGGAAGCTCGGCCTCGGCGCCTCCGTCCGCGCCAGCTTCTACGTGTACACGATCAAGGAGGAGATCGACATCCTGGCCCGGGCGCTGCTCAAGACGAGGGAACTGTTCCGTGTCGCTGGATGACCTCTACCGGGATGTGATCCTGGACCACTACAGCCATCCGCGGAACAAGGGGACCGTGGAAGGGGCGACCGTCACCCGCGAGGGGGCCAACCCGCTCTGCGGCGACGAGATCCGGCTCTCGCTGGTCGTGCGCGATGGGGTCGTGCAGGACGTCCGGTTCGACGGCAAGGGATGCTCGATCAGCCAGGCGTCCGCGTCCATGATGACGGAGCGGATCAAGGGCAGGGGTGTGCAGGAGGCCGGCCGCCTGATCGCGGCGTTCAAGGCGATGATGCGCGGGGAGGCGGCCGGCGAGGAGATGGGCGATCTCGAGGCCCTGCAGGGGGTCCGCAAGTTCCCGGTGCGGGTGAAGTGCGCGACCCTGGGCTGGCTCACCCTCGAGGGAGCCCTGGAGGAGGCGGCGCGGTGAATACGTTGAAGACCTCTACCACCATGGCCACAGGTTCCGCCACGCCCGCCGCCGCCCCGACCGGCCCGGCCGGCGAGCCGCTCCCCCGCCGCAGCCAGATCTCGCCCATCGCCGACGCGGTCGCGATCATGGACCAGATCCCCGGCGGCGGCCTGATCCTCACCACGGTGGAGGCGGCGCTCAACTGGGGGCGCGCCTCGTCGATCTGGCCGCTGACGTTCGGGCTGGCCTGCTGCGCGATCGAGATGATGGCGGCGTACGCCAGCCGGTTCGACCTGGACCGGATGGGGATCATTCCCCGCGCCACCCCCCGGCAGGCCGACCTCATCATCGTCGCCGGCCGGGCCACGATCCGGATCGCGCCGATCGTCCGCCGGCTGTGGGAGCAGATGCCGGAGCCCCGCTACGTCATCTCGATGGGGTCGTGCGCGACCTGCGGCGGACCGTTCTACTACGACAATTACTCGATCCTCAAGGGCATCGATCAGGTCATCCCCGTCGACGTGTACGTGCCGGGGTGTCCGCCGCGGCCGGAGGCGCTGATCGAGGGGATCCTCAAGCTCCAGGAAAAGATCAAGCGCGAGCCCATCCTCCGGCAGCACGCCGCCGCGGCGCTGCGCGGGGCCTAGGGGCGACGGGCATGGCGCTTCGGACCGAAGAGCTGATGCTCAACATGGGTCCCCAGCACCCCAGCACGCACGGGGTGCTGCGCCTGGTCGTCACCCTGGACGGCGAGAACGTCATGGACGTGCAGCCCGACATCGGGTACCTCCACTCCTCGGTCGAGAAGATGATGGAGCACCGGACCTACGTCCAGAACGTCGCCCTGGTCGACCGGGGGATGGATTACCTGATCGCGCTCAACAACGAGCAGGCGTATTGCCTCGCCGTGGAGCAGCTCGCCGGCATCGTGACGCCGGAGCGCGCCCGGTACATCCGGGTCATCTTCGACGAGCTGAACCGGATCGCCAGCCACCTGGTCTGGCTGGGCACCTGGGCGATCGATCTGGGGGCCACCACGGTGTTCCTGTGGTGCTTCCGCGAGCGGGAGATGATCCTGGACCTCTTCGAGAAGGTCACGGGCGGGCGGCTGCACCACGTCTACTACCGCCTTGGCGGCGTCTACGCCGACCTGCCGGAGGGCTGGGTCGAGGAGTGCGGCGCCTTCCTCGACTACTTCCTCACGCGCGTCGACGAGTACGAGACGCTCCTGACCAAGAACCCCATCTTTCTGGCGCGCACCAAGGGGGTCGGCACGATCAGCCGGGCCGACGCGATCGCGATGGGCGCCTCCGGCCCCGTGGCCCGCGCCAGCGGGGTGGCCTACGACGTGCGCAAAGCCGCGCCGTACGAAGTCTATGACAGGATGGAGTTCAACGTCCCGGTGCTCACCGACGGCGACTGCTACGCCCGGTACCTGGTGCGCCTGACGGAGATGCGGGAGTCGGTCCGGATCCTCCGGCAGGCGCTGCTCAACCTCCCCGGCGGCGAGATCCGGGCCCGGGTCCCGATGACGATGAAGGCGCCCCGCGGGGAGATCTACGTCCACACCGAATCGCCCCGGGGCGACCTCGGCATCCACCTGGTGAGCGACGGCGGCGAGACCCCGTACCGGGTGAAGATCCGGGCCCCGTCCTTCAGCAACCTCTACGCCTTGACCGAGATGATGAAGGGATGGAAGATCGCGGACGTGATCGCGATCCTGGGAAGCATCGACATCGTGCTCTCGGACGTCGACCGCTAGGGGGAGTGAGATGCCGCTGGTGACCCGCGCCGCCCGGGCCGTGACCGCGCTCGCCACAGGGCTGGCGCTGAGCTTCCGGGTGATGCTGCGCCGCAAGGTCACGGTGAAGTACCCGATCGAGAAGGTGGACGTCTCCAACCGGTTCCACGGGCTGCTGGCGCTGCCGATCGATCCGGAGACGGGCAAGGACCTCTGCATCATCTGCTTCCAGTGCGAGCGCATCTGCCCGGACCGGTGCATCCACATCGAGGCGGAAGGCAAGGGCAAAGAGCGGGTCCTCACCCGGTTCGACATCGAGATGGACAAGTGCTGCTACTGCGGGTACTGCGTGGAAGTCTGCCCGACCGAGGCGATCGTGTTCGTGCCGCACTACGAGGCTTCGACGTACAACCGCGACCAGCTGCTGTACAATCTCGACGACCTCCATCGGGCCGCCCCCAAGGAGCCCATCGCCCGCGGCATCATCGGCGGGAGGGTCCCGTGACGCCGGACCTGACCGCGCAGCTGCTGGCGCGCTTTCCCCGCGCCCGCGATCTCATCGCCGAGCAGCAGGGCGAGGACGCGAAGGCCGATGCCGAGTGGGCGGCCAAGGAGCGGGAGTGGCAGGCCGCGGCCGATGCGGCGAAGGCCGAGGGCAAGCCCGCCCCGCGCCCGTTGAAGCGCGAGGAGTCCAAGGTCTACCACCACCACGGCCCGACGGTCCGGGTGGCCCGGGAGGACATCCTGCAAGTCTGCCGGTGGCTGCGCGACACGCCGGAACTGGAGATGGCCTACCTCTCCTTCGTCTCCGCGATCGACTGGCCGGATCGCTTCGAGATCGTCTACTCCGTGGCATCGCTCTCGCGGGGCCACGGGCTCATGCTGAAGGTGCCGGTCCCGAAGGACGACGCGCGCATCCCTTCGGTCATCGAGGTCTGGCGCGGCGCCGACTGGCACGAGCGGGAGGCGTTCGATCTCTTCGGGATCGTGTTCGAGGGCCACCCCAACCTCCGGCGCATCATGATGAGCGCCGACTGGAAGGGCCATCCGCTGCGCAAGGACTACGTCTACGAGGACCCCCAGTGGCTCGTGGACATCGCGACCCAGCGGCAGCGCGAGATCGCCGCCACGGGCGAAGCGTGGGAAGGGCGCGGGCCGCGCGCGTAGATCTCCGCCCGGGACTTTATCGGACCTTTACACAGGCGGCCTAGCATGAGAAGCGGCCCCGCGGCTCTCGCGCGGCGGCCCGGAGACGGATGCGAGGTGATTCGCCGTGAGATGGGCTGACCTGAGACGAGGGTTCTGGGCAGGGACCGCCGGCGGCGTCGCGGCGCTGGCCGTCCTGTTCGCCTACCGGTTCGCGACGGGCACGCCGACGCTGCCGGAAGCCCTGGCCGAGCGCATGATTCGCCTGCTCCCCTATCAGGTCTTCGCGCTGTTCCTGGCGAAGCTGCAGCACCTCGCCAAGCCCCTGGGGTTCGTCATGGCCATCATCACGAGCGTGATCGGGTTTGGGCTGGGCGGCGCGCTCTTCGTCCGCGTCGCCCGCGGGACCCGCCGCGCGCGTCCGGCGCTCGGCCTGGCGATCGCCGTCGTCACCTGGGCGTTCTTGACCTACGGCTTCCTCCCGTTCATCGAGAGCGGCATCCTCGGCATCCCCCTGACCGTCGCGGTCCCCTCGCCTGCGCTGCCGATGGCGCTGGCCAGCGCAGTCTACGCGTCCGTGCTGGTGCTATTCGCGGGGGTCCCCGGCGGGCGGCGGAGCGATCCGGCCGGCCGCCGGCCCGTGGAAGGCGCGCGGGGGATGACGTCCCCGCTGGGTGAGTCCCGCGCCGTGACGGGCGAGGCCGGGCAGAGGGCCTCGCCGGATGCGGTCTCCCGGCGCGACGCGCTCCGGCGCTCGGCGCTCGTGCTCGCCGCCGCGGCGGCGGGAAGCCGGTGCGGCGCGTGGATCGCGAGCGGCGCTTCGCGGGTGGCCGCGGCGGCCGCCCGGACGTTTACGCTGCTCAAGGGGATGCCGGAGGAGGTCACGCCGGCCGGCCGGTTCTACCAGATCTCGAAGAACTTCTTCGACCCGACGGTGGACGTCGCCAAATGGTCCCTCGAAGTCAAGGGGCTGGTCGCGAAGCCGCTCAAGTTGTCGTTCGACGAGTTCAAGAAGGCGGCGCCGCCGGTGGAGCGGTACCAGACATTCGAGTGCATCAGCAACGAGATCGGCGGCGATCTCATCGGGAACGCCAAGTGGAAGGGCGTCCGGATCAAGGACATCCTGGCGCTGGCGCAGGTCCGGCCGGGCGCCCGGACGGTGATCTGGCACGCGGCGGACGGATTCACCGAGTCGCTCCCGCTGGACATCGCCGCGGACGGAGAATCCCTGCTCGCCTACGAGATGAACGGCGAGCCGATCCCGCAGAAGCACGGCGCCCCGGTCCGGGTGCTGCTGCGCAATCGCTACGGCATGAAGCAGCCCAAGTGGCTGACCGCCATCGAGGTCACGGATCGAGAGTACGCGCGCACCCAGGGGTACTGGGAGCAGCAGGGGTGGGACCACGAGGCGATCGTCAAGACCAACACCGCGTTCCGCGTCGAGACCAGGGATGGCGCGGCGCTCGCCCTCGGAGGATGGGCGTTTGCCGGCAGCCGGGGGATCTCGAAGGTGGAGATCAGTCCCGACGGCGGCAAGACCTGGATCCCGGCGGCCGTGAAAGAGCCGCTCGGGCAGAACTGCTGGCAGTTCTGGTCGCTGCTGTGGACCCCGCCCAGTACCGGCGACTACTTCATCCACGTGCGGGCGGCCGACGGGGAAGGCCGCGTGCAGCCCGCGGAGCAGAAGCCGACGCTGCCGGACGGCGCCCAGGGGTACCACACGGTGAAGGTGCACTTCGGCTAAGGATCGCCCGGCCCCGCGGCCATCGTTGGCGGGTCAGGATCCCGGCCGGTTCAGCGCGGCCGCGAAGGCTAGGGAACCGCTGCGCCCGCCGTCTCCGCCCGCTTGAGAATCGCGGCCTGCGCCGCTCTTCTGCGGCGCTCCTGGGATTGTTTCCTCCGCCGCAGCTTCCCGGATTGTTTGAGCCGCCTGATCCTCCGCACTCGTCGCACGCGTCATCCCTTCTCCTTCACGCCTCCATGATGCGCGGGCCCGTGAAGGAAGGCATTGATCATCTTGGACATGGGTCCCTTCTTGAGCGCCATCGAGGTCACCTGTCTGTCAAATGGGCTGGTGCCCGCATCCTCGCCGAACTCAACTTGTTGAAATCCCGAGGAAAAGCATGAGGGGTGGGTAGTTAGCCCACCCCTCCATGTCTTAGTCGTTACGTCAGAGTCTCACGCGGTTTTGGTAGCCTTTCGTCCCCGCCGCCCAGCAAACAAGCGTTCACGTACGCGAGGGGAGATTTGGGGTCATATCGAAGTAATATTGGTGGAAGCTCCCGGCTGTTGCCAAGACGAGACTCTGGGAGGGTAACCGAATGGCCACGCTCACGCGTCGAGACTTCATCAAGTGGACGGGGGTGGGCGCCGGAACGCTCGCCCTCTCGGAGCTTGGGTTCGACCTCGCCCAGGCCTACTCGGTCCGTCAGACCCTCCGCATCGCCGGGGCGACCCAGGCGCACTCGATCTGCCCGTACTGCGCCGTCGGGTGTTCGCTCCTGGCGTACACGCGGAAAGAGACCGACGGGACCACGAGGCTGCTGCAGATCGAAGGGGACCCGGACAGCCCCGTGAACGAAGGTCGGCTCTGCCCGAAGGGCGCGACGGCGATGGATCTGGCCATTTCCACCCGGCGGGTCGAGCGGCCCCTGTATAAGGCCCCCGGCGCTGCCACCTGGCAGCAGGTGTCCTGGGACTTCGTCCTCGACAAGGTGGCCCAGAACATCAAGGCGACGCGCGACCGGACCTTCGTCACCACGGACGCGGCCGGCAATGTGGTCAACCGGTGCGAGGGGTTCGCGTTCGCCGGTGGGGCGGCGTTCAGCAGCGAAGAAGGCTACTTCGCCACCAAGGTGATGCGCGGCCTCGGCGCCGTCTACTTAGAGCAGCAGGCCCGCGTCTGACACGGCCCCACGGTGGTCAGTCTGGCCGCCACGTTCGGAAGAGGGGCAATGACCAATCACTGGAGGGACATCAAGAACGCCGACCTGATCCTGATCAACGGAGCCAACCCGGCGGAGGCGCACCCGGTCGGGTTTCAGTGGTTCATGCGCGCCAAGCTGGATCCCGCGCGCGGCCCCGGGACGGGCGGCGGCGCCAAGATGGTGCACGCGGATCCCCGCTTCTCCCGGACGTCCGCCGTGGCGGACATCTACCTCCGGATCCGCACCGGCACGGACGTCGCCTACTTCGGTGGATTGATCAACTACGTCCTCCAGAACACCCTCCATCACGACGAGTACGTCAAGCACTACACCAATGCGTCGTTCATCGTCAAGGAAGGGTACGGCTTCAAGGACGGCCTCTTCTCCGGGTACGACCCCCAGCACCGCGTCTATAACATCGCGAGCTGGGGGTACGAGCTGGACGAGAAGGGCTTCGCCAGGCGCGATCTCACGCTCGCGCACCCCCGCTGCGTGTTTCAGCTGATGAAGGCGCATTACGCCGGCTACACGCCGGAGATGGTATCCCGGATCACCGGCATCCCGCAGGACGATTTCATGAAGGTCGCCAAGCTCGTCGGCGAGATGGGCCGGCCCGACAAGGTGATGACGATCGTCTACGCGGTCGGGCTCACCCACCACACGACCGGCGGGCAATTGATCCGGTCGGGCGCCGTCCTCCAGCTGCTGCTGGGCAACATCGGGCGCCCGGGCGGGGGCATGAACGCCGAGCGCGGGCACGCGAACATCCAGGGGAACACCGATCACGCCATCTCGTGGGAGATCCTCCCCGGCTATCTCGCCATCCCGGCGCCGGGCGAGCGGA
>WNGC01000851.1_pt1 | contig 22897 bp, 19 predicted proteins | sample 5400051 | NCBI WGS metagenome assembly WNGC01 (sample SAMN13153368, study PRJNA577476) | soil metagenome | isolation source: 20 cm soil or saprolite under grassland replicate 2 | place: USA:California | collected 2016-06-15
AGTTTACCCGCCATTTCTTTGAAGAGGGCAAACCGGTCGCGGCAATTTGTCATGCGCCGTGGGTCTTGATCGATGCCGGCGTGGTGCGCGGACGAACGCTCACGTCCTGGCCGGCGATAAAGACCGATGTCAAAAACGCCGGCGGGAAATGGGTGAATGAAGAAGTGGTGGTCGATAACGGACTGGTGACGAGCCGCAAACCGGACGACATCCCGGCGTTCAATCGAAAAATGATCGAGGAATTCTGCGAAGGAAAACACGATGCCAAAAAAGAAATGGCAACGGCGACGTTGGAGACGTAAGCCGCCGAGTTGCAAAAATATTTGTAGGGCGTAGGCCGCGACCGACGCTGATCTAGCATTGGCGTTTCTTCGAAACGCCCTACAATTTATTTTTGAAGCCCGATGACGACTGCCAACAAGATCACCGTTGCGCGCATCCTGATGATCCCGGCGTTCGTCACCATGGCGATTTATTATGGTCAAAGCATTCAACGCGGGGCGCCGTTGGAGTGGCAACGTTTCACCGCTATCGCCATTTTTCTGATCGCGGCCGTGAGCGACGGACTCGATGGATACATCGCCCGCCGCTACAAACAGCGGAGCGCACTCGGCGCGATTCTAGATCCAATCGCGGACAAGGGACTGTTGCTGAGCGGCATCATTACTTTGAGCATCAGCAACTGGAGCGAGGTCGATCCCGAGTACGGCAGATTTCCGGCGTGGTTCCCTGTTCTGGTGATCACTCGGGACGCGGTAATCCTGGTCGGCGCCGGAATCCTGCACTATTTCATCGGCAGTAAAATGCGCATAAAACCAAGTTGGACCGGAAAAGTAGCAACCGTCTGCCAAATGTGCGCTATCGCCTGGGTCATGTTGCAGCTTCAATTCCTTCCTCTCCTCTTCGTTGTCAGCGTCGCCGGAGCTTTCACTCTTATTTCCGGGATCATCTACGTGATGGAAGGCGTGCGTCAGTTACAAGCTGAGGGGCACGCGCACGCAGCGCGGGATTAATGCTGCGTCAGAATTCGCGTTTCATTGATGGGAGTGATCCCCTCTCCTTTTACAAGGGAGAGGGTCGCAGTTTACCGCCAAATGGTGCGAACCCCTCACCTTAGTCCTCTCGCCTTGATCAAGGGGAGAGGCGGATTCAGCTGTTAGTTATCAGTTACCAACAATGAGCGGCCTAACGAATATCCCGAGCGTCGCAATCATCGGACGTCCGAATGTCGGGAAGTCTGCACTCTTCAATCGCCTGGTTGGCCGCAAAATCGCCATCGTTCACGATCAGCCCGGGATTACGCGCGACCGGATCTCGGCAATCTGTTCGCGCGGAGAACAACCGTTCACACTCTGGGACACCGGCGGAATTTTTGGCGCCGGCGAAAAGGATCTCACCGCACAAGTCCGTCAAACCGCGGAAGACGCGCTGCGCCAAAGCGATCTCTTACTCTTTGTTGTCGACGGAAAGGGCGGCCTCTCCCCCATCGATAGCGATCTCGCGCGCACGCTCCGCAAGTCGCGAAAACCAATCGTGCTCGTGGTTAACAAGATCGACCATGACAAGCACGACTCTCTTGCCGCTGAATTCGATGCGTTAGGCTTTGAGAAAATCGTTTCAATCAGTGCCGAGCATAATCGCGGCATTGCGGAGTTGCTCAATCAAATCGAACAACTCCTGCCGGCGATCAGCGATCAGCAATCAGCAATCAGCAATTCGCTTTCCATCGCCATCATCGGCCGGCCGAACGTGGGCAAATCATCCCTGATTAACGCGATCGTGCAAAGCGAACGCGCGATCGTGAGTGAATTGCCCGGAACGACGCGCGACTCAGTCGATATCTCTTACCAACGCGATGGCCGCCGCTTTTTGTTCATCGATACGGCTGGAATTCGCCGGCGCGGTAAACTCTCGAGCTCGGTTGAAGTCTTCAGCGTCATGCGTGCGGAACGAAGTATTCGCCGCGCCGATTTGTGTGTCCTGATTGTCGATCTTACCAGCGGCGTGACTGCGCAGGACAAGCGAATCGCCGGATTAATCCAGGAAGCGCGCAAAGCGGCGCTGGTTGTTTTGAATAAGTGGGACCTCGTTAAACCGAAGCGCGGCGAGCGACAGACGATCCGCGAACTTGTTGCTGAAACCCGAGAGAAGATTTTCTTTCTCAATTACGCGCCGGTGCTGGTCGCATCCGCGCGCACGGGCGAAAACGTGGATCGGCTTTTCGGAATGATTGGCAAAATTGAGCAAGCGGCAACCACGCGTATCGGGACCGGAGTTTTGAATCGATTGATGCGCGCGGTGTTCGCCGCAAATCCGCCGCCGATGGTGAAAGGCCGGCGATTGAAACTTTTTTACACTGCCCAGTCTGCGGGAACGCGAGATCGATCCGGCAAAGGACGGATTCACCGTAGAGAACATCTTCAACCACCGGAGTTCGTGCTGTTTGTGAACGATCCGCGATTGGTTGCTCAATCCTATGCTCGTTATCTCGAAGCTAGAATCCGCGATGCCGAACCCTATAGCGGCCTGCCGATTATTTTGACTTTGCGCCCGCGCAGCCAAAAATTGTAGCCCCCGCTCTTGGGGCGGCGCTCGCCGCGGCGAGCGGCCACAGCTGCGAATCGAACGTTTCGCCCTGGCATCTGTCAGAAAACACACATGAGATCGACGCAGGAAATCACCCGTGACGTGCACGAGCTCGGCCGCTGGATCCCGGCTCTGCGCGAGCAGGTTTCGCATGTCGTTGTCGGCCAAAAATATCTGGTCGACCGCTTGTTGCTCGGCCTTCTTGCCAACGGTCACATTCTGCTCGAAGGCGTGCCGGGTTTGGCCAAAACGCTTACCGTCAAAACGATGGCCGCGGCGATCCAGACCGGCTTCCAGCGATTGCAATTCACGCCGGATCTTTTGCCGGCCGATTTGATCGGGACGCTCATTTACAATCCGCGCACGGGCGAATTCACGACCAAGCTCGGGCCGATCTTTTCGAATCTAATTCTGGCCGACGAAATTAATCGCGCGCCGGCGAAGGTGCAGAGCGCACTGCTCGAAGCGATGCAAGAACGCCAGGTCACCATTGGCGAACAAACCTATCCCCTCCCCGATCCGTTTCTGGTTCTAGCCACACAAAATCCAATCGAGCAGGAGGGAACGTATCAACTTCCCGAAGCGCAGCTCGACCGCTTCATGTTCAAATTGAACATTGGTTATCCGGAAAAATCCGAGGAGCGCAAGATCCTGGATTTAATGGCGACCTCCGCGCCCGATCTGCGCGTCAATGCGGTGATCGAGCCGCAACAAATCATCGCCGCGCGCAACGTGGTGAACCAGATCTACATCGACGACCGGGTGAAAGATTACATTGTCGATGTTGTCTGGGCGACGCGCGAGCCGGCTTCTTACAATTTGCATCTGGAAGGATTGATTCGTTACGGCGCGTCGCCGCGGGCCACGATTTATCTCGCGCTCGGCGCGCGGGCTCACGCGTTTCTGAACGGCCGCGGTTATGTCACACCGCAAGATGTAAAAAGCATCGGACCGGATGTCTTGCGGCATCGCATCATCGTTAGCTACGAGGCCGAGGCTGAAGCAGTCACGAGCGAAACCATCATCGAACGAATTTTTGCCGGCCTTCCCGTTCCCTAAGTCGCGATGAACGGTTTGCAGGAAAGAACCGCGGAAATTCTCAAGAAAATCCGCACCCTCGAAATCAAGACCAAAGGACTGGTCGAGACCGTTTTCGCCGGCGATTATCACAGTGTCTTCAAAGGTCGCGGAATGAATTTTGAGGATGTGCGCGAGTATCAACCGGGCGACGAAATTCGCGCGATCGATTGGAACGTGACAGCACGGCTCGGGACTGCGTTCGTGAAAAAATTCACCGAGGAACGCGAACTGACCGTGATGCTGATTGTCGATGTTAGCGCATCGGGAAATTTTGGAAGCGCCGCGCAATCAAAACGCGAACTGGCTGCCGAAGTGGCTTGTCTGCTCGCTTTCAGCGCGATCCGCAACAACGACAAGGTAGGGCTGATTCTTTTCACCGACCGGGTCGAACTTTTCATTCCACCGAAGAAAGGCCGCTCGCACACGCTTCGACTTATTCGCGAGATTTTGTTTTTCGAACCGGCCGGCCGCGGAACTGATCCCGCGCTCGCGCTCGATTATTTAAACAAAGTCGTAACGCGTCGCGCGGTTGTCTTTTTCATTTCCGATTTTCAAGCGCCGGACTTCTCCCACACGCTCGCGGTCAGCGGCCGACGCCATGATTTCATCGCCGTGCACGTTCAGGACGAACGGGAGCAAGTGCTGCCGAATGTCGGTATTATCACGCTCGAGGACGCCGAGACCGGGGAACAAATTGAAATCAACACTGCGGACCGTGGGACACGAACGCGATTTAGCGATTTGGCCGACGAGAAAGCGCATGAGCTTTCGCGCACGCTTCGCCGCAACAACATCGACGCAATCACGTTGCGGACGAGCGAAGACTATCTGCCGGCGCTGCGTTCGTTTTTCAAACTGCGTGAGCGTCGCGCCGCCACGCGCTAAGCCGATGATGTCGATCTTGCATTGCTTGCCATGCCGTAGCCTCTCGACACGCCGTAGCTTTATGCGAAGGCTGGTTGGCGAAGGCGGGTCGATCTTTCTCGCCCAACAACAATTTCACGAGATCGCGCCGCCGGTTGATTATTCGTTTGTCCCGACGTGGGTGATTTTTCTGGCGAGCTTTGTTGGGCTGTGCCTGATCGGTTCGATCGTCTGGTTCTTCACCCGAAAACGCAAACTGGCGGAGCCGCCAAAATTGCCACGAGAAATCGCGCTCGAAGAACTCGAGTCGATCGGTGGTGATATCGAAACAACGAATCCGTACCTGTTTAGCATTCGCGTTTCGGATATTTTGCGACGCTACGTGACTAATCAGTACGCGTTGCCGGTGACGCGACAGACATCGGTCGAATTTCTTACCGCCCTGGCGAAATCGTCGCCGTTTTCGGCGAACGAGAAATCGCTGCTCGAAGATTTTTTGAACCGGTGCGACTTGATCAAGTTCGCGCGTTACGAAGCGACATCGGCGGATAGCCGGCTTCTGCTGGAAGAGGCGACGCGCTTTGTGAAAGGAGAGCAACTTGCGCTTGCTTGATTGGTGGCCGGCAAATACTGCCCTGACGTTCGCGCGTCCTTGGCTGCTTTTGCTCCTCCTGGCAATTCCGCTGCTCGCTTATCTCCGCGGCAAACGCGGTCCGGCTGCGGCACTGACCTTTTCATCGACCGCGACGCTGCGCGTGATCGGCAAGCAAAGCGCTGCACGCGTTGGAAAATTTTTGCGGGCTTTAATTTTTGCAGCCCTCGCGATCTTCGTGGTCGCTCTGGCGCAACCGCAACTCGGCAAGAGCCTGACCCAAGTCGAAGCAAGCGGGATCGACATCATGCTGGTGCTTGATGTGTCCGGGTCGATGCTAACCAAAGACTTCACCATCGGCGGCGAGCAGGCGACCCGGGTGGACGCAATCCGCGAAGTCACGCGCAAGTTCATCGAAGGTCGACCGAACGATCGCATTGGAATCATCGCCTTCGCCGGCCGGCCATATGTTGTTAGTCCGATGACGCTGGATCACGATTGGCTTCTACAAAATCTCGAGCGAGTGCGAATCGGACTCGTCGAAGATGGAACCGCGATCGGCTCGGCGATGGCCTCGGCGGCAAATCGATTGAACGACAAACATTCAAAAAGCCGCGCGATCGTTCTGCTGACCGATGGCGAAAATAACGCCGGCAAAATTTCACCGAACACGGCAGCCGAAGCCGTCAAAGCTCTGAAGATCCATTTCTATGCCATTGGTGCCGGAATCACCGGGATCGCGCCGGCGCCGATTTTTACTCAACGCGGACCGATGACCGACGTGCTTGGAAATCTGCTCTATCAAAACCAGCGGGTGGAATTTAACGAGGCCGGTTTGAGACAGGTCGCGCAGATTGCCGATGGCCAATTTTTCCGTGCGACCGACACCAAGTCGCTCGAGCAGATTTACAGCGACATCGACAAGATGGAGAAATCGACCGTGGCTGTAAAAAAATATCAGGAGTACCGCGACCTGTTTCCGCTTTGCATCATGAGCGGCTGCGGGCTGCTGGTGGCGCAGCTTTTGTTGTCGCAAACCATTTGGAAAAAATTGCCATGATGAGCTTTGGCGCACCAATCTGGTTCTGGGCACTGCTGGTAATTCCGGTTCTCGCACTCTTATTTGCGCGCGCCGAACGGCGAGGAATCGCGAGACTTCGCGAATTCGTTTCTCCGCGGCTGCTTCCGCAGCTCGCTGCGACTGTGAACCGCTCGCGCCGCCTGTTCCGATTTGCTTTGCTCATGCTCGGACTTGCGCTTGCGATCGTAAGTCTCGCTCGACCGCAATGGGGTTACATTTACGAAGATGTGAAGCGCGAAGGTCTCGACCTGCTTTTTGCAGTCGACACTTCGCGGAGCATGCTTTCAAACGACGTGCAGCCGAGCCGGCTCGAGCGCGTCAAACTCGCGGCCCAGGACCTCGTGAACCAGCTCCAAGGCGATCGGGTTGGACTGATTGCCTTTGCCGGCCGCGCGTTTTTGCAGGCGCCGTTAACAATTGATTACGAAGCGGAAGTCGAATCGATTAATGATCTCGATACGAAAACGATCCCCGAAGGTGGCACGAACATCTCGGAAGCGATCAATCTCGCTCTAAACACATTTGGAAAAAGCGCCGCCGGAAATCGCGCGCTGATCATTTTCACTGATGGCGAAGAGCTCAGCGGCGACGCCGCCAAGGTGGCGAAGACCGCGGCCGATGCCGGCGTGAAGATTTTCACGGTGGGCGTGGGCACGCCGCAAGGCTCACTGATTCCCATTACGAGCGACGATGGCGGAACGGCATTCGTGAAAGATTCCGCGGGCCAAGTTGTGAAATCAAAGCTTGACGAGAAGCGCTTGCGCGAAATCGCTCAAGCTACCGGCGGGTTTTATCTGCACCTCGACGACGGGCCGCGAACGATGTCGCAACTTTACGCGCAAGGGTTGGCGAGCATGAAAGCGGCCGACATTGATGCGCGCTTGGGGCGGAGACCGATTGAGCGTTACGAATGGCCGTTGGGCGCGGCGATGCTCGCGCTGACGATGTCGATCTTGATCGGCGAACGCAAACGGGTCCGCGCCCGTGTTCGCGTGCCGCAATGGTCAAAGATCGCGGTGCCAGCGACCGCGCTGCTTCTAATTTTCGCGAGACCTGCGTTTGGAGCTGCCACCGGGTTGAATCTTTATCGCGAAGGAAAATACAACGACGCCTACAAGAGCTTCCAAGAAGATCTGCAATCACATCCGGATTCGTCGCAAAAAGAAAAAATCGAATTCGATGCGGGCGCGGCCGCTTTCAAAATGGGTGATTACAACAAGGCGCTGCAATCGTTCAGCAACGCTCTGCTCTCACCCGACAAAGGACTTCAGGAAAACAGCCATTTTAATCTTGGCCGGACACTCGAAGACCGCGCCGACATGGACCAGACGAACGAGACCACGCTAAAGGACCTGACTGACGCGGCGTCGCATTACGAATCGACTTTGAGACTCAATCCGAAAAATGAAGCGGCCAAAGCCAATTTGGAGGAGGTCAAAAAGAAGATCGAGCGGTTGAAACAGCGCCCGAAACAAAAACCAACGCCGCCACCGCAACAGCAAAATAAAAAAGACAAGAATCAGCAACAAAGCGGTGGCGGCGGCGAACAGAACCAAGACCAGCAACAATCTCAATCGCAGAGCAGTTCCGGCAAAGATCAAAATCAAAACCAGCAGCAACAACAACAACAACAACAACAGAACCAGCAGGCGCAATCGCAAAATCAATCAGGAAGCAGCCAGAGCAAAAATTCTCAAGATAAGTCGAACCAGGCGCAGGCCAAGAACGAACCAAAAAAAGATCAGCAACCTCAGGCGGGCGAAACTCCATCGCCAGCGCCGGGGAAAGATCAACAGCAAGCGAATCAACCTTCGCCCTCTCCCGGAAAAGGAGAAAACAAAAATGCAGGCGCCACGCCCAGTCCGTCCGCTGGCGGGCAGGATCGACAATCAGGGCGCGATCAGGAACAGCCGGAAGAATCGCCGAGTCCGGGTGGAGGCGACGATCAAACGTCATCGCCCTCTCCTGGCGAAGGCGAAGACGAAGACGAAGACGAAAATGCGACTCCCTCCGCAACGCCGACTTCATCACCGCAAAAAAAAATGGCGGGGGAAATCAAAGGAGCCAATGGCGACCAACCGCCACAGAACTCGCAGAATGCTGCGCAATTAGCCGAAGCCGAGCCGGAAAAAGAGGGACAGATGAGCGAGAAACAGGCCGAGCTTCTTTTGAAATCAATGAAGGACGAAGAACAGCGGGTCCAGCTTGATGAACGCAAGGTCAGACGCCATGTCTATAATGACTGGTGACCCCTCCGAAAGTTGATGGTTGATGACGATGTCGATGTTTCGACGAATTCTGTTTTTGGCGCCAATCGCGATTGCAGCGATGCAATCCACTTTTGCCGCTTCGCCCACCGTCACGGCAGTGCTGAGTAACTCCCAACCGACGGTTGGACAGATCGTCCAGTTGGAAATCAAAATCAGCGGCGCAAACAAGGCGAAGGTTCCGGAATCGATTTCGGTCGATGGCCTTGAAATTCATCAGACGGGCCAAATGTATGAATCAAGTCTGAGTTTCGGCTTCGGTGGAAACGAAGGTTCGTCGTCGGTCACCTACACCTACAGTGTGCTACCGTTGAAAGCCGGTCAGTTCAACATTCCGCCGCAGACGGTACGCGTCGGAAACGATTCGCTGCGCACGCCCGAGCTGGTCTTGAATGTGGCGCAAGGATCGCGCGGCTCGGCGGGCTCGAGCCAAAGCGGCCAAACTCAGGTCGCGAGTAAGCTTGCTTTCGCGGAATTGGTTGTCGCTAAAAAAGACGCCTATGTGGGGGAGATGGTGCCGGCCGAAATCCGCTTGGGATTCGATCCGCGAGCGCATGGCCGCCTTCAAGAGGGACCGGAACTTTCCGGCCAGGGTTTCACGACCCAGAAGTTGCAGCAACCGCGCGAAAATCTGGAAACAATCGGCGGCAAGACTTATCAAGTTTATACCTTTAAAACCGCGATCGCCGCCGCGCGCCCTGGAAAATTGGAAATCGGACCGGTAACGGCAAAGGCTGTTGTCGTTCTGCCGCGGCGACCGAGCACGTCGCCGCGAACCCGTCCGCGATCGCCATTCGATCTATTTAATTTAGATGATCCGTTCTCCGATCCGTTTTTCAGCGACCCGTTTGGAAGCACGGGCGAGCGAACCGAGCTGCCGATTCAAAGCGAAACTGCCACACTCAACGTAAAACCGCTTCCGCCGAATACGCCGCCGAATTTCTCCGGAGCGATTGGCAATTTCACGATGACCGCCGATGCAAAACCGAAAACCGTCCAAGTGGGAGATCCGATCACCGTAACATCGACAATCACCGGCCGCGGAAACTTTGATCGGATGAACGGACCTGCACTCGAGGATGAACGGGGTTGGCACAAGTATCCGCCCTCTTCGAAATTTAAACAGGACGACGACGTCGGTATGAGCGGAGAGAAAACTTTCGAGATGGTGATCGCACCTAACGAAAAGAAACCGGCCGTGCCGCCCCTGGTTTTCGCCTTCTTCGATCCGGTGAAAGAAAATTACGTCACGTTGCGGAGCACTGCGGTCCCGATCCAGGTCGAAGGCGGGGCGGGCCCGAGTGCCGCAACAGCTCCGGCGGTTGCAGCCACATCGGCCGCGCCGACATCAACGGTGGGCGCTACCCCTGCGCCAACAGCAAAGCCACAGGACATTTTGTATCAGCTAATCGATCTCGGGCGGGTCCGATCCTTTATGCCAATTTATGCGCGCCCGGTTTTTTGGATCGCGCAATTGGCGTCGTTCATTCTGTTGTTAGGATTTGTTGGTTGGAAAATTCGGCAGGCAAAGATCGACAATCTCGAGGCCCAACGCACCGCAGCGTTGCAACAGGAATCCGGCGAGCTTCTGCGGAAATTACGGCGAGGTGAATTGTCGCCGCAGGAATATTTCTCAAACGCATCCCGGGTCGTGCGGGTAAAAACGGCGCTTGTCAAAAATCTCAATCCGAACGCAGTAGACGCGGAAACGGCGGCGAAGGCATTTGATTTGGGGGAACACGAACGGGCACAATTGCGCACCCTCTTCGACCGGAGCGACGAATTGCGCTTCAGCGGAAGCGGAAACGGCGCGAAGACGATCTCGAGCGAGGAACGGGAAGAAGTTTTGAGGTTGCTGGAAAGTTTGCGCGCATGAAAACCCGAATAGTTATTAGCGGCGCAGGTCTGTGGTTACTTTGCGCTTTGATCCTGGCGGCGGAACCGAGCGCGCAGTTCGCCAAAGCCAATCAGGAATACGCCGCCGGTGATTTCAAGGCGGCGATCGACGATTACGAGGAATTGGTACGTTCCGGACAGGACACGCCAAATCTTTTTTACAATTTGGGCAACGCTTATTTTCGAAAAACCGATTTTGGCCGCGCCATCCTTAACTACGAACGCGCGCTCGCACTCGATCCACATCATCCCGAGGCCGAGGCCAATCTGCGGATCGCGCGTGATGAAGCTCGCGCGCTCGAATTGGTTCCGAACCGATGGGAACGCATTTTCGCGTTCGCCGATGAAAACCAATACGCTCTCGTTGCTTCGACCTCGTTTTGGATCGGAATTTTCTCGGTCGCAGCGTCGGTTTTCGGGCGGGGGCGCGGCCGCGGCGCGGTTGCATTGTCGATCTTGTCCCTGTCGATCTTTGCAATAGCGGTTGGCGCTTCCTACGAACTCGGCCGCGGAAAAAATGGTCGCGGACTGGCCATTGTCACCGGCGATAAGGTCGAAGCGCGCCTTGCCACCGCGGACAATGCTAATCGCGTCCTGACCTTGCCGGCCGGCAGTGAAATTAAAATTGCCAGCCAACGCGGGGATTGGCTTTACGCGGTCTTACCGAACAACCTACGCGGGTGGATCCCGTCAACTGGCGCAGAGCAAGTGCGGCTCTAGGTTCTAGCTGCCGATGTCTTGATCGGCAGAATTACCCCCAAAGACGGCAGCAGCTGCAATATTTGCGGTCGTAGAGAATCGCCGCTACTGAATTTGTATGAAGCCGGAGATGGACATCGGGACAAACCGAAAAGCGCTTCAGATCAATCTGGATGCGAAAAAGTACGGAACATTCGCCGAAATCGGGGCTGGTCAGGAAGTGGCGCGCCGCTTTTTCACCGTTGGCGGCGCCGCCGGCACCATCGCTAAGACAATGTCGGCCTACGACATGACCTTTAGCGACGCGATCTACGGACCGACCGATCGCTACGTCAGCCGCAAGCGTCTCGGGACGATGCTCGATCACGAATACGATCTGCTGGTGAAACGCCTCGATGCCAAGCTCGGCGGCGATCGCACTTTTTTCGTTTTCGCCGACACCGTAGCCGCCCGAAGCTTCAAGCAGCACAATGAATCGCACGGTTGGCTGGGCGTTCGTTTTCAGACCGAGCCGCGCGGCGAACCAAGTCAAATCATCATTCACGTGCGCATGCTCGATGAATCGAACGCCGATCAACAAGAAGCCCTCGGCGTGATCGGAGTGAACTTGCTTTACGGAGCGTTTTACTATTCCCAACCGGAACAGTTGATTTCGTCGCTCCAGGAAAATCTCGCGCCCGGAAGAATTCAGGTCGATCTGATCAAATTTTCCGGCCCAAGTTTCGCCAAGATCGATAATCGGCTGATCAATCTGCAGCTCGTCAGCCAGGGCCTGACCGACGCGGTCATGTTTACAGCCGACGGCGAAATGGTCCAACCCTCGGAGATTCTGCATAAGAAAGCGATTCTGATCGAACGCGGCAGTTTTCGGCCGGTTACCTACGCGACCAATGACATGCTCGAAGGCGCGCGCGGCCAATTCCTGAAGGAATCGGGTTGCTCGGAAGAAGATACTGTCGTGCTAATGGAGATGACACTGGAAAATCTGCTTTCGGAAGGTCAGCTCAATCACGCCGATTTTTTGGCGCGAGTGGACATTCTCGGCGCGCTCGGGCGAACGGTGTTGATCTCCAAGTTCGGTGAATACTATCGTCTGGCCAGTTATCTTTCGCGCTACACCAATCGCATGATCGGTCTGGTCATGGGCGTCCCGAGTTTGATCGAGATTCTTGACGAAAAATATTACCTCAATCTCGAAGGCGGAATTCTAGAGGCGCTTGGGCGCATGTTTAAACACGGACTGAAGCTTTACGTCTATCCAGTGATCGACGAAACGACGGGTGCCATTTTGAGTGCCACCCAGGTGCACGTTGCCCCGAATCTGCGCGCGCTTTTTCAATACTTGATCGACAATCGCTACATCGAAGAGATCACCGATTATCGGAAGGATTTCTTGTGCATTTATCCGGCGACAGTGTTGGCCAAGTTGAAAGCCGGTGACAAAAGTTGGGAGGAAATGGTGCCGCCGGAAGTGGCGCAGATCATCAAGGAGCGGGAATTTTTCGGTTATCGGGCGGCAGTCGCGGCCTGAATCTGGAGCTGGCGACGTGGCCGTCTATGCATTCGCAGCCTAAAAAGCGCCATCGCAAGGCACGTTTCCCGCTACAGGGGGTAGCAGCATCATGGCGAAACGCGCAGATTCTGTTGTCGGCATCGATTTGGGCAAACACATGCTCAAAGGTGTCGCGCTTCGACGAAAGAGCGATTCACGATTCGTTCTGACCAGCTTAGCGTCCCGCCCTGTGCCCGAAGAGTTCGCCTCAGCCGACGATCTCGCCGGCGAACTCAAACAACTAATTCACGAGCTCGGCGGGAGCGCGAAAGCGTGTGCCTTCGCTGTCTCCGACCCGAGCGCGATACTACGCATCATTGAGCAGCCAGATACACCGGTGGAACTGCTCCGGACTGCACTGCGCTTAAACGGGCTGGCAGTGTTGAACCAGGAATGCAGAGATTTCGTCCTCGACGTCGCTCCGGTCGCGGCCCAAGGAAATGACGAATCGACAAATGAAAAAGAGTCGGCCGCCGGCGCCAAGGTGGCCGTGCAAAGCGGTGTTGTCACTAAGACCAAATATCTCGTCGGCGGAATGCTGCGAAGCCAGGTAAAACAAATCCTCGCGGCTGCAAATAAAATTCGCCTTTCGGCCGACATACTTCAGCTCGCTACGGTCTGTTCATTTAACGCATTCGAATTCGCTTATCCGGAGATCTTCGCAAACGACGCGTTTCTCTTGCTCGATATGGGACATCTGCAAAGCACCGTGTTGATTGGGAGCAAAGGCGAACTCGTTCTGGTCCGAAGCATCGATTACGGCGGCAAGGCCCTGATGCACGCCCTCACGGCCGAGGACGCGCTCGATGCCGATGCCGCCTGGCTGATGATTCAACAGGGCGACGAAGGAATGACCGACATCTGTCGCGGATCGCTGGCGCGACTCGGAATGGAAGTGCGCAATTCGATTGGATTTTTCGAGGGACAGCGCGAAGAAGGGATCAACCGAATTTTTGTTTCCGGCGGGTTGGCGCGTGCGGAAACGGTTTTGCAGGCGTTAAGTGACGAACTCAGTTTGCCGTGTGAAATTTGGGACCCGCTCGAGACCTGCGAGGTCGCGCTGCCGGCGGCGAAACGGCAGACTTTGCCTAACGAATTTGTCTCACTCAACGTCGCTTGCGGGGCGGCCTTCGAATATCTCAAAACCTGACCAGCAGCAATGGCACTTCACCTCAATCTCCTGCATGAGGAAATTCTGGAGCAGCGGCAGCGGAAACGTGACCCGCTCAAGATCGGAATCATTGTGCTCGTGAGCTGCGGCGCACTCCTTTTTCTCTACTACACGTGGAACGCGTATCAAACCTTTGAAATCAAAGCCAAACTCAGCGCCATCGACGGCGATTGGAAAAAGCTGGAGCCCCAAGTTACCCAGGCGCAAAAACGCTCAGCCGAGCTCACCGATCTCATTAACACGACGCGCGTCCTCGACGATTACATCGACAATCGTTTTTTCTGGGGACCATTTTTGGAGAAACTCTCGCGTTGCGTCCCGCCCAATGCACAACTGACCGGCATGGAGGCCGGAGTTTTGGAAGATGACAAAGGCGTGACGATCACGATCGATGGCGTGGCCGCGGCGCGCGAGCCACGATCCGCAGCGGAGGATCTGCGCCAGATGTTGCTCGAACAGCTCGGCAAGAGTTATCACGATGTGAAAGTGGAATTTAAAACACTCGAGGACGTTGAAGCCGTCGCGAACCTCGGTGGCACCAACGTACCGATGGCTCGTTACATCTTGTCCATCACCCTTAACCCCAACGCGGCTGCAAAACCGGCTGCAACACCGGCGCCGAGCCGAACAAAACGAAGAGATGAATCTTCCTAAACTTTCCAAAGATCAGATCAAGAAACTCCTGCTCAGCACGATGGGTTTGATTTTTCTGCTCTACGTTTATTTCACCTTTTTCCTCGGGCCGCTCCAAAAAATTCGCAACGGTGCCTTGGCCCAGATTGCAGATCGCCAGCAAAAAATCGACGGCTCGAAAACTGAAATGGCCAAAGCGGCCAATCTCGAACGCCAAGCCAAGGACGCGACCGCGCGTTTTGCCGCACTCAAGGCTTTCTCTCCGGAAGGCGCGCCGATCGCGTGGTTTCCACCTCGGGTGAAGACCTTTTTTGCAAGTCAGCAAATCGATCGCGCAGTTGCCCGATTAGAGAGCAACGCGAACTTCAAACAAAGCGAGCTTGCGGCCTGGACCAAATATAACTGGCTGATCGAGATGCCCCAGGCCGATTTCGCGGCCCTCGGCAAAGCGATCGCTGAGCTCGAGAACCGGGAGCCGCTGCTTTCCATCACGAAACTGACCATCCACGTTGTGCCTAACGAGCCGCAATTTCAACAGGTCGGCATCGCCGCGACCACCGTTATTGAAAAGCGATGAAAATACTTTTTTCACTTCTCTTCACCTTGATCCTTGCGGCGCCGGCTCTGTTCGGCGCGGATGAACCCGCCGCCGTCGCGATCAAACATAAATCTTCCTTCAACCTCGACGCCGGAACCCGTAATCCATTTTCGCCAATCGGCTGGAAGCCGACTGGAAGAGTTGCCAGTGGCAGTGGCAGTGGCGGAACCAGTCAAGGCGAAGTTCCACCCGGCGCATTCGTCGTTAGCACGATCACGGTCGATGGCGCCACGCATTTTGCGATCATCAATGGCAAATCGATGCAGGAAGGCCAGCAGTTCGGCCTCCAGATCGGCACTCAAATTTACCAGGTCATGGTCAAGCGAATCGAGGATGGCCAGGTAATTCTGACGCGCAACAACGAAGAGATCGTGGTGCCGCTGCGGCGCAAATAATCCCGCGCAAGTCCAGCCGCCTAGATTCGGACCGGATCGATCTAACGCGGGATATCAGAGTAGCTAAACCGGCCGTCATGCCGGTGCGAATCCTGCTGCATAAATCGCTCTGTTCAGACGATTCCAGTTGAGTTTTTCCGTAGAAAGCGGCAAACTCTTTGCCGCTCGACCCTCGCCACCAATGGCGACTAATCCGCAACAAATATGAAATCATCTTCGGCTATCCTTTTAGCGCTTTGTTTATGTTTCAGTAATAACGCCAGTGCGCTGAGCTTTAGTGATTTCTTTGGACCGCGCTTTAACGGCGTGCAGACGACGCGCACCGCACTGGCGCCAAAAAATGCGCTCGACTCTATTCATCGCTGGAACACGATCGCAATTAACGCCAGCGGACTGGATCATACACCGGTGGCGCCCGGCGAATTGCGGACTTTTGGCGAGCAACTTGGACCGACTCGCGCCAGTCGCGCCATCGCTATCGTCCACATTGCGATTTTCGATTCGGTCAACGCAGTGCTCGGCGGTTACCAGAGTTACACAGGAATTCAGCCGGCGAAACCGCCGGTCTCACTCGACGCAGCCGTGGCGCAAGCGGCCCACGACACATTGGTCGCGCTTTATCCGTCGCAAGCATCGGCGTTCGGTTCTCTCCTGGCCGACGATCTCGCGAAGGTCAGCAACAAGAACGAACGCGCCAACGGCGTTTCGTTGGGCCAACGTGCTGCCGCAGCAATTCTCGCGCTCCGCACAAATGACGGCTCGCAAATTCCCGAGCTACATTTCGGCATCGATTATTTCCCGAACCAAATGCCTGGCTATTGGCGCCAGGATCCGATCAGCTTGATCCCAATCGTGCTCGGCGCGCACTGGGGCGAATGCACAACCTTCGTCGTGCAATCGGCCAGCCAGTTTCGCGTTCCGCCGCCGCCGGCAATGAACAGCACCGAGTATTTATCGGCCTACAACGAAGCGAAATCGGTCGGAGGCGACGGAGTTTTCACACCGACAGTGCGGACGCCGGAACAAAGCTTTATCGGAATTTTTTGGGCTTACGATGGAACGCCGAGCCTGTGCGCGCCGCCACGTCTTTACAATCAGATCATCGTTCACATCGCTGATCAGATGCATCTCGGCACCGCCGACTTGGCGCGACTCCTCGCTCTCGCCAACACCGCCATGGCCGACGCCGCCATGTCCGTTTGGGATTCAAAATATTATTACGATTTCTGGCGACCGGTCACCGGCATCCGCGAATCAGATCTCGGAACCGGCCCGACCGGGCTCGGCGACGGCAATACATCGACAACCGGCGATCCGACGTTCACGCCCATGGGCGCGCCCGCGAGCAATCTCACTGGGCCGAATTTCACCCCGCCATTTCCATCGTATCCGTCCGGACACGGCGGCTTTGGCGGCGCGCTCTTCCAAACGCTGCGAAGATTTTTCGGGACCGACAACATCGCGTTCACCTTTGTCTCCGACGAATTCAACGGCCTGACCAAAGACAACGCCGGCAACGCGCGTCCCTACATGCCGCGCAGTTTCTCTAATTTCTCGCAGGCGGAAGAAGAAAACGGCCAGAGCCGGATTTATCTCGGCATCCACTGGTCGTTCGACAAAACCCAGGCGATCGCCCAGGGCCGCAATGTGGCCAACTACGTCTTCGACCACGCCTTCACACCGGTCAGCAAACACTAACTCTTCATTTATTTTTCCATGGGTCGTCGCAGACCGCAGAAAAGCAATTGATGCGCGAGACCGCGCCAGTTAATCCGCTAACCAAGCGCTGTAGAAGCTGTAACCGAAGTCACCGGTACAAATTCGCTTTCGCGGAGCACGACGGGTTTCGTTCCGCGGATGAGTTTCCACCATTGGCTCGCCGAGCCGACGACGATCAGAAACACGAGCAACAGGAAAAATCCGGCGACAGCGGCGTCGAACTGCCAAACCGCGGCTTGGCGCGTTAACTCTGCAGCCTTTGTTGGATCGACAATTCCCGCCGCTTCGCGCGCGAGCGATTGCGCGCCGCTCAAAAATCCGAGCCTGGGATCGCTCGAAAAAATCTTGAGATAACCGGCCGAGAACGTGACTGCGCACATGAAACAAAGCGGCAGAAGCGTGATGAACAAATATCGCGTCTTCTGCATTTTGATCAGGATCGTTGTGCACAGACAGAGCGCGATCACGGAAAGAAGTTGGTTCGCCAATCCAAAGAGGGGCCAGAGGGTGTTGATGCCACCGAGTGGGTCGACCACGCCCTGATACAGAAACCAGCCCCAGGCCGCGACCAACAACACGCTGGAAGCGAAATTTGCGGTCCATGAGCGCGTGTTCCCGAGCGGTCGCCACACGTTGCCTAACAAGTCCTGCAATAAAAATCGCCCGACCCGTGTCCCGGCGTCGATCGTCGTCAAAATAAAAAGCGCTTCGAACATGATGGCGAAGTGATACCAGAGCGCGAGCGCGGTCGGGCTGGCCGAGAGTCTTGCGAACATGTGCGCCATGCCGACAGCGAACGTCGGCGCACCACCGGCACGATTGAACATTGTCTTCTCGCCGAGGTTCTGCGCCAGGATCGACATCTCACTTTCGTTGACCGGAAATCCGGCGGCAGAAACTTTCGCCACCACTTCGGTCGGCGTGCCTTTTGTGTTGATCGCGAAATATTCGCCCGGTTGCAGCACGCACGCCGCGATCAACGCCATTAATGCTACCATCATCTCGGTGATCATTGCGCCGTAACCGATGTCACGGATGCGCGATTCGCGACCGACCATTTTCGGCGTCGTCCCCGACGCAATCAGCGAATGGAACCCGGAGACCGCGCCGCACATGAACTTCGTAAGCGACGGCATTTGCAGCGTGGGATGAATCACAATCACCGCGACCGCGAGCGCGGCCACTGTTCCGAGTTTCAAGAACGTGCTCAGATAATCGCGCGGCGTTAGAAGCATCCAGACCGGCAGAATCGATGCGGCCAGGCCGTAGATCATGACCGCCCACGAAACCCAAACCGCGTCATGCCGGAACCAGGCTTCGATTGCCGGAAAATTTCCTAGAAATTGTCCGCCCCAAACACCAAACGCCAGACCCAGCAAACCGAAAATCGTGACCGCGGTCACATTCACTTTTCCGGTCCTTAGACCAAAACCCATGATCAGCGCGGTTGGGATTGTCATCGCGATCGTGAACACGCCCCACGGACTTTTGGCCAGCGCCTGCACAACCACGAGCGCGAGCACCGCCAGCAGAATGATCATGATCGCCAGCACGCTGATCAACGCCATTAATGCTACCATCATCTCGGTGATCATTGCGCCGTAACCGATGTCACGGATGCGCGATTCGCGACCGACCATTTTCGGCGTCGTCCCCGACGCAATCAGCGAATGGAACCCGGAGACCGCGCCGCACATGATGACCGAACACCATCCAGCGATTGGTCGGCACGAAGTCTTTGCCGTCGTTCTTGACGACCGCCGGAGTGGCGCGCTCGTCATTGAGCACGAGGATCTTGGTCGCGAGCCATTTGCTGTAAAACCGATAGCTAACCGCCGCTGCGCAAGAACCGGCCACCACGATCCAAAGGGCGTTGATCTGCTCGCCGCGAGACAGCGCCAGCACTGCCAGCGACGCCAAGCCGAGCAACGTCACCGCAACCCAAAGCAGCTTTTTCCAAAGACTCACACGAGGAAATTACCCGAAAAATCGCACGGATGCCACAGTCTTGGTTCTTCTGTGGTGGCAGGCGTCCCGCCTGCAATCAAACTCGATCAATTAGCACAACCTCACCTTGGTATTTCCACTCATCAGATACCTTGACCAGACCTGCTCTTACCGGATTTTCATAAACGTATTCCCATTTTTCGGAATAACTTTCGTCGGAACGCAGGATGTGATCGAAGAATGTTGGCTGCCAGGATTCTCCGCGACTGCCGACGGCTTTTGAGATTTCTCGCTTCAGTCCCGCTACCCATTTCGAAAGCACAAAATCTGCATCACCAGACACGAACAAATGAATGTGATCCGGCATTATCACGTAACGCCCTAGTGCCGCACCAAACTCCTTTATCCCCCGTTGAGCATAGGCTTCGAGAGCAGTTTGTGCTTTTCCGAGATCAGGAATCGGCAGGCGGTCGCGCGTACAAAATGTGACGAAGTAAACTGGCTCGCTCGAATAAATTAGGTCGAGACGCTGGGGGCGGCGTTTGATCACTTCATACGCTTACCAGCTATTGCGAGAGCAGGCGAGACGCCTGCCACCACAACAAGTGAATTTTTCTGTGGAGGCAGCCGTCCCCGGCTGCAATTCCTTGTCCCACACTAAAGTTTGTCTTGCGCCTCTTTTAATTTCTTAAGCTCCTCGGCGAAATTCTTATGCCGTTGCCGATGGAGCTCGACAACTTCGCTCGGGGCACGATCGACGAACGACTTGTTCTTCAATTTCGCTTCGACTGTGCGCAGCTCCTCCTCGACTCTCGCGATCTCCTTTTCGAGCCGTTCGCGCTCGGCAGAGCGATCGACCTCAACGACGAGCAAAACTTCGCCAAGCGGCGTCGTAGCGATCGGGGTGCCAGCTCCCGCCTTGAATTTTGGATCGATGATTAACTCCGAGGCGTTGAGTAATCTCGCAATCGTCTCCTGCTCGCTCGCTAATCCGCTTTGTTTCGACCGCAGCGCAAACTTCGCCTTCAGATTCGACGGGATCCGAGCCTGCGACCGCAAATTGCGACCGGCCTGGACCGTTTCGTAAATCGCCGCGACCAATCGCCGTTTCTTGGCGAGTTCCGCCTTAACCGCCAGTCCGGCTCGGACCGGAGGCGGCGCGAATTGAATCGACTCTTTCCCGAGACCGAGCAGCGACCAAAGCTCCTCGGTGATGTGCGGCATGAACGGATGCAACAACCGCACGATCGCGGACAACACGTAATCCATCACCGCCAGCGCGGATTTCTTCTTCGATTCGTCCTCGCTGAAAATGTCGGTCTTGGCCGCTTCCACGAACCAGTCGCAGTAATCGCTCCAGATAAAATCGTAGAGCCGTTGCGCGACCGTATTGAACTCGTAATCACGATACGCTTTTTCAACCGCGTCGATCGTTTCGTCCAATCGCGCCAACACTTCCATAGCGTAGATTGAGAGGCTGCCAAAACTTGACCGTTTAAAACGGTCAAGTTTTCCGGGGCCAATTTGGGTGGGTCCGTGCATTTGGCGAAAGCGCGCCACGTTCCAAAGCTTGGTCGCGAAATTGCGGCCTTCTTCGATTTGTTTTTCGTCGAAGCGAATATCCTGGCCGCTCGGCGCGATCCGCATCAGGCCGAAGCGCAAACCGTCCGCTCCATACTTGTCGATCAACTCGAGCGGATCAGGCGAATTGCCTAACGACTTCGACATCTTGCGGCCCTGCTTGTCGCGAATAATGCCGGTAAAGAAGACGTCGTGGAACGGAATGTTGTCTTCGATCTTGGCCGTCTTGCCAGGCTTGAACTCGAGCCCGGCAATGATCATCCGCGCGACCCAGAAGAAAATAATGTCCGGTCCGGTTACGAGCACGGACGTCGGATAAAATTTCTTCCGCGTTTTCGGGTCCATCGTCTCGTAAGCCCAAAGCCAGGACGAAAACCAGGTATCGAGCGTGTCTTCGTCTTGCGTCCAACCTTTGCCCGGAGATGCGATCTGAACGCGGGTTTCATTTCCGCGATACCACGCTGGAACTCGATGTCCCCACCAAACTTGGCGGCTGATGCACCAGTCCTGAATGTTCGCGAGCCATTGCTCGTAAACTTTCTCCCAATGCTTCGGGAAGAAGCGGATGAGATGTTCTTTAACAACCGCGAGCGCTTCCTTCGTTTTCGGATAATGCAGAAACCACTGCTCGCTAAGTCGCGGCTCGATCGGGACATCGCTGCGGTCGCTGAAGCCAACATTGTTCTCGTAGGGCTCGGTTTTCGAAAGCAATCCCCTTTCCTGCAGTAATTCGGCCGCTTTCTTGCGCGCCTCGAAACGGTCGAGTCCATCCAACTCCGGAACCGCTGAGCAATTTATTTTTCCATTAGGATGTAGAACATCGATCACCGGCAACTTGTGACGCCGCCCAACCTCAAAATCGACTTTATCGTGCGCGGGCGTGACTTTTAAAACGCCGGTGCCGAATTCAGGATCGATCGCGTCATCGGCAACGACCGGAATCTTTTCACGCGGCATCGGTCGCCACACTTCCTTGCCAACGAGATCGATATATCGCTTGTCTTTCGGATGAACCGCGACGCCGGTGTCGGCCATGATCGTTTCTGGACGGGTGGTTGCGACTTCTAAAAATTTTCCGGGCTGCTCAACGATTTCGTAGCGGACGTAATAAAGATTTCCCTTTTGCGGTTTGTTAATGACTTCCTCGTCCGACAACGCGGTTTGCGCGGCCGGGTCCCAGTTAATCATGCGCCGGCCGCGATAGATCAGTTTCTTTTTGTAAAGATCGACAAAGATCTTTTCGACCGCGCAAACATAATTGTCGTCGAAGGTATAGCGCTGACGGGACCAGTCGCAGGAGCAACCGAGTCGCCTGAGTTGTTGAATGATGATGCCGCCGTGTTTGTTCTGCCATTCGAGCACGCGCTGCAAAAATTTCTCGCGGCCGAGATCGTGACGCGTCACGCCTTCGTTTTTGCGGAGCCACTTTTCGACCGCGGTCTGGGTTCCAATTCCGGCGTGATCCATCCCCGGCAACCAAAGCACTTCGAAACCCCCCATTCGCGCGCCCCGGGCAAGGATGTCTTGAATGCTGTTGTTCAGAACGTGGCCTAGAGTAAGCACGCCCGTGATATTTGGCGGCGGCATCACGATCGAGAACGGCTTCTTCTTTGAAGCTGCGTCCGCTTCGAAGTCGCGCTGGTGGATCCAACGTTGATACCACTTCGGCTCAACCGTCTTCGGATCGTAAGTTTTCGAAAGCTCAGCCATTGCGAGGAATCATCCGAGAGGGAACGTGGATTGCAAGAGGTAGGGGCGATTCACCGAACCGATCCGAGCCGGATTGGCGTTCGCGAGCGATTGAGGTCAATCCACTTGCCTCAAAAGCGTTAGCGTTGAGGCAAACGTCCAACGTTAATGGGCAACACTATTGGATGCACTAGCTGGGAGCGTAATCGCCCTACCTCGAACCATACTTGCAGCAGGCGGTGACAACGGTGAGTTTTGGCGCTGCATGAGCGAATCGCGGCCCATCGGCGTTTTTGATTCCGGCATTGGCGGGCTCACCGTGGTGAAGGCACTGCGCGATCTGCTGCCGAATGAGAACATTTTCTATCTCGGCGACACTGCGCGCGTGCCCTACGGAAATAAAAGCGCGGAGACGGTCGAGCGCTACAGTCTCGAGCTCGCCAGTATGCTGACGCGGGAGAACGCGAAAGTGATCGTCGTCGCCTGCAACACTGTGTCGTCAGTCTCCATTCCGAAATTGCGCGCGAATGTCTCCGTTCCGGTAATC
>WNGC01000501.1_pt1 | contig 22888 bp, 17 predicted proteins | sample 5400051 | NCBI WGS metagenome assembly WNGC01 (sample SAMN13153368, study PRJNA577476) | soil metagenome | isolation source: 20 cm soil or saprolite under grassland replicate 2 | place: USA:California | collected 2016-06-15
CCTCGGCCGGCCGGTAGAACGGAACTTCGACGCAATCCACATCGTTCAGGGGAATGCCGAAGCGCGAGCGGAACTCGCGCAGCTCGTCTTCGTTGAGTTTCTTCTGCTGGTGCGTGACGTTCTTGCCTTCGCCCGCTTCGCCGAGGCCGTAGCCCTTGATGGTGCGCGCGAGAATCACGGTCGGAGAGCCCTTGTGATCGACGGCCGCCTTGTAGGCGGCGTAAACCTTGCGCGGATCGTGCCCCCCGAGGCGCAGGCGGCGCAGCGCTTCGTCCGGAAGCGGCTCGACAAGCTGAAGCAATCGCGGATCACTGCCGAAGAAATGCTCGCGAACATAAGCGCCGGAGGAAACCACCAGCTTCTGATATTCGCCGTCCACCAATTCGCCCATGCGCTTCACCAACAGTCCTTCGGTGTCGCGTTCGAAAATCGGATCCCACTCGCTGCCCCACAAAACCTTGATGACGTTCCAGCGCGCGCCGCGGAACGCGGATTCGAGCTCCTGGATGATCTGTCCATTGCCGCGCACCGGGCCATCGAGGCGCTGCAAATTGCAGTTGACCACAAAGATCAGATTGTCGAGCTTCTCGCGAGAAGCCAGAGTGATCGCTCCGAGGGATTCCGGTTCGTCGGTCTCGCCGTCACCTAGGAACGCCCACACCTTCGCGTCCGTGGCAGGCTTCATGCCGCGATCCTCGAGGTAGCGGTTGAAGCGCGCCTGATAAATGGCCATCAGCGGACTAAGGCCCATGGAAACCGTCGGGAACTCCCAGAAATCAGGCATCAGCCACGGATGCGGATAGGAAGAAAGCCCGCCTCCGGGCTTTAGCTCGCGACGAAAATTTTCCAGCTTTTGCCCGCTGAGGCGGCCCTCCAGAAACGCGCGGGCGTACATCCCGGGCGAAGCGTGCCCTTGAAAATAAACCGTGTCGCCTTCGAATTCATCGCTGCGCGCGCGGAAAAAATGGTTGAACCCCACTTCGTAGAGCGTTGCCGCCGAAGCATACGTGGAAATGTGACCGCCGATGTTGTGCTCGACGCGGTTTGCGCGCACCACCATGGCCAGCGCGTTCCAGCGGATGAGGCTCTTGATGCGGCGCTCCAGTTCCTGGTCGCCGGGAAAAAGCGGCTGCAGGCGCACGGGAATGGTATTCGCGTAAGGAGTATTGGCGCTGAACGGCAGGTCGATGCCGTTGACCGTGGCGTGCGCGCGGAGGCGCTCGAGGATTTCCGCAGCGACTTCCGGTCCGCTGGATTCCAGAACGGAATCCAGCGACTCGAGCCATTCCTGAATCTCAACGTCCTCCATGCCGTGTGGCTGGGTCGATATTTCGTTGTCCATAACTTCGGCTGGTTCCTCTTCTTTCGACGTTCCAAATGTCCCAAGACAAGCGCGGCGGACTTATGCCTTCGATAAGCAGAATAGAATACACCGCGGAGAGATTCTCTGCACGACCGGATGGAAGATTTCTTGAGGAAGATTTCTTGAGCAATGTTGAGAGGCTGCGGTCTAATTCTCTCGGTCATCACAATGTGCGGCCGCCATCGAGGACAAGGACCTGGCCGGTAATGAATTTCGAATGCACAAGAAACAAGACCGCGTCGGCAATTTCGGAGGGCTTTCCGGATCGGCGCAGCGGTGCGAGTTTGATGAAGTCCGTCTCCCACTCCGGCGGATCGCCGGGCATCGTAATCGTACCCGGGGCGATGGCGTTCACACGCACCTCCGGTGCCAGCGCTTTCGCCAGCACCTTCGTCAGCATCACAACACCGGCTTTCGAAACGGAGTGCGCCACGTATCCCGGCCACCCCAGCAAACCACCGCTATCCGCAAAATTAATGATCGTCCCATTTGACCGCCGCAAGAGTGGCGCCGCAGCCTGCGCGCAGAAAAAAGGCGCTTTCAGGTTCGCATCGAGCGAAGCGTCCCAGACCTCTTCTGTAGTGGAGATGATGCTGGAAGGAAGAAAATTTGCCGCGCAGTTCACCAGAATATCCAGCCGCCCATACTGCTTGGCCGCTTCATCAAACAAACGCTTGATGTCGGCAACTCTGGTCAGATCCGCCGCAATCGCCTTGCCTCGTCGCCCAAGTTTTTCGACCTCAGCGACAGCAGCCTGCGCATCCGCCACCGACGAACGGTAGTGAATAACAACGTCAGCGCCCTCTTCCGCCAGGCGCAGGGCCACCGCCCGCCCCAGCCGTTTCGCGGCCCCGGTCACAAGAGCCACATGCCCTTGCAACGACTCCCCTGATTTTCCGCCGTATTCCATCATCTTCGAACCTGAAACCGTAGCACATTCCCGTAGGACAGGCATTCTTGCCGGTCCTACCCTACAATCACTAGATGCTGGAGGGCGAATGAACCTTGATCTATTGGCAATCGCCGCGCACCCCGACGACGTGGAGCTGACCTGCGGCGGCACGCTGCTAAAGATGGCGCAGCGTGGATACCAGACTGGAATCCTTGATTTGACCGCCGGAGAGATGGGAACACGCGGTACCCCGGAGATCCGGGCGAAAGAGGCAGGGCACGCCGCGAAATTGCTCGCCGTAAAGTGGCGCGGCACGCTGGGGGTGCCCGATTCGGACGTTCAGCCGAGCCGTCAACACAAATTGCGGCTCGCGGCCATGATCCGGCAACTCCGGCCGAAGACGGTCATCCTTCCTTACTGGGAAGCGCGGCATCCCGACCATTACCATGCCTCAACCCTCGGTTACGAGGCGTGCTTCCTCGCGGGACTTAGACAACTGCCCATCCAAGGCGAAGCGTACCGCCCGTTCAAGATTCTTTATTCGAGCTCCTACGCCGACGTGCGCCCGACGTTCGTCGTGGATATCACCGCACAATACGCGCAGCGCCGCAAGGCCATCCTCGCCTTCGCGTCGCAATTCCGGCCCAGCAAGAGCGAAAAGAAAAACAATGTGCACCTGGCCGTCGACCGGCTGGAGGCGGAGATGAATCAGTTGGCGCGGCACTATGGCCAGATGATCGGGGTCGATTACGGTGAGCCGTTCCTGCAAAAGGAACTCATGAAGGTCGATGACGTTGTAAAGATGGAAGTTCGGTCGATCTGATAGCTAGAACTGCTCGTCTTCCTGAGCGGGAGAAAACCCGGGAATATTCTGGGTGCTCCCGGCGCGATCTACCCGGACTCGGATCTGCGCCTCGCCCTCGGCGCCGGACTTGCGAAGGATGACCATCGTGTTCAGCGCCTCGGAGTACAGCCTGGTGACCAGGTAAATGTCGCCGGTGCCGTCTTTCTTCCAAAGCTGGCCGATCTGGATCTTGGAGACACTCATGGGGGACCGGCTCTGACTGTAGAGTGAGCCGCGAAGTGTGTCAACTGCCTCCCGGGGCAGGAGGTACTCACTCGGTACGCCATAGAGAGAGACGACCCGAGGTAGTCCCCGCCAGCAATCAGCACTGGGGCCCCCTCTTACCGGGAACCTCTTGGGAATAGGAAACCTTCCTGTACTGTCTAACATCTTAGTAGCCAGGCAAGCAGGTTAGGAGCGTCCCCGGCGATTGCAGGTGTATAATCATGGGAGGCGGAGGTACACGATATGCAAGACATTCTGCGGCAGGCCCTGAAACTGGGGCTACTTAGCGCGCTCGTAGCGGGTTCGGCCTTCGCTTCCGCCCAAAGTCAAGATTCCCCCAGCCAGGAACCCGCAAAGACGCCGCCGCCCGCCCAACCGCAGACCCAGCAACAAACCGGCTCCCAACCGGTCCAGCAGAAAGACACCGTTACTCCCAAGAATTCCAAGGAAGACGTCGAGGCCATCGGCAACCGCAAAGTCGGAAAAGGCATGAACCTCTACTCCCTGGAGCGAGAGATCTCTCTTGGCAAGTCACTAGCCCAGGAAGTCGAGCGCTCCTCGAAACTCATTGACGATCCAGTGGTCACCGAATACGTCAACCGCGTTGGTCAAAACCTGGTTCGCAATTCCGATGCGCGAGTTCCCTTCACCATCAAGGTGATCGATTCCGACGAAATCAACGCCTTCGCACTGCCCGGCGGCTTCTTCTACGTGAACAGCGGCCTCATCCTGCACGCTATGGAAGAGTCGGAGCTTGCCGGCGTTATGGCCCACGAGATTTCCCACGTGACCGCCCGTCACGGCACGAAAAACGCCACCAAGGGCGAATTGATGCAGCTCGCCACCATCCCGCTGATTCTGCTCGGACCCGGCGGCTGGGCCGGCTACGGCATTTATCAGGGCTTGAACCTGGCGATCCCCGTGACCTACCTGAAGTTCAGCCGCGACGCCGAACGTGAAGCCGATTTCCTCGGACTCCAGTACATGTATAAAGCCGGCTACGACCCGAACTCCTACGTCACTTTCTTCGAGCGCATCCAGGCCGATGAAAAGCGCCGCCCGGGCAGCATCCCCAAGGTTTTCTCCACGCATCCGCCGACGCCCGAGCGCATCGAAAACACGCAAAAAGAGATTGCGCGCATTCTGCCCGCCAGGCAAGAGTACATCGTCACTACCTCCGAATTCGATTCCGTGAAGTCGCGCCTCCGCAACATCATGTTCACGCGCAAAGTGGGCGATAACGCCCCAGGCAAACCCACGCTGCGCACCAAAACCGAACAATCCAAGAAGCAGCCCACCGGCAACGACCCCAACAGCACCGACGACGACCGGCCAACTCTCAAGCGCCGCCCCGACTCTCAACCGTGAGTTTTTAGTGGCTGGTCTTAAGACCCGTGATTCTATTAAGAAGGCGGCCAACGAGCCACCCTCTTTGTCTTTTATCAGAGAAAACGCTCAGGCGTTTTGCACGACCAAATTTTGCCTCGCGCGTCCGCTGCCAGATTCCCAAGAATTTCTCGCCTCCATTTCCGCTCACCACGCGCCGCCTGAATCCAAAATAATTCCAGCAACCAGCGCTTTTTCCCTTAAACTTCGCCTTGGCTACGGTCCATCACTTTCCCCAAGTTCCTTGGTCAGGAGACGATGAAATGCTTTTCTTCCCCGTTTGTAAATCGCGTAGGGCCGCCATCCTTTTCTTCTTCTGTTTTCTGCTTTCGTCGCGTCTTCGCGCCCAGTCGCCCGTGCCGATGTGCGGACGGACGCAACGACTACGGAGAACTTACGGGCGATGGCGGTCGTCCGGAGCGGCGGCGATGCCCATGCGGCGCAGCTCATCCTGGTAATACTTCTTGTGGAGGACGTCCCACTCCTCGCTGCCTTCCAGGATTTCTTTTTTCTGCGAAGTGATTCGCTTGCGCACTTCCAGTTCGATCTTCTCTTCCTCTTTGAGCGTGGCGGTCAGAATCTGCACCACCTGCTGGCGAATGGTGTCGCGGTCGTCGACGAATTCCACTTCTTCGCTGGCGACAAGCACTTCGGTGATCTGGTGCGACAGCCGTACGATTTTTTCTCGCGTGAGGCGCATCGTTTGTCAAAATCCTCGTATGATCTGGACACCGACTGCGTGAAGCACAGGATGCAAATACGGCACAGCCCGAAGCCCCGGTTACAACGAGTGCAAAAATGGCTAGCGAAGGATCAGCTTGCGGTCCCTCGCCAATTGTTGCTTCACTTTTTTGTACATCTCCTGATAAGAGACGCTGGTCCGGCGCATCTCATCCTGGTGGTCGATCAAAATCTGACGCACTTCGTCGTTGAGCCGGTCCTCGACCGTGAGCTCTTCCAGCATGCGCAGGCGGACGCGGTTGGCGACGGCGGCGGCAGCTTTGGTTTCGATCTGCCCGCCTTCGACCAGGCGTTTCACAACTTCGGTAGCCATGTGCGCCACAAAATCTCGGAGCAGAAGCATTTCAGAGAGTTTCCCTTACCTAAGTGCAAGAGAGTGAGTTTACTGGCTGCGTGAATAAAGTGCAAGGAAGGGCCCTCCGCCGGCGGAGAAAAACATGAAAATCATGGGCTTTTTCAAGACTTCTCGAAGAAATTTCCGGCCGGCTTCGGCCGGCTACGTTGACGCTTTGCGCCGCTTCCTGTACGATGAATTGGGTAAGGGCGCTTAGCTCAGCGGTTAGAGCGTTCGGTTTACACCCGAAAGGTCGTCCGTTCAAATCGGACAGTGCCCACCATTGTGACGCCACGCCCTTCAGCGGGGACGTAGTTCAGTTGATCAGCACGCCGCCGCCTTCATCACAATCCTCGAAAAATCTTACTATACAGCGAGCTAATCGAAATATGGCATAACATGTGACATCTTAGATGTCACTATGCTCAGGGTTGATCTACGAACGATTTCACATAGAGTGGTGGGATGACAAATGCGGCTTCCTCTCTTCCGACATTGCGCCGCCAGACAGACTTTAAGGAAAAAGGGAAAGCCTCACGTATGAGTGGCGTTAGAATAAAGGACGTCGCCAAGTTATCGGGCGTGTCAACCGCCACCGTCTCGCACGTCATCAATAAGACGCGCTACGTCAGCGATGAAACGAAACGCAGAGTTCTCGGCGCGATTGAAAATGTAGGCTACGCACCAAACATACACGCGCGCAATCTGGCCTCCGGCCGGAGCCGGACTCTCGGACTGATTATTTCGGATATAACCAACCCATTCTTCCCGGACCTTGTTAAGTCCATTCAAGAAAGAGCGCTCGAACTGGGCTATGACGTCATTGTTCTCAATACGAATTATGAGCCGCAGCGCGATGCTCCGTACGTACAGCGTTTGCTGGAACTGCAAGTTCGTGGAGTGATGGTCCTAACGACGGAGATGGATCTCTCGGTGATCGAGCGCCTATCGTCCCGGCGAATCGCCGTGGTTTTCTTGGACATCGGAAAGGTGGGGCCACATACCAGCAACATTCGTGTGAATTATGAAATGGGGGTGCATCAGGCGGTTGAACATCTGCTTGACCTGGGCCACCGCCAGATTGCGTTCATCGGTGGGCCGGAGCATTTCAAGTCGGCGCAATTCAGGAGTCAGGCTTTCCTCAGAACGATGAAGAAGCATAGGGCGTCTTTGCATACCGAGCCGGTGATTTGTAAAGGCGATTTCAAGCTGGAGAGCGGACAGCGGGCCGTCAGAGAACTCCTGGCATTGAAGAACAGGCCGACGGCAATCATCGCCGCGAATGATTTGATGGCGATGGGAGCTTTGCGCGAACTGGGACGTGCGGGATTACAGGTGCCGAAGGATATTTCCGTGATCGGGTGCGACGACATCTGGCTGGCAAAACTTACCGATCCACAATTGACGACGATCATGATCCCGAGAGCCGAGATTGGGGCAGCTGCCGTTGAGGCGGTATTGCCTACCAATTCGGGAGAGGGCCGCTCCGGCCGTGAAATCAAAATCCGCACCGAACTTCTGGTCCGGGAATCAACGGGCGCCGCGCCGCGTTTGACGTAAGTCTTCAGCTGATACCGATACCACGCCCTGCACAAGGAGCGCCCTTTGCGGCCGAACGCCCGAACATGGGTTTTCGAGACCAAGGCTTGTTTAGTATTCCTGAACCAAAACTTTAAAACTTCGGATTTGACATCCCTACGTAATTGCTTCTAACCTCCGCCCACAAGCAGTACTTCAAATCTTTGATGGCAGTCATCGAAAAGCAGTTTCAGTTTGGGGCGCAGTGTGGGTCTGCTTCCGTTGGCAACACTGAAGAAAAATCAGCGTATGGGAACCCTGTAGCGTATGGGAACCCTGTACTGCACGGGCCTGATTGGCTTTGCAGGGGACTAGGTCTTTGGTGGCCAGTCGCGGCAAGGAGCGCGGTGATAAGAACGATTGGGAATGCCGATCGCGCAAAGCATATAAATTCATTTTGCGCTTGACAGAGCAAATGGCGATGGCAATAATGCAAAACCACTAGGAGACGTAAGCGGTTACGTCTGCGATTCATGTGTTTTCGGGGTTGGCTTCTATCCTAAGTATTCTGCGACACAGTTCAACTGTGAGGTGAAACCATGTTCGCGAGAGTGGCGCAATCGAAAGGTATTGTTCTTGGCTTCGTTTTTATTCTGTGCATGGGGCTGTCGGCGTTTGCTCCTCCCGCGCTAGCGCAGATTGGTAACGCTTCTCTCGGCGGAACGGTGATGGATCCGTCTGGGGGTGTGATTGCCGACGCCGAACTCGCGCTGACTAGCCAGGCGACGGGTTTCGAAGCCAAAGCTGTTTCGAACGAGCGGGGCGAATATACGTTTCGAAACCTGACGCCTGGAACCTACGACCTGAAGGTCACTAAGACCGGATTCCAGAATTACGTCCAGAAAGATATCGTACTGACCATCAACCAGTTTGGGCGCGCCGATGCGACCCTGAAGGTGGGCGCTACAAACGAGACAGTGACGGTTGAGGGCGAGAACACACTCATCAACTACGACAACGGAACGCTACAGGGAGGCGCCGACCCAGAGACAATCAAGGACTTGCCGTTGGTCGTGGAGGGCAAGCCACGCTCTTCGGCGGCGCTGGCCGTCCTGTTACCGGGCATCTCGACGGGGAGTTCCAATCAAGCTTTCCAGGCACGCATCAACGGCGGCCAGGAATCGGGAGATGAGGCACTGCTGGATGGCGCAACCATGCAGGAAGGATTCATGAGCCAAAGCGGCATGGTTTCCATACATCAGGATTTCCAGATGTCGCCAGACATGGTGCAAGAAGTGAAGGTGCTTACGTCGGACTACGCGCCGGAGTATGGCTCGTCCACATCGGGCCAGATAACGATGGTGAGCAAAGGCGGAACCACGCAGTATCATGCTGCGGCATTCGAGTACGGCCGCAACAAGGCGCTAAATGCAAATACCTGGACGAATAATTTCAATGGCAACCCTCGCCCCCCTGACAATGAACATGACTTCGGAGCGAATGTCGGCGGCCCAATCAAGATTCCTTTCCTTTACCACGGGACGTCCAGGCATCGGTCGTTTTTCTATTTCGACTGGGAGTCTTATCACCAAGCCGGCGGCTCGAACACTCCGACGATCTCGATCCCTTCGGCCCTGGAGCGCAGCGGGAATTTCACGGATTGGGTGGATAACACGAAACCTGGGAAACCCCTGATTCCCATCTTCATGCCGGGCAATGCCAGCACCGCTTGCCAGACAGCTGCCGGAGTGGGACCTGGACAGCAATTTCCCGGGAATATCATACCCGTGGCTTGCGAGAGCGGGATTGCCAAGGCGTACATGGCGCAATTACCGACGCCGACCAACACCAGTGCGACCAGCAACTATACAGCGCCAAGACCCGTGCCGGATACGCTCACCAGCAATTCCAACGTTTTCATGACCCGTATCGATCACAACTATGGTGACAAGGATCACTTCTATTTCTTCTGGTGGCGGCAATTCACGGGCTACAACACGGCGACTCTACTCCCCGTGGCGATTGCGACAGAGTCACCTACCAGACCCCAGAATTCGCCCATCTCACGCTTCAATTGGGAACATATTTTCTCAACCACCATGACCAACCATGCGACATTCGGATACCTGAATCGCAATGAGGGTTATGGTTCCGAGAACCTGTCTTTCCTGAAGGGCACGAACGCGCTGCCTCAAGTAACCGTGAACGGGGCGTCCACTCCGAATGCCTTGCCTGCGTTTACATTCAGCAATGGATTCAATCAGGTCTCCAACAGCAACGGGCCCCCGAACACCAACATCACCGTTCGTCCGACATGGGTCTTCAATGATATGGTGAACAAGGTCCGCGGCCACCACACGTTCACATTCGGCATGGAATGGCGCTCGGTGCAGGGGAATATTCACCAGTCGAACAACCAATCGGGTACGTATAACTTCGATGGTTCAGCGACGAGCTCGCCGAGCGGTAGCAGTGGAAGTCCAGTGGCCGATTTCTTCCTCGGGGCGGTCAGCGGCGGCAACGTGGACCGTCGAGTTGTCAGCGCCTGGTATCCACGTCAGACGGTGTGGGCGCTCCACGGCAACGACTCCTGGAAAATCACCCCCAAGCTGACCTTCAACTTTGGGCTGCGCTGGGACTACTACACACCTTCGCGCGAAAAGTATAACCACTTTTCCTTCATTGACCTTGTAGGACCTAATCCTGGCGGAATTCCGGGGCGGCTGGCCTTCGCCGGCAGCAGCGGTGGCTGCTCTCCAGCATGTTATGGCGCGCCCTACCCTGAAAAGCCCTGGAAGAAGGGATTTGCGCCGCGACTCAGCGTGGCGTATTCCTATGACCAGAAAACTGTGGTCCGTGCGGGCTACGGCGTTTTCTTTGCCCAGGCGTTTTATCCAGGCTGGGGCGGAGGGATGGCGCTGGATGGGTTCAACCTGCACCAGACATTTGGTACGAGCATAGACCCCACCACAGGCCAAACTGATCCGACTTTCTATCTGGACAACGGCGTACCTGCTCCCGCGCAGGCTCCGCCATTTATCTCGGCAGGCTTCGACAACGGACATGACCCCTCGGCCGCTAACGGAAACGGTTCGGCCTATCGCCCACTGGATGCCAACCGGAGACCCTACTCGCAGCAGTGGAACCTGACGATCGAGCGGCAGCTTCCCCACGCAGTCTACCTGAGCGTTGCTTATGTGGGGAACAAAGGGACGCGGCTTACGTCCATGTTGAATCCCGTGAACGTACTCAATCCTTTTGACCCGCAGATTAAGGCCCTCGAAGCCAACACAACTCCCATCGAGGCGATTTGTGCGACCACGACCGATCCGAATATTCTAAATGGTCACAACTGCGGCTACGTCCCGGAGCTAAATGCGACATTCACTTCGGATAACCAAACACTGTTTGGCGTCAAGTCGCCATACTCTGGGTGGGTAAATGACTTGACCAAGGCCGGCAGTGCCTGCTCGCCTACGGTGGCTCAGGCCCTGCTGCCCTTCCCGCAGTTCTGCGGAAACCTTCAGGGACTGAATGAAAACCATGGCAACTCGATCTATCATTCGTTCCAGCTGAAGGCCGAGAAGCGCTATAGCAAAGGCCTGTACATGCTGGTGTCGTATACGAACTCTAAGCTGATTTCTGACGCATCGGATAACACGCAGGAGCTTGGAGGCACATGGAACTCCACGCAGGGTGTGATCTCGCCGTTCGAGCAGCGCCGCGCGCGTACGCTCTCCTCCGATGACGTTCCGCAGATTCTGTCTGCGGCGTTCGTTTACGACTTACCCTTTGGCAAAGGCCAGAAGTACGCCAACCAGGGCGGTGCCATGAACGCATTGGTAGGTGGCTGGCAGCTGAGCCCCATCCTTCATTGGTCGAAGGGCACCCCGATGTGGTTCCGCGCATCTTCCTCAGGTAACTGCTTGATCGTTCCCCAATTCAGGCAAAACTGCCTGGTGGGTCTAGTCAGCGGCGCGAATCCCTTCCTCCAAGATCCGAATAGCTACGATCCGAGCAAAGGGCCCCTTCTCAACTCGGCAGCATTCGAGGCCAAGGGGGTTTTTGAACCGTCAGGTGCCTGTCCGACTTGCACGGGAGTGTATGGGTATACCGGCAGCGGCCCGCGCATTTCCAACTTGAGAGGTCCAAACGCCAAGAATGTGGATTTTTCGATTACCAAGAACACCCGGATCGGGGAACGGGGCAACTTCCAGATCCGCTTCGCGTTCTTCAATGCGTTCAACCAACATTACTTCTACAACGCTACGAACGTGAACAACCAAGGCTCAAGTTTCGCATTTAACAAAGATGTAACCGCCGCAGGTGCAAACGGCTTCGGCACCTGGGACGGCAGCGTCAGCTCGCCGCGGACAATTCAGATCGGCGCGAGGGTTGAGTTTTAATCGACGTACACCCTAGCACGCCCCACCAGCGTCCCGACCCCCAGTCGGGGCGCTGATTTTTTTGAGGCAGCTGACGGCCGTTGCTAGTTCAGCGATGAGGCAGACTTCGCCTCGGGCTGCGCTTCACTGGCTTTCTTGAGCTCTTGGAATTGCGCAATTTCCTTCTTCGAAAGTTGGTCCTCACCCAGACGGTGATAAATGCGGCCCAGGAGATAATGCGGTTCCGGGTATGCCGGGTTTAGTTCGATGGCCTGGTTGAGAGATTGAACGGCTGCCCGGTAGCCGCCCTGCATCTCCAAGACGCGTCCGAGTTGGTAGTGCGCCTGCGGAAGGCGGGAATCGTAGGTGAGCGCCTCACGGAGATTCTTCTCTGCTTCCACCAGTTGATTTAGAGAGATGAGCGAAATGGCCCGGTCCACGTGCGGCCAGGGTGAGGGCTTGGGCTGCAGCCGATTCAGCTCGACGGCACGATTGTAGTGCTTGATGGCCTCATTGAATTGACCCAGGTAGTCATAGCAAAGCCCGAGGCTGTCGTAAGCGCGCATCATGTTTGGGTCCAGCTCAACGACTTTTTGCAATCGGGTAATGGCGGCTGCGTAGTTCTTTGCATCGTAATCAAGCCGGGCGAGCCAGTAGAGGTAGAGCGAATCCTGGGGATGGGCGGTGGCGAGCTTATCCAGTTCTGGGCGCGCCCAGTCACGATGATTGAGCTTGATCTCGGCCATCGCCAGCGTGAACCTGCTGCGGTCATCGAGAGGAGTAATGGCTTCCGCCTTTTTCCAGGCGATCACGGAATTTTGAAATTCGCCGTCGCGGAAGAAGATCCCTCCGGCCAGGACCAGGAGTTTCGCGGTTCGCATTGATTTTGGATTCTTTTCGGCTTCATCGATAAGAATGGACTCGGCACGTTTGTAATCTGGACGACGAAACGCGTCTTCGAGCTCGCGCCGGCGCACGTCGGTGAGCTGCAGACCGGATAGGTCGGGCGATGCGCCCGGTGGGGCGGCATTGTCCTGCTGGGGGATGCGGTCTTGCGCCGGCAGGAGAATTGCCGTCCAGGCGCCGAGAAAAATGGAGAAAGCCATGAAACCAGATATTCTCATCGGGCTTTTGACGGTTCCCCCTGCAAGCCCTGCGGGCAGCAGCGCGCGAGACACTCTCAGTAACAGGCTAATTCAACGGCTAAGGCGAAGAAGTAGCCATGGCGGCTGCAATTTTCGTTTTTGTCGCCGCCGCTATTTTGCTCTCCGGCACAAGGTTCAGCTCGAGATCGATCTCCGCGAGGGCTTGGTCAAATTTTCTCAGTTCGAGCAAAATCAGCGCCATAGCTAGATGAAGCTCGGGCATTTTCGGGTCGGAGCGCGCGGCTTGCTGGTAGGCACCGAGGGCTAGATCGTATTTTTCCTGAATGACATATTCTTGCCCGAGAGCCTGATGCAAGCGCGCAGAATCCGGATTGATCCTGGTGATTTGGCCGTAAGACCACCCGGAGAGCTTCGCCCAGGCGGTGCCCAATTGAAACGAGTACTCCGGTTCCTGCGGAGCCAACTCCACAAGCTTCTGGAATTCCTGGACGGCAGCTATCCAGTTATCAGTGGCCTCGTCGGCTTTCGCCAGCTGCAGATGAGCTTGGGGCTCTTTCGGCATCAGGACAACGGCGCGCTTGAGTTCTCGCACCGCCTCGGAATTTCTGTGGAGGACCAACAGACTAGAGCCGAGCAGCAATCGCGAAGGGCCATAATTCGGCTGAAGAGAAAGCGCTTGACGAAATCGGGTGACCGCTTCCGCGTGGTTGCCGCGCAACTGAGCAAGGACACCCAGGTTGTGATAGATGAGCGGATGTTTGATTCCCTGCCGCAGCGCATCGGAGAAGACTTCATCGGCGGAATGCAGATCGCCGGACTTCAGCGCCTGAACGCCCGCGCCGATTTTTGTTTCGAGGGCCGGTGGCAGGTTCTCTTGCGCGAGAGCACTGGCGGCGATCCAGAAAAACGGCAAGAGCATGATTCCAAGGCGCGAGACTCTCCATGGCAGTACAGCAGAGAGCACCGGATTGGGCCAGCTACTCGACATGGTGATTCTTGCCGCGAATCCGGCACTGCGACCGGCCTGAATCGAGCGCCTATGATTGAAAAGGGCAACCATGCAGAAAACATTGCTGTACCAGAGATAGTATAAAACAGTGCGATGTTGGGGTCCCATAGTAATTATTTAAGCGCTTCCGTATAATCGTGCCGTTGAATTTTCTGATCTTTTCTGGAAACAGGCTCAGCTATTGGTTGACTATGCGATGGCGCCGGCCGATTCCCGTTGTGGCCCTGACCGTTTTCTGGTGCGCTACGCATTTTGGCTTTGCCAGCTCCAGGCAAAGCCACACGAGCGAAAGAGATCAAAAAATCCTACAGATTCAACAGTTGATCCAGGATCACGATCTGGAAGAGGCCCGCCGCGAAATCCTTGAAGCGGCGAAACAGTATCCTTCAGACGCCGGTTTCGACAATTTGCTGGGCATCGTCGCGGCACAGCAAGGCAACTACACCGCGGCGGAAAAGAGTTTTTATCAAGCGCTGAAGAGGGAGCCGAAATTCACCGGCGCTTCCCTGAATTTGGGGCGGCTTTATCAAGAGAAATCTGCCGTGGATTCACAGGCGCGGCGGAAGGCGCTCGAAGTTTACTTGGGAGTGCTGGCGTACGATCCCAAGAACGCGGAGGCGAATTACCAGAGCGCGGCGCTGCTGTTGGAACAAGGGAAGTACCGGGATTCACTCGACCATATTTCGCAGCTCCCGGAAGAAAGCCAAGCCGAAGCGCAGGTTTTGTCCATCCTTTGCGGAGACTACGCTGGGCTTGGCGGCAGAGAGCGGGCGGATGATGCGGCGGCGCGTCTGCTCTCTCATCCAAATTTCTCCGAGCCGGATGCGCAACAAGCGTTGTTGGGCCTGAGAGCGGGAAGGCGCAACGACCTGGTTATCTCTCTTCTTGAGGGCTTGCAGAAACGTCAGCCGTTGCCGCTTGAACTGCTGCGCGCGCTGGGTTTGGCTTACGAAGGAACGGGGAGGCTGGGGGAGGCACGAGCGGCGCTGGAAAAATCCATCACACCGGAAAGTCCTAGGGTTGGTTCGTTACTGGAGTTGGCACGGGTCGCGCGCAAACAACAGGATTATCAGGGCTCGCTGGGTTACCTGGCCCACGCGCGAGATCTCCAGCCCAACAACGCCGGCATCCATTATTATTTTGGTCTGGTGTGTATGGACCTGAACCTCGTCGCGGAAGCGCGTAATTCCTTCGAGAAGGCCGTGCAGATCGAGCCTGAAAATCCGGAGTACAACTATGCGATGGGGGCGGCTTCAGCGTTCCGCCACGATCCGGGGGAGGCTGTGCCGTACTTCGAGAAGTACCTTAAGTTGAAACCGCAAGACCCGCGTGGAACGCTGGCGCTGGGGGCAGCGCTTTTCCGTGCGAAAGATTATGACGCCGCCGTACCGCGACTGAAGGAAGCTGCCATGATCCCCGAAATCGCGACGAGGGCTCATTACTACCTTGGGGCCATTGCCCTGCAGGAGCGCCGGCTAGATGAAGCTCGCATCGAGCTGGAACAAGCATTGAAGAGCAAACCAGATTATGCGGATGCTTTGGCTGAACTGGGCCAGTACTACTTGGTGCAGAAACATTACTCGGAGGCCGAGAAACAAATTCGACGCGCCCTGGATATCGATGCGGATCACTACTCGGCAAACTTTTACCTGCTGACACTTTACACGCGCACCGGGGATGCCCGGCAGGAAGCACAGTCTAAACGCTTCGATGATCTCAAGAAACTCTTGGCGGAAAAGACGCAGGAATTCCTGCGCATTGTTGAGGTGCGGCCTCTCGAAACTCCATGAAAACGCTTCGCGGCATGTTCCCATTGCGGACTTTCCCTTCCGCGCTGCGCTTTTTTTGGTTGCTTGCGCTGGCGGTCATGATTTCTTCGCAAGCGCATGGCCAGTCTTCAGGGTTGGCCGAGTGTAGGCGAGCCTTTTATCGCGGTGATTATGTGCAAGCCGCGGAATTAGCAGAGAAACATCTGCGCCAGCATCCGAATGACGGTCCCGTGCGCGTGATTCTGGCGCGGGCAGAGCTTGCCCAGGGACAATTCCAGGAAGCATTTGACGGGCTTCAAAAAGTTCTGGCGTCCGATCCGAAAAACATTGATGCGCTCTATTATTTATCGATCATTGCCCGGGAGCTTTCCCATCGGGAATATGAAAGGCTTTTCTCCTTTGCACCTGACTCCGATCGGGTCCATCAGCTCCTTGCCGAGGCGGCGTTGGCAGCGGAGAATAAGAGCGAAGCGGAGGAAGAATTCCAGAAGGCATTGAAAGCCAATCCGCGTTCCATCGAAGTGTCCACGGAGTTAGCTGAACTGAAGCGCTCCCAATCAAAATTTGATGAAGCCATCGTCTATTACACACAGGCGGAACAGATCGGCCCGTTGCATTATGAAATCGCGTATGGTTTGGGCGCTTGCTACACCTACAAGCAAGAGTACTCCCGGGCGATCGAATGGTTGCGCAAGGCTGTCGCATTGGCTCCAGATTCCGCGGCAGGCCGGTTTGCGCTCGGGAACGCGCTGTTTCAAAATGGCCAGTCCGAAGCGGCCATCCCGGAATTGAACGTTTCGCTCCAGCTCGAGCCACGGATGAAACAAGCGTATTTCCTGCTTGGACGGGCCTATTCGAAAGTCGGCCGTCTGGACGAAGCCAAGGCCGCCCTTAAGAAGTTGGACGAACTAAACCGTGCTGAAATGCCGGGTCAGGAAAAGGTTCCACCGGCGACGCCAATCCAAAACCGGGCACGCCCTAAGTAGACTCAAGGAAGATTTCCATGGCTTGCGTGTTTCCGCAGCAGGTTTATTTGGAAACTTTCACCAGCGCTGTGCCGTGGGTCGGCACTTCGGCCGAGTAGGAGTTCTGCGCAGTGCCAAGAGCCTTATGATCCAGAAGATCGCGGAGTTTCGCAGAGGCCGGAGCGCCGATGGCGCCAAAGTAATTGCGCAGAACGGGTGCAAGCGTTCCCGCCCGTCTTTCGGCATCATCGCGCCGTGTTGCTTGTAGTCGTCCGAGCCCCAGGGAAACACTTCTACTTTCAGGTGAAAAGATGCCATCCGCAGGGATGGCCGCAATTGCATATTCTCGCATTTCACACTCCTAGAACAGACTAGCTGATGCGATGTCGTGGATGGCCCGCGTTCCATCATCGTTTTTTGCCTCAAACGCAATTATTCTTTAAGGAAGAAAGCCCCGTCCCTTTTTTGGGTATACTACGCAGCGCAAATTGTGAGCCGCGAAAAACCAAGAATGCTTCAGGATACCTCCGCCGATCTCTGCGTTCTTAGGAATTGAGGGAACATGCTGGTCACAGCTCCCGACCTGGCGGTCGCTCAGCGCACACGGAAACGAATTGCGTGGCGGCTCCTTCCCTTTCTGTTCCTGCTTTATGTCATTGCGTTCCTCGACCGTATGAACATCAGCGCCGCAGCTCTTCAGATGCCCGGTGACCTGAGCTTCAGCGACCGGGTAGTTGGTCTAGGCGCTGGCATTTTTTTCCTTGGTTATTTCTTGCTGGGCATCCCGGGAGCTTTGATTGCAGAGCGCTGGAGCGCAAGACGATGGATCACGCGCATCATGATTACCTGGGGAACCCTGACGGTACTGATGGCCTTCATCCGCACGGCCTGGCAGTTCTATTTCGTTCGCTTTCTTGTGGGCGCTGCCGAAGCTGGCTTTTTTCCGATCGTCATTGTGTACCTATCCCACTGGTTTCGAAACGAGGACCGCGCCAAAGCCGTGGCAAGGTTCTACGCTGCCAATCCTCTCTCCTTTGTCATTGGCTCTCCGCTTGCCGGTTACTTGCTCGGAATCTCTTGGCTGGGCCTGAGGGGTTGGCGATGGTTATTCATCCTGGAAGGGATTCCGGCGATCGTGTTTGGAGTGATCACCGCTTTCTATCTCACGGACTGGCCGCGCGAGGCGAGCTGGCTGCGGAGCGACGAGCGCGACTGGATCACCGAGCAGTTGAGCCGGGAAAAACAAGCGAAGCAACAGGTTCGGTCTTACACCGTCTGGCAAGCGTTAGGTCACCGCGACGTTCTGCTGTTGACGTTTGCCTACTTCTTCGCGCTGACGGGAAATTATGGCATTGCTTTCTGGCTGCCAACCATTTTGAAGCGCGTTTCCGGTCAGAGTAACTTGCGCGTGACGCTGCTTGCGGCTTTGCCTTATCTTGCAGGTTTTCTAGTGCAGCAGTTCAACGGCTGGCATTCCGATCGAACAGGAGAGCGCCGGTGGCACGCCGCCCTGCCTCTCTTAATGAGTGGAGTGACACTTTCCTTGGCTGTCGTACTTGGATCGAACCTCGCTCTCTCCGTCATGCTATTCACGATCGTTGGCGCCTGCTATTTTGCGTTTCACCCTGCATTCTGGACAGTTCCAAGCGCATTTCTGGGCGAATCCGCTGCTGCAGCATCGATCGGCTTGATCAATTCGGTCGGAAATCTCGGAGGCTTTGTTGGCCCCCTAATCATGGGCTACCTGGTCACGCGTACCAATTCCTTTAAAGCAGGTCTGTCGTACTTGGTGGGGAGCCTTTGCCTCTCAGGCATACTGATGCTTGCCATTGGAGTGGGGCGTCGCCGCGTTGTTTCCGCGTGAGCTACGGACTCCGAGCCTCCGGAACGCCGATCGCCCCGAGCCTCTTCGCTGCCGCCGATGTTAATGAATCTCCGGCTCAGGGATGGGAGCCGTACCTTCCAAGAAGTCGAAGTCGCATCCCTCGTCAGCCTGCTTGATGTGCTGCATGAATAACTTGCCATACCCGCGCGGATAAATCCCATCTTTCGGCCGCCAGGCTGCCCGTCGACGCGCTAGCTCATCCTCATTCACGCGCATATTCAGTTGCCGGGCGGGCGCGTCGAGTTCGACAATATCGCCTTCTTTCAACAGCGCAAGGGGGCCACCGATGAATGATTCGGGCGAGACGTGCAGGACACAGGCACCGTAACTCGTTCCGCTCATTCTCGCATCGGAAATCCGTACCATGTCGCGTATTCCGGCCTTCAGAAGTTTTTGCGGAATAGGGAGGTTTCCCCATTCGGGCATTCCCGGCGCGCCTTTCGGGCCCGCATTACGCAGCACCAACACGCTGTTTGCATCCGCGTCGAGGGCAGGATCATCGATTCGTGCGTTCATATCGTTGTAACTGTCGAAGACGATGGCGCGACCCGCGTGCTTTAGGAGCCTCGTTTCGGCGGCGGAAGCTTTGATCACCGCTCCGTTGGGAGCGAGATTCCCGTACAGAATCGCCAACCCGCCGGATGTAAGAACAGGGTTAGCTAAACTGCGAATAACATCCGGATTGTAAATTTCAGCGCTGGCAATATTGTCCCCAAGCGTTTTTCCAGTGATCGTCAAACAGCTTAGGTCTAACTGCGGGGCTAGCACTCGCAACAACGCTGGCAATCCACCGGCGTAATAGAAATCTTCCATCAAGTACTTGCCGCTCGGACGCAAATTGGCCAGGATGGGCGTCTTCTTGGAAAATTGATCGAAACGGTCGAGCGCGATCTTAATCCCCGCCCGCCCTGCCAACGCCAGCATATGGATCACGGCGTTGGTAGAACCCCCCAGGGCAAACACCGTCGCAATGGCGTTGTTGAAAGAGGCGTCGCGCAAGACCTCCCGCGGCTTCAAATCTTCCCACACCATTTCAACGATGCGCCGGCCGGAGCGGTTGGCCATCTTGGCATGGTTGGAATCCACTGCAGGTATCGCGCTCGCACCCGGGAGAGAGAAACCCAACACTTCGGCCACGCTGGTCATAGTGGATGCCGTGCCCATCGTCATGCAAGTTCCTGCCGACCGCGCGATGCCGTCTTCAATTTGCGTCCAGGATTGCAGATCGATGTTTCCCGCGCGCCGTTCTGCCCAGTACTTCGAGACATCCGATCCGCTGCCCAAGATTTCGCCGTGCCAATTGCCGCGAAGCATGGGTCCTGCGGGAACATAGATCGCCGGCAAATTCATGCTGATGGCGCCCATCAAAAGCGCCGGCGTCGTCTTGTCGCAGCCTCCCATCAGCACGCAGCCATCGGCTGGGTAGGAGCGCAGCATTTCTTCCGTCTCCATGGCCAGCAGGTTGCGATACATCATGGTGGTCGGCTTCTGAAAAGTTTCGCCGAGGGTGAACGCCGGCATCTCAACAGGAAATCCCCCGGCCTGCCACACGCCCCGCTTGACATCTTCCGCGCGCCCCCGAAGATGACTGTGGCACGGATTGATGTCGCCCCAAGTGTTGATGATCGCGATCACGGGCTTGCCCGCATAGTCAGCTTGCGTACAACCCATGGAAGCGGCGCGCGAACGGTGCCCGAAGGAACGCAGATCATCCGGGCCATACCAGCGATAACTCCTCAATGACTTAGAATCTTTTGGCGACATAGAATCCCTTCCGAAATCCTGGGGCTCAATTTCGTAAACCGTAGAACTTTGAAATCGCTCGGTCAACTCCCAATCTTCCTTCGAAAGCCGTGTATTGTAGGAGGCCTTAATTTGCGGTGTCAAATTCTATGCTTTAAACGCTGGATTCGGCCTTTCCAAACTGCACTTGTTGGGTATTGTCCGCTCTGATTGTGGTGTAATAGCCTGCGCCGCTGGCCCGATTCACATGAGAAACTACACCATTCTAATCCTGAGCGATCCGGCTGAGCCGCAACTTGCCATGTTGGGGAAACCGCTTGCGGGGGTGAAACTCATCGCCGGAAATTCGGTCGAAGCATTTGAGCAAGCGGCGATCCACGCCGACGTGCTCTTCAATTGGTCAGGCTCACTTGCCCTGTTCAGAAATGTGTTTGGAATGTGTCCAAACCTGCGTTGGGTGCATTCCCGCTCTGTGGGCCTGGAGAGAACACTGTTCCCGGAGCTGATGGAAAGTTCCGTGCCGCTTACGAATGGGACCGGCGTATTTAGCGCATCGTTGGGCGAGTTTACGCTTGCTGCGATTTTATATTTTGCCAAAGACTTCCGCCGCATGATGCGCAATCAGAAGGCTGGCGTGTGGGAGGCCTTTGACGTCATGCCCGTGGCGGGCCATACCGTCGGAATCGTAGGATATGGCGACATCGGCCGCGCCATCGCCGCAAGGGTGCGGCCGCTGGGGATGACAGTCCTTGCCGTCAAGCGGCATGCTTCGCGGTCACCCGGGGCGGACCTGCTGGTGGAGCAGACCTATGGCCCGGAGCAGCGTATTGAAATGCTCTCACGCTGCGACTATGTGGTTGTCGCTGCGCCGTTAACTTCAGAGACGCGCGGAATGATCGGCAAACCGGAGTTCGCGGCGATGAAGCCCATGGCCGTGGTGATCAATGTCGGCCGAGGCCCGGTGATCAACGAGGAGGCGCTGATCAGCGCGCTTTCTAATGGCCGAATCAAGGGCGCGGCTCTGGATGTTTTCGATCAAGAGCCGCTCCCGCAGGACCACCCCTTCTACAGGCTGGAGAACGTCTTGCTTTCTCCGCATTGCGCCGACCATACGCCCGACTGGCTCGATCAAGCGATGCAGTTTTTCATCGCACAATTCGAACGATTCCGGAAGGGTGAGCCGTTGCTCAATGTCGTCGATAAGAAGCTGGGATACTAACTGTGGAAACCCGATACAGCCATTTGCAATGCGCCGGTTTCAATGTAGCGCCTGGATCACATGGTTGTTTAGCAGCCGCATGGCATACCAAGACTCGGATCGGGAAACGCTCTAGCCTTCCTAAACTCATTCTTAAGAAAATTTGAAGGAACGCAGCTCACAAAACATTTTGAGACGATGCTCGTCTGTTGTAGTCTCCGACAGGAATGAAACCTCTTTGTGCTGTTTTGCTCGCGTTCCTGGCGGTCCCGTGTTGCGCTGCGGACTTAACCGGAAACTGGGTGGTCCGCGATCCCCTGCCGGACGGCACTTTCCGAACTACTTATCTAGATCTCCATCAGGAAGGCTCTCGCATAAGCGGCACCATCCGCGTCACTCAGTTTTATTACAAGATTATCGAGAGCACAGGCGGGCCTGATGGCTTCACGCTCACGGGCAGCATGGTGGACAGGACCCATGAGCGCCGCGTGAAATACGAAGGCAAGTTGGTGGGTGACGAGTTGCACGTGGCGACCGGGCGGCGCCCCGACGCCGAGCTCATCCAGATGGTCGCTCACCGCGCGCCACCCGGTGAAGGCGCGTATCCCGCACGCCTTCCACTGCCGGCGATTCATAAGGTGGCCGATAACGGCCTCGCCAAAGCCCCTCCCATGGGATGGAACAGTTGGAACAAGTTTGCAGGGCGGGTGGATGACGCCGCTGTCCGCGAAATGGCCGATGCCATGGCCAACAACGGGATGAAAGAGGCTGGCTATCAATACATCAATATTGACGACACCTGGGAAGCAGGGCGCGACGCACGAGGGAATATCACGGCCAATAAAAAGTTTCCGGACATGAAAGCGCTCGCCGATTACGTGCACAGCAAAGGTCTCAAGATCGGCATCTACTCTTCGCCAGGTCCAAATACCTGCGCGGGATACGAAGGCAGTTACGGCCACGAGGAGCAAGATGCCCAAACGTATGCCGCGTGGGGCATTGACTATCTTAAGTACGACTGGTGTGGTGCGCGCAACCTGTACACCGACCAAGAGATGCGCGCGCTATATCAGGTCATGGGCGATGCGCTTCTCAGAGCTGGGCGTCCCATCCTGTACAGCCTTTGCCAGTATGGCCGCGCCGAGGTGTGGAAGTGGGGCGCCGACGTCGGCGGCAATGCCTGGCGCACCACGGGGGACATCCGCGACACTTGGGACTCGATGACCACCATTGGTTTTTCGCAAGACGAACTGGCTCCGTGGGCGGCGCCTGGACACTGGAACGATCCGGACATGCTCGAAATCGGAAACGGCGGCATGAACGACGACGAATATAGAACGCACATGAGCTTGTGGTCGATTCTTGCCGCGCCGTTGCTCGCTGGAAACGATCTACGCAACATGACTCCCGCCATCCGGGAGATTCTCACCAATCGCGAAGTCATCGCCGTCAATCAGGACAAAGATGGCAAACAGGGCCAGCGCATCACGAAATCAGGAGACCAGGAAGTCTGGGCCAGGCCGCT
>WNGC01000720.1_pt1 | contig 22882 bp, 18 predicted proteins | sample 5400051 | NCBI WGS metagenome assembly WNGC01 (sample SAMN13153368, study PRJNA577476) | soil metagenome | isolation source: 20 cm soil or saprolite under grassland replicate 2 | place: USA:California | collected 2016-06-15
ACAAAGGGTTCTATGTCAGTTGGCAATCGGGAAGCCAGCAGCTAGCGGTCGTGTTCGCAGCTCTGCTGGGGGTCGTACTGAATTCCATCCTGACGCCCGCAAAAATGGCGCTGTGGGGATGGCGAGTCCCTCTTCTCATCGGCTGTTCCATCATTCCGTGTATGCTGGTGCTCCGGCGGTCGCTCAAGGAAACGGATGAGTTCCTGGCCCGCAAGCGACACCCCTCGACGTCTGAAATCCTCCGCTCGCTGGCCATCCATTGGCGTGTCGTGTTCATCGGAACCATGATGGTTACGATGACGACGGTTACGTTCTACTTCATCACCGCTTATACGCCCACGTTCGGCGCGGCGGTGCTTCATCTGAAGAACACCGACAGTTTAATTGTCACGCTGTGCGTGGGCGCATCTAATTTGCTGTGGCTCCCTGTCATGGGGGCGCTATCAGATCGCGTCGGGCGCCGGCCCCTATTGGTAGGCTGCACAATCTTAGCTTTGATTACGGCTTATCCGGCGATGTTGTGGCTGGTCGCCGCAGCTTCGTTTTCGAGATTGCTTGTTCTCGAACTCTGGCTCTCCTTCCTCTATGGCAGTTACAACGGCGCCATGATCGCCTACCTGACCGAAATCATGCCAGCTAACATACGGACCACGGGCTTTTCGCTCGCTTACAGCCTCGCGACCGCGATTTTCGGCGGCTTTACGCCGGCCATCAGCACGTATTTGATTCACGTAACTAATAATCGCGCGATTCCGGGTTTGTGGTTATCGTTCGCGGCCATGTGCGGGCTACTGGCGGCGATTCTATCCAAACCGTACCGCGAGATACAGGAAACCGAAACGGCCGTGGCTTAGATCGTTTAGTTACGACGGCCTCGGCGTTTTGTCGCCGGAAAGGAAGCGCGGCTGGTTTTGTTCCGATTGAAACCTCAGTGATCCGTGGAAAAAAAAGGGGCACACGCAGAAAGTGATGGCTTCTAGTTGCTCACCTGCAGGGCGATAGCCGCCCCTAGATCCTTGGTCGTCGAGGCACCCCCAATATCCGGAGTACGAACTTTCGATTGCGCCAGAATCTCCGCGATCGCATTCTCGACGGCATCCGCGGCGTCCGGAACGCCTAGTTGCCTGAGCATCATCGCGCCTGACCAAATTTGCCCTATGGGATTGGCTATTCCTTTTCCGGCGATGTCGGGCGCCGAGCCGTGGACGGGTTCGAACATGGATGGAAATTCCTTTTCCGGATTGAGATTCGCGGAGGGAGCAATGCCAATCGATCCGACCACAGCAGGTCCCAAGTCGGAGAGAATGTCACCGAAAAGGTTGGAGCCGACAACGACATCAAACCAATCCGGATGGCGCACAAAATGAGCGGTCAGGATGTCGATATGATATTGGTCGGTGCGGATATCCGGAAATTCAGCCGCCATCCCATGAAAGCATTCATCCCAGAACGGCATGGTGTGGATGATCCCATTTGATTTTGTTGCGGAAGTCAGATGCTTGTTTCTTTTGCGGGCCAATTCGAAAGCAAATCGCAGCACGCGATTTACGCCACGCCGCGTGAAAACTGTCTGTTGAATGGCCATCTCCTCTTCCGTGCCTTCGTAGAGACGCCCGCCAATGTTTGAATATTCGCCTTCGTTGTTCTCCCGGACGATGCAGAAATCAATCTGACCGGGTTTCCAATTCTTGAGCGGAGTCTCAATCCCAGCAAAAAGACGCACGGGCCGCAAATTTACGTATTGCCGGAAAGTACGGCGGATGGGGATCAAGAGTCCCCAAAGCGAGACGTGATCCGGCACGCTGGGATGCCCAACGGCGCCGAGGAAGATAGCGTCGAAAGGCCGCAACTGCTGCAGGCCATCGGCGGGCATCATCTTTCCGGTTTTAACGTAAGTTTCACAACTCCAATCAAAAGAGTTCCAGTCCAATCGAAAACCAAAGCGCTGCCCCGCCGCTTCCAGGACACGGATTCCTTCGGGCACCACCTCTTTCCCGATGCCGTCTCCGGCAATGACTGCGATTTTGAATGTTTTCATGTGCGCGGGACTTTATCCTTTTCCTTTTTCGGCTGCCAGCAACGCTGAAAGCGCGCTCACCTCCGGGGCCGCATCTATGGCGCGGACAAAAGCGATGATTTTCTCGGTCTTCAGCTTAGGCCAATCTGCGAATTCGGCACATCCTCTGAATTTTGCCGCGGCTTCTTGAAATGTTATGGGGTTCGCAGGGCTGCCCTTGCCAAAATCAGCACGGCCAATGATGATTCGGCCGTCCTTCAAATGAATTTTCAACAAGGAGGTCATCTTGTCGTAGCCGGCGCTCTCAGCCTCTGGGTCCACATAAAAGTTTATCTTGCGGATCATTTCCTGAACGTCGGCGCGCTGAACTACTTTGTCAGCGAACTCGCCCAACCCCGCCTTTCGTTCCAGGAGCAGAATCGCCATGCTGAATTCCATGCTGAATTTGGCTTCCAGTCCTGTCTTCGGCTGGTGGTGGAGAAGAGTTGTCGTCATGTTGTGATTGGCACCGACGTCGATCTTGTCTACTTGAGTTGCTTGAATATTGTTGGTTTCGATCAGACGCGCCAGCTCGGTCATCGCGGGATGCGTGAGGGAGCCCGATGGATAAGGTTTTAAGGAGATCCCGGGAGAGACGAACGTCCAAGGTTTTCCCAGACGGCCCATAATCGCTGCCGGATCATACGATCCTCCGAAAGCATGGAAGAATCCGCGATCCGCTTCCAGAATCTGCTCCGCTGCGGACCAGCCGAGTGCGACAAGTTCGGCCGATTCCAGCCCGCTTTCTGCTGAGCGCCCGGCCTGGAAAGGCTTGCTCATAGTGCCAAAGTTTTCTCTCAGGCCCCCGGACTGACTGGCAGCGAGACCGAACGCGTTTAGCGTTTTTGAAAGATCGAAGCGAAGCAGCTTTGCGGAAGCCGCCGCGGAGCCGAACGGTCCGCATGTTCCCGTGGAATGAAATCCATCTTGATAATGGCGGGGCGAAATCGCTTCCGCAATCTTGCATTCCACTTCGACGCCCAAATGGTAGGCAAGCATCAGCTCTTTGCCAGACACGCCTCCGCGTTCCGCAAGCGCCAGGACAGCGGGAAGCACGGGCACGGTAGGATGCACTAGCAAGCCATACACGCGGTCCTTGGCAACGGCGAGCTGCGTATCATCGAAATCATCCGCATGAATCGAGACGGCGTTCACGAAGGCAGCGAAGCGCGGAGAAGTTTTCCGCGCCGATCCGATGATCGTGGATTTCCCATCGCAGACGCCGAGTTTCTCAAGGTACTGACGGCATAAAGCTCCTGTCTGCGCCTTCGATCCGGCTAATGCTAGTCCCAAACCGTCAAGGATAGACTTCTTGCCCAATTCGATGACTTCCCCGGGAATATCCTCGTATCTTGTGGTCGTGACAAATCTGCCGACATAGTCTGTGACGCCAGGGGCCTTGGGAAAATCACTCCTGGCCCCTTAAACCCAGAAACAAGGACAAAAAGAAAGAGCGAGAAAAAGCATCGCCCCGATACGAAGTGATCTGCCGTGCAGCCCATTTGCTCGAGGAATCATTGCCCCTCCCGCGTTTTTGTTTCTAGATTAGCAGGAGTCGTCCTTAGTAGCATGGCGAGTCCGGCCGCCACTAAAGTGATCAAGCCCCAATACGCAAATCCTGCCGGAACGCCAATAAATGTTTTCGGGCTCCGGTGTTTGGCCAGATGCCCGGTGGGACTTTGCAGTGCCAGGTAACCCCAGAAGAAAATACCCGCGAGGGTTCCCGCCTGTTGCGGATCCAAATGCAGGTCCCGGCTAATCTTCGGCGAGGCGAGGGATATGTTTGGGCGATCGATAAAGACGATCGTGTACATGATGAGAGCGACGGGAATGCTGCGAATCCAGCGCAGCGAAATCCGGGATGCAGCCACTTCCATCCGGGAATCAGGTTTTTGCACTGTTTTCATCATGATCAGGAATTCCCCACTTCTGTTTCGCCGTTCAACAGCTGCTAGCGGGCGTCAAAGGCGCCGCCAGCCCGCATTTGGCGCCCGGGTGTTGCTTATGGCTGTATCTCATACACCCGCACTTCGGCATCTTTATTCTCGTGATGAGGGACTGCGAGATAGTAGCGGTTCAGTTCTGGAACCAGGATGCCCGTCTTGGCGCGAAAGCTGCCGGGAATTCTCGCCAACAACACATAATGGTCGGGATCCTTCTGATCGAAGACATCGAGGAATTGATCTCCTGCGAGGTACAGGCGCTTTTGCTTCGCGTCGTAGCTCAAATCGTCAACAAGACCTACGGCCGGCAAATCAGCGATGACTTCGCCATTCTCCGAATTGAGCACAATCAACTTTCCCGGCTTGCGCGTGACCACGAAGAGGCGATGATTGGCTTCGTCCAAGGCCATGGCTACATTTTGCGTGTCGCCCGGAGGCAGCCACCAAGTAGCCGCCAGTGCCGATTCGTTCCGATCGAGAACGCCAACAGCGTTTTGACTTGTAATGTTACAGAACATCCGTGGACCAGACTTTTCGAGAACGATCGCCTCGACGTGATTCGCGTTAATTTTGATATCGCGTAACCTCTTTGAGTTATTGGTATCGATGACGCTGATCAGCGAATATGGCGTATGCGCCTCTCTGCCGCCGTTGACCACATAAAGATAGTTCGTCGCCGGATCGTAAGCGATGGAATCAGCGTCGATGGACACTTTGATCTCGCCTACTGCCTGATAGCTATCGCTGTCATACACTCGAACGGCCGAAGCGTCGCCTTCCACGATGAAAAGCTTTTTCAAATCCTGGAGGTAAAGAATGGCGTGAGGCGCCTTCACATCCTCAATGGTGTGAATGAGCTTTTTTGTGTTGGTGTCAAGAACTTGAACCTTTCCATTTTCTTCCGCCGTGAGAAAGAGCCGGTGTCCATAGACATCGGGCGCAAAATGGTCAAAATCGCCGTCTTTGAGCCCAGGCAACGGGATCGTCTCTACCAGCTTTAAGGGTGCCTTCTCTTGAGCTTGAAGGCTGCCTGTCAGCGCGACAAATAGTGCCAGAAAGACAAATCGCATTTTCTTCATACATTCCTTCCTATGTGGATAAGGCATTCAGCCGGTTTAACAAGAACTGCAAGCATCATGCAAACCACCAACCGGCGGCCGGATTTCGCACATCAGATGGGCTTCTGCGCTTCGACGCTACGTAAACGCCGCGGCGCTGGATGCGCAAGAGGATGAGCGTCTTTGCGCCATGTTCAAGACCCAATCTCTCTCGCCAGATGAAGATAAGGATGGGAGGATGCCTAAACTTCAGTTGAAAGAAGCGGCTCTCGACCCGGCGGATGGTACGCCACCATATTCGTCGAGTCAACGGCCCATCCGACCCCCATCCGACTGGTGAGCGGGCGCGGGCGGCCCACAATGGATTTAAGGCGCTTGTTATCAAGCAAATCTCGTCATATACCGCTTTTCAGCTAAATAGAAATTAACCTTGTTTTAAGTTCGAATAGGAAGGAATCAATTATGCTCGGTCACACCGGCATGCCGCGGGGACCGAGGCGCACGTTGGGGACATCCTTAAAGCGATGGCCCTCGAAAAGGGGAGCTCGAGAATCGATTTGCACAACAAGGCCAGAGCCAGGTCGATGTGATTGACCGCGAGAAACGCGCACTGATCGCCAGTTGGCCAATCACAAAGGGTACGGTCAATGTCGCCATAGCCCCGGATGAAGCGCACCATCGCCTGTTTGTCGCTTGCCGCAACGGAGAGATCGTCTTGATGGATACGCAAACAGGGAAAGAAATTGCAGCTTTGCCGATCGCCAAGGGCCTCGACGATCTGAAATATGATGCCGGCGGCAAACGGATTTATGCCGCATGTAATGGCGACGCGGATGTCTACGAGCAGTCAGACCGGGATAACTACAGACTCCTTGGAGGTTCCAACTGGACCGGTCGGGTGGACCGCGCTCCTGGTGCCGGATCCGAAACAGTATTTCGTGGCCGTGCCGCTGCACGGAACCACGAGCGCCGAGGTTCTGGTTTTTGAGGTCCACTGAGCGGACTACCGTCGGATGAAGTTGCCGATTTTTATGCACGAGCAACTCCGCCCGCCGTTATGCGACGATATTACGCAAAGCCTATGAGGATCCTCTTGGTCGAAGACGAACGGAAGGTCGCCAACTTTATCGCGCGTGCCTTGCGTGAAAATTCATACGCGGTGGATGTGGCCGAGACGGGTGAGAAGGCACTCGAACTAGGCACGGACGTCACGTACGCTGCCATTCTTCTCGATGTCCAATTGGCGGGCCTGAGTGGCATCGAAGCCTGCCGCGAGTTGCGCCAGCAAGAGATAGAAGCCCCGGTCTTGATGCTCACGGCTCGAGGCTTGATCGAACAGAGGGTGGAAGGGTTGGACGCCGGTGCGGACGACTGCCTCAGCAAGCCCTTTGTCTTAGCAGAACTCCTCGCCCGTGTGCGGGCACTCGTTCGACGGGGCTTCCATAGCGGCAACGCCAGACTCTGCGATTGGGACCTCTTGCTCGACGGCCATCGACGCCGTGCCACTCGGGTCCAACACGTAATTCCTCTAGCGGCCAAAGAATTTGCGCTCCTCGAGCTTTTCCTGCTCCATGCCCCCGAACTTGTGACGCGCGGTGAAATCGACAAGCATGTTTGGGACTGCCATTTTGATGGCGAGACAAACCTCGTTGAGGTGTACGTCAACCGCTTGCGTCAAAAGATTGACCAAAATCGACCGGCCAAACTGATTCACAGTGTCCGCGGCGTAGGCTATCGTTTGGGAGCCCCGGAAGGATGAAGGCGCACACCCTTCGCTTCCGGATGATGATTTTACCTGAACGAAGTTCAGGGTTTTGCGGGGTTTTCGATGAACATCACTTGAGAATCGAGCTATACGCTGAGCGTACTTTCGTATTCTGCGGGAGGGAGTTGTGAATTACGCGGTGCTGCTTCAATCCGCCCTAGTGGCGTTGCTTCGGAATAAAATGCGAAGCGTGCTGACGGTCCTGGGGATCACCATCGGGATCGCCGCGGTTATCTGCGTCGTCGCGATCGGCAAAGCTGGACAAGCCCAGGTAGAACAGCAGTTGAACAACCTGGGAGACAACTTTGTTTGGATAGAAGCGGGCGGGCGCGCGGTGAATGGAGTGCGCACCGGCACGCACGGGACAAAAACACTGACGTACGCCGATGCCGTTGCCATCAAGAATCAAGTCTCTTTGATCAAGAGCGTTTCACCCAACGTCGACGGACCGGTGCAGATCATTTATGGAAACCAAAACTGGTTTACGTCGTTCCGAGGCGTTTCGCCGGAATACTTCGACATAAAACGCTGGTATGTGGATCAGGGCGCCGCATTTTCCCAGGACGATGTGGACCGAGCGGCGGACGTCTGCGCGATCGGTCTCACCGTGCGCGATCAGCTTTTTGGGGTGGAAGACCCGATTGGGAAGGTGATACGAGTCAAGGACCTTCCCTGTAAGGTGGTGGCCACCCTTCATCCGAAGGGGCTATCCGTTTCCGGGCAAGATCAAGACGATACCATTCTCATGCCGTACACTACGGGTCAGAAGAAGATTAAAGGGGCCAATTGGCTGGACGATATCCTGTGCTCGGCGGTATCGCAAGCGGCCGTCAAAGTGGCGGGCCAGGAAGCGGCGGCGGTGCTCCGGGATCGCCATCACTTGCGCCCCGAAGAGGAAGATGACTTCAACATTCGGAATCCCGAGGACATTATTCAGGCGCAACTCGAGGCCAGCCGGACTCTAACGATTCTCTTGATTGCCATCGCTTCCATTTCCTTACTAGTGGGTGGAATCGGCATCATGAACGTCATGCTCGTTTCGGTAACCGAGCGGACCCGTGAGATCGGCGTCCGCGTGGCGGTTGGCGCGACCGAAGAGGCCATCCAGCTACAGTTCTTAGGCGAATCAGTCATGCTGAGCCTGGTGGGCGGAGCGGCTGGAGTGCTGTTCGGAGTCGTTGGGTCGTATTTGGTTGGCCAAACACTTCGGTGGCCCATGCAGATGTCACTTGAGTCCGTCGTGATTGCGGCCGTCTTCTCGATTGCTGTCGGAGTTTTTTTTGGGTATTACCCGGCGAGAAAGGCATCTCTGCTGGACCCTATCGAAGCACTGCGATACGAATGAACCTGCCGGATCTCGGGTCTCAGGAAAAAGGATGAAAACAAAGAGCAAGTGGTACATCGTGGCAGGTCTTGTGGTCTTCGCTGGAGCATTTGTGGCTTTCGGATTGAACCGCAGCACCCAGCCGCAACACTTCACCGCCAAGGCTGAACGGGGCGACATCCACGATGTGGTGGAAGCCACCGGAACCATAAACGCGGTGATCACCGTGCAAGTTGGATCTCAGGTCTCCGGCACCATCGCGAAGCTGAATGTCGACTTCAACTCCCGCGTCCACAAGGGTGATGTCGTCGCACTGATCGATCCCGCACTGTTCCAAGGGGCGCTGTTACAGTCTTCCGCCGATTTGGATAATGCCAAAGCCAACGTGGCGGCGGCGAAGGCCAACCTCGAAAAGGCGAAGGCCGCCTCGCAGCAGACCAAAGCCGACTACGACCGCGTCGCTCAGCTTACGAAGGATAACATCATGAGCCAGCAGCAACTGGACCTCGCCAAAGCCAACTATGATTCAGCGAACGCGGCAGTGGGCGCAGCGGCGGCGAACGTTACGCAAGCCGAGGCGCAAGTCAGCCAAAAGGCCGCGGCTCTGGCGGTGGCCCAAACGAATCTCAACTATACCGTGATTCGATCTCCGATCGATGGCACCGTGGTGGCACGTAATGTGGATGTGGGACAGACGGTGGCCGCTTCATTGCAAGCGCCAACGGTCTTTACCATCGCACAGGATTTAAAAAAGATGCTGGTATACACCAAAACGGACGAGTCTGATGTTGGCAACATCAAACTAGGGAAGGCGGTCACGTTCAAGGTGGATGCCTTCCCCAAGGATACGTTTCGCGGGGTGGTCAGCCAAGTCCGGATGAATCCGACCACCGTGCAAAACGTGGTCACCTACGACACGATCATCGAATTCGACAATCCGGAGTTGAAACTGTTCCCGGGAATGACCGCATACGTGAGCATCCCCGTGACGACCGCGCAAAATGTGTTGAAGCTGCCTAACACGGCGTTGCGGTACAAGCCTCCAATGGCTCCCGAGGAGGTTCTGGCGCTCTATAGGCGGTACGGGATCGAAGGAGACGAGAAACAACGCGCCGGCGAAGACCGCGGCTCGCCGGCCGGCAGTGGAACACAAAATCTGCCACGTGCTCCGAGAGCAGAGAATGCCATCGTATGGAAGCTGCATGCCGATAACACCATGGAGCCCGTCAAGGTTTCACTGGGGATCACGGACCATTCCTATACGGAAGTGACCACCCTTATTAAAGGGGAACTGAAAGAAGGAGACGAACTCATTATTCGTTCCGTGATGCCGAAAACGCCGACTCCCGGAGGCGCGGGGATAAGGCGCTAGTGCTCCGCGGGTAATGAAACTCCGCTATGTCAACGATTGATTCGATGCCGGCCGTCAACCAAACCGAAGCTGCGCCGATGGCCTCCGCCGGAGCCGCTGTCATCCGCGTGGAAGACGCCCACAAGTACTACGATCTAGGTGAAACACGCGTGCATGCGCTCCGCGGTGTCAGCATCGTGATTGGGCAGGGAGAGTTCGTGGCCATCATGGGGGCGAGCGGTAGCGGCAAATCGACGTTCATGAATATGCTGGGCTGTCTCGACCGCCTCAGTTCCGGGCGATACCTGCTCGAGGGTATCGACGTCTCTCATCACGACAAGAGGGCGCTGGCCTTGATCCGTAACCAGAAAATCGGGTTTGTATTCCAGGGATTTAACTTACTGGCGCGCACAACTGCCCTGGAAAATACCGCGCTGCCTACGTTGTACACAAAGATCGATAAAGCCGAGCGGGGAAAGCGTGCCGCGGAGGCGCTGGCGATGGTCGGCCTCGCCGACCGCGCACAGCACTTCCCTTCGCAGATGTCCGGGGGACAGCAACAGCGGGTTGCCGTCGCACGCGCACTGGTGAACCGCCCGTCGATCCTGCTGGCCGACGAGCCCACGGGCAATCTCGACAGTCGCACCTCTGTTGAAATTATGGAAATCCTTCAGAGCCTGAACGACAAAGGATTAACCATCGTACTGGTTACGCACGAGCATGATATCTCTCAGTTTGCTAAGCGTGTGCTCGTCTTCCGCGACGGAAAAATCCGCAGGGACGATCCGGTAGTCCATCGGCCGAAGGCCACCGAAGTCCTGAAGACGCTGCCGACCCTTGAAGACTAGCGGGAACGGCAGCAATCGACACCTACAGTTTGCGCGATACGTGAACCACACCATCTACGAAATTGGGGAGGGTGCGTTTTGCAGGCTGGTGATGCGTCCGGCCTGAGGGAGGTTCCACTGATCGGTCAAGCACATTGGTAGTTCGATTTTGCGGACCTTCGGCAGGTCCATCAACAGCTGCATGAAATAGTGTTGGGGGTCAACGGTGTGCCGGCGGCAGGTGCTGGTCAAGCTCGCCAGGATGGCAGCCGTCGTCCGCCGCGCGGGTTACCGACAAACATTGAAGTCTTGCGGTTCAGCACCACGCTTCATCGAGCGTTCACTGATGTTGTTGTCGATGGGCACCTGTCTCTACTGAACATTCCAAGCCTTACTTGCTTTCAAAGGATAATTGCTGATTGGGGAGATTGAAAACAGGCAAGAAGCAAACTCTACGGGTGCAACTGCAGTTCCGCCCGCCCGCTCGCTTGGCCGCACACCAACTAAACTGGGTTCAGGAATAGGCGCCTCCATTCTGACCAGCAGCGTTCGCAGCAAGGAGACTATGCAACTTTACATAAACTCAAGAGAGGCAACCTTGGCACTGGGGACTCATGAGGTGAGGGTGACGGCTAAGGGCTTCAACACGGTAGTTTCGACGGTCACCCTCGCGGTGGGGGCGCAGCAGCAGCTCAACATCCCGATGAGGGTCGGGGAAACAACGCAAACCGTCCAGGTGACGCAAGCTGCGCCGCAAATTGATCTCACCTCGTCAACCCTGACTGGACAAGTCGAATCTCAGATGATACTCGAGTTGCCCCTGAACGGTCGCGACTGGACTTCGCTTGCTACTCTTCACCCTGGCGTCAACCTGATCGAAACCCAGGTGGACTGTGCTCAGTCCGCGCGCGGTAATCGTGGCTTCGGAGCGGAACTCACCATCTCCGGCCAAAGGACCACAAACAACAACTACCGGCTGGACGGTGTTAGCGTCGACGATTACGCCCACAGCGGCCCGGGCAACCTGATCGGCGGAGCCTTGGGTGTGGACGCCATCAGGAGTTCTCCGTTCTGACCGGCGGCTTCTCGGCCGAATACGGGAAGGCCACCGGCGGAGTCGTAAACGCGATCATCAAGTCGGGCACGAACTCCTTCCATGGCGACGTGTACGAATTCATACGAAACAGTGCGTTGGATTCGAGAGATTACTTCTGCAGGAGCGGCAACACCTCGTTGGCGCAATTCAGGCGCAATCAGTTCGGCGGCGCTGCCGGTGTGCGAGTCATAAAGGACAAGACGTTCATCTTCGGAGATAGCGGGCTTTGCCGAGCAATTGACCAGTTTCCCAGACCCCCGTCGTGCGTAATCCCCATTCACCAGACGGTGTTTAGCGTCATCCACTTTCTTCCGCCGCCAGATTCTTGCGCAAAGTGTCGCGGTCTAACTCGTTTTCCCAACGGGCCACGACGAGAGTGGCGACCGCATTGCCGGTCATGTTAACAACAGCGCGGCACATGCTGAGGAAACGATCGACGCCGAGAATCAGCGCCATGCCGGCAACGGGTATGGTTGGGATCACCATCATGGTGGCGACGAGCGCGATGAAGGCGGCTCCTTGCACGCCGCTCGCGCCTTTGGAGGTGAGCACCGCGACGCCCAGGATCGTGAATTGCTGGGTAAGTGTTAGATGGGTGTTGGTCGCCTGAGCCACGAATAAGGCAGCAAGAGTCATGTAAAGGCTCGTGCCATCGGCATTGAAGGTGTAACCGGTGGGGACAACCAGGCCGACGAGGGCTTTGGAGCAGCCGAGCTTTTCGAGCTTAGCCATGATCGAGGGCAACGCCGGTTCCGAAGAACTCGTGGCCAGCACGAGGAGAATTTCATCGCGAAGAAACCAGAGGAAGCGCAGGATTCCGAAGCCTGCTACGCGAGTGATGCTCCCCAGCACGAGGATGACGAAGAATATCGATGTAATGTAGAGCGTGGCCATCAATTTGACGAGAGGACCCAAGGAAGCCAGACCGTATTTGCCGATGGTGAAGGCCATGGCGCCAAAAGCCCCGATGGGGGCGAAGCGCATCAAGATGGCGACCACGCCAAAGACGACGTGGGTCACGGCGTCCAAGAGATCGACGAGCGGTTTGCAGCGCGGGCCGGCGAGCGACAAAGCGAAGCCGAACAGAACAGAGACGAGTAGCACTTGCAAGATGTCTCCCCGAGTGAACGCATCGACAACGGTGTTCGGAATGATGTGAACGAGGAACTCCGTAACACTTTGGGTTTTGGCCTGGCCGGCATATTCGGCCACGGCCTTAGCGTCCAGCGTGGCGGGATCGATGTTAAAGCCGCTGCCGGGACGCACCACATTGCCCACGACGAGTCCGATGAGCAGGGCAAGCGTGGAGACTGCCTCGAAATACAGGAGGGCTTTGCCGCCGACGCGGCCGACTTTCTTCATGTCCTCCATGCCGGCGATTCCGGTGACTAAGGTACAGAAGATGACCAAGGTGATGATCATGGTGATCAAACGGATAAAGGCATCGCCGAGCGGCTTCATGGCCACGGCGCAAGCGGGGCTGACATGCCCGAGGATGATGGCAATGGCGACGCCGAGCAGCACTTGGAAGGAGAGCTCCATGTAGAAGGGCCTTTTGCGCGGTGGTGAAATTGTTTCAGGGGCGGTGACGGCCGGGAGAAGCATCGCTTGGGTTAGCTCCTTTGAAGCACGGGGCGGAGCTCGCGGACATCGCGCAGAGTCTCCAGAGTGAGCCATTTGCCGATGAGAGCCTTCGCGAGACCAGGCGGCAGCGCCGCGAGGACCGTGGACACGCCGCCGAGCTTGATCTCAAGCGGCGCCGGGTCACCATTTTGGAGCCTTCTCTCTTCGTGGACATTTTCCTCCAAATGGCGCGTTCCTATCCTATTCCGCAAGAGCTTGGCGGCCGGTCCGTGGCGAGCGGCGCAGCATCGAAAGTGCGAGAACTGAGGTTATGCTACGAGTAGACTGGATACCTGAATTCAGCATTAATTTATCTTAATCGCAATTTGTTTTCACACGCCCCAAAAAATCGGCTAAGCCTCCGCCAACGCTTTCATTATGCAGAACAATTCGTTTTTGGCCTCAAGGCCGTAGCATCATGGCGCCGGCCATGCAGGCGTGGAAACTGGTGGCAGGGCTCGTCGTCCCTTGGGCGCCAGCGTATCGCTGGAAATAGCACGCCGCGCTTTCATACGATCACCCCTCAGAGGGTGCTGCAGACCAACCTGCTGTTGGTTGCAAACGCTTTGACAGAATTGGGCGGTGCACTTACACCGACGGCATGGAGATAAATCTTTCGCCAGAGCTGCAAGCCAAGCTTGACCGTATCGCCTCGCAACAGGGACGCGACACTGAATCGCTGGTGCATGAAGCAGTCGAGCCTTTGGTGGGTTACGACCAATGGTTGGTCCGCCAAGTCGAAAGTGGTCAAGTGCTGGAACATGAGGAAGTTGCCGCGCGTATGGAAAAGCTGATTACCCAAAAACAGCGTCGGGTTTGAGCGCGAATTGGTGATGCCTTCCCTGCCGTACATCATCGTCTATCATGTAATTCTGGCGAGGCACAGCTGTCGTGGATGAGAATGCCTCGGGACCGATTCCGCACTCTTCGTAGTAGAGCTTCCCGCCCTCGACGTATACAAATGCCCCCAGTGCAGGCTGAGATGGCGCCGGTGCGCTCTTCGGAGGTGCTTGGCTCCGTGCGTTCAGACTCATGCACAGGGCAAACAGAAGGACACGACCCATGGTCATTGGCCATCCGCCGGGAGCGGCTGGCTGTTTCGCGGAGGGAGAGTATAGCCCTTACCGGGACGGAACATCGGGTGTTGCGGCTAACTTCCGCATCAAGTGTCCGGGGACTCGCGCTGGTTAAATCTTGGCCCGCCACCGGCTCAACAAAAGCCTCAGGTCATTACCCGACAGCCGGTTCATAGGATCGCCTGTTCCCGGATACGAGATTTACCGGATTGTTCCCACATTTGCCGTCGAGTACATAACCTTACTCAGAGCTGCTTCCTGGAAACTCGCTAGGAACACCAGTTCCATGTCTGTGCGAGAAGGCAGTCCCCACAGGAAGCGAGAAAATGGTGGAGGTCCCGATTACGAAGGAGGTTGTCCAGTACGTGGTGGAATCGCCTAGGGATCACGCAAGGAGAAGAATCGAATGATCAAGAAAATGCCCAAGCCCGCTTTCCTCGGATGCCTACTAACAAGTCTGGTTATCGGCCCCTTCTTTGACTTCGCACGCGGCGGCGCGCCTTTAGCTCTGCCCAATGTCAATAGAGGGATTTTGGCCCCGCTCGCCACCGACTGCACGATATTTGCTGCAGCGAACGGGAACGACGGCAACGATGGAACCAAGCATGCGGACGGAACCATTTACCCAAAAACGCTGATCGGTGCAGCCGCATCTACTGCGCCGGGTTCGGTAGTTTGCCTGCTCGGCGGCAGGTATGAGTTGCCTTACGCATTCGTCCCTCCGTACGGCGGCAGCTCCTCGTCCTGGATCACCTATAAGCATTATGGCGATGGCGACGTGCTTCTGGTGTGGACGGGCGGTTTCACCGCAACGCCGATGATTAACATAAATTCGACTGTCTCCCCTCCCACTCCCTATGTCCAATTCATCGGACTGACTCTGGACGGTCAGGGGATGGCTCTTGATGGTTTTTTCTGCAAGGGAAACTCCTCGGTGCGATTCTACGGCAACGTCATCAGCAATACGGGCGGGTCCGGCATCGGGACGCAGAACTGCGATTACGTCACCGCCGATCACAATATCATCGCCCACAACGGCTACATCCCGGCCGGCGCCGATCCTAATATGGCCCAGTATTACAGCTGGACCAGCGGGATCTCCTTCAATATAAATCAGTGCTCTAACTCCTATGATGGATTGCATCTGATAATCGCCAACAACGTCATCGTCGGGGAAGTGGACCAAAGCTCGAACCACAAGGACGTCAACGGCAAGCACACCGACGGTGGCGGCATCATCCTCGACTATGACACCGATACTGCGCCTCCCGTCATTACCTGTGCTTACCCGCCCGGGGCACTCATCGCTAACAACATAGTTTATGGTAATGGCGGCCAATGTATCGCCGCCAATCAAGTTTCAAATTTCTGGATTGTGAACAACACGTGCTATAAGAACGGCTTAGATCTTTCCGAGGAGCCCAGTATTGGTGAGTTTGACTCGCACGACTCAACGAATGGTCACTTCGTGAATAACATAAGTGTTGCCTGGCAAGCGGCTCATCCTGCGTACGTGCAAGCCGGCGTGAATTCCGACATTTATTACTTCAAGAATCTTTATTTCGGAAGTTCTTGCGGCTTTGCGTGTTCGGATGCAACGCAGTGGTTCTCTGGGGACCCCTTGTTTGTCAATGCCCCTTATTTTGATGGGGCGGCGACTACGGATGAGCAGTACAAGACAGCACGGCCGCCTTCGGCAGGAACACCAACTGACCACGCACTACCACAAAGATGCGCGGGCTTGGTCCCTACTTGCGGTATCGTCAGCGGGTTCGGGCTGGCATCCTCGGCCAGCCGTGCGTACAACGCCGGCATCGATCCCACAACCGACAGCGTCTTGTCCGCCCGCATGTCAGCAAACCTCAAGGCCGAAATGCAATCCTATATATATACAGACATCAACGGCAGAACGCGCACGGCCGGAGTCAATTGGGACTTGGGGGCCTTGGCACACAACAGGGATTGAAGAGATTTGTTTGTCCACCCGGGATAACGGGTGCCGCAATTCGCGACACGCCAGAATCAGAACAACGCCATCTACCGTTAGGTGGCGCAAGCAGAGATGCTGGAGGTCTGTGCGCGACAACTCCCTACCCTCAAGCCAAACCCTGAGGGAGAGGCCGCCGCGCGTCGGTGAGCCCTTGGCGTTGGCCTAGACCGTTGGCCTAAACCCGGATAGCACATCCGACGTCCCCCGAAAAACTAAGGGGATCACCCGCGCCGCAACTACAGGATTTCCCTACTTGCCAGCCTGCGCAGTCAATTGTGCCTGCCGAAAAAAGACCGAAAGACCGTATGACACCGTATGACAATGTTACATGCTTTGTCTCCCAAGCTCTCAGGTCGATATGGATGTCGCTGATTCTTAAGCTCTTCCCGTCCGATGTCATTTTCGCGAACCGCAGTATCTACCATGGCAGCGCTGGGTTTCGAATGCTCGCACTCTCCCCCCAAAGGGTGAACAGGAGGACTTAAACGAAAAACAGAAAACCGCGCTGCGAACTGTGGTCGGGGAGCTGAAGAATGGCAAAAGAAAATTCAGATTTTCGACGCATTGATGGAGGATTTCCAGGAAGCCATTGCTCGGAAGAAGGGCCACAAGGTGGCACTCCGAGTTACTGAAATTCCCCGCGTCAAGCCCATGCACCCCCGACAGATCAAGAGAATACGACTGGCTCTAGGGGCCAGCCAATCCGTGTTTGCGTATATTCTAAATGTCAGTCCCAAAGTCGTTCAGAGTTGGGAACACGGCGCACGGCGGCCAACAAGCGCGGCTCTCAAACTTTTGAGTATTGCGCAAAGTAACCCGCAAATACTCCTGCAATCCGAAACAGCCTCCCGTCCTCGCATTGAGCGACGGAGGGTTGCTCTGTCTCATGGGCCGCGATCGTGATTGCTTACATTCGTGGGTCCTCTTGAATGAAAGACTGCTCCCTGGACAATAAGTCATTAATTTCAGAGTCGGCTAGAGTTTTGGCGAACCATACCTTCCCCAGCATACTTTTAACAATTTCGCGTTTGACATGAGCGCAGTTACAGCTTAAATAGTGCAAGGAAGGACGAGTCTACTCGGAGTGTGCTTCGTGTCGAGGAATGCTACCGTCCCTCGCAGGTGCATGGCTCGCATAAGTCCAGTTCATCGTGACTACGTCGTGAGAAGCGACTAATCATCGCAGGTCCGAGTTTGGATTTGGTTTCGTTTGGATCTAAATTCTTTTTTTTCTATGCATCTCGACTGTGCTGTTCAAGCCCAATTCCGCTTCGGGGAGGCAATCTTGAAAGCCCGCACACTCCTCTTAACAGATTTACCGGCAAATCGACGCGCTAAGTCTTTCTTCCGCCTGGCCCCCATTCTGGCTGCCACTCTTGCCGTTGGTTCGTGCTTCGCTCCTGCCCTTCGGGGCACCGGCCCGTCTGCTTCTCTGTCATCCGAGGACGCCAAGGTTGGGTCAACTGAATCGGCGAATGTTACGATTCCAGGGCCGTTGCGCTCCTTTTTGCGCATGGCGGGAATTAGCCAGAAGGTCTCACCCGAAGAAGTTATACCTTTGTTGGCGCGTAACGTATTCGTATTGGGTTATGAGGGACGGTGGCCAAAGGGCCGGCCGTCGGAATTTCTTATCCTCTTGACCCGCTATGTGCAGCAGGCGCGAGAATTGGCGGTCCTGGCAGGTCCCGGTGGTGCCATTCATGTTTCTACTTGCGACGAAGCGAAACCACTGCTGAAAATCCTGGGTTATCGAACCCGGGCTGACTGCGGGCAGCGTAGCACTTTCTTGGAGACTGCCGATCCGCAAAGAGCGTTTCTCACCATCGACTCGGGATTTCCCCTGCCAGACCTTGAAAAGAGTCTCCAAGAGGGCCGGGCTTTCACGTATTCCTTCTCGACGTCAGCCGTACCTGCCCCCCCCGTAGATATCGACTGGACCAAGAAAGGGAAAAAAGTCGATGTAGTGGACATGCTCTTAGGCGATCCGGAGCTGGCCCGCTTGTACTGGGCGTTGGCGAGGATGGATTCCGAAACTCTATCAACGTTGCGGCAATCGCAAGTGTTGAAAAATATGGTTTCGCAAGCTGCGGTCTTGCATTTCTACGGCAGCCACATCTGCGTTCGATCTGGGCGAGTGATGGTGCCAGGGGGATCAGCCGCGGCCCCTGCTTGGAAGGAACTCGTCGGAGCAAGTCCTGACTCTCCGGGAGAATTTATCCCTAAATTGATCGCGAAGGACAGTGGCTGGCTTGCGGCCTATTTTGACGACCTGTCGAGTTTACCTCCGTCACAGCAAACTCACTTCACCGAACCTGCCCGGCTGCGGCGTTTTTATGAGATGTTCCGCGGAAAAGACTCTTCCGATGCTGGAACGGGCGTGTTCCGGCGCGACGCTGGTTTGCTTCTTCTGGTGACCCGCCTTCGCTGGGAGCCGGACGGCGATTTATACGTTCCTGGAAATCTCGACATATGGAAGAAAATCTTCCGACAAAAGACGGACTCCAAAATTATCCGTGACTGGGGGCGCCGGGCCGCACATTGGGACCACCCGGGTCAATTGCTCGAAGCCCTGTTCGCGATTTCTCGAATGCCCATCGACACAAGTCCTTTGGGAAGCTACCTGGTGCTTAGTGAACTCGACGGCAGGCGCTCTCCGGAGCGTCGGCTTAGGCCCGAAACGGTGGCCTTGCTGGCCGACAAGTTCTCTGAGTTCAGCGACCAGTACCTAGTCTTTTCAGAATTTCCAGATTTGGACGATGCTTCCATCGCTGCCTTCCTCCAGGTTGTAACCAGCCTCAATGGTATTCCCAAGAATACTCTACGGGGCAACGCCTTCGGAACCTTTCAAGCCAGCATCGGACTCTGGCAGATATTGGCGCGTCAGGGTGAAATACCTGGCGCCACTTTGAACGATTCTTGGCAAAAAGTGATCAAGCCCTTTGGCAAGATCGGCTCTTCAACGCAGCTTTTCGATGCAGGCCGCGCCGCCCTGAAAGACCTGATGGTTGCCGCAACCGGCAAAGCCGATGCTTCTCAAGACAAAATCATCAATTTGCTTGCGGGTCCGTATCAGGTAGCGCCGGAAGCCCAGCGCATGCATGAACTGATCGCCAACAGAATCCGATCCGTTTTGGACGGACAGCGTTTGGTTCCTCTCGATGACGTCTTGGCCCTGGGTGTAGGTCTGCGCGAGGTCGCGCAAGGGAACCTCTCAGGCAATACCTTGCTTCCTTTGGCCGGGGAGCTCAGGGAATTCGAGATGCCCCAGCCAATTTTCCGAAATAGCGAGAGAGATCAGTGGGCCGCGGGAATTTACAACAACCGTCATACGGAATTGCAGATGCACACGAACCTGGCGAAGATAATTAAGTCGCCGAGTTCTTCCGAACAACTGGCGGAGGCCCGCGGCCAACTCGCTCCCTTTTTGCGAGACACCCTCGTAGGCCTCAATTATGCCTACTATGAGCCTCCCGGCGCCCAGATTCTCCACCACAATCCTCTTTTCGTTCGTTCGCATGATTTTGCGGGTGATACGGTCATCGGCCTGGAACGACTTTGGCAAGCGCCTCAGTTGTTCGGCGCAGGCTCTCCGGCGGGCGGAGGCGCACACTTGGTCGGATCGCTTGCCGATTTACCTTACGTCCTTGCCGCCGCGGAGCAGGATTTCATCGTGCCACAAAATGTGCAGGCCCTGGTCTGGCGAGAGTTGGTGCCTGGCCTTTTGACCAACGCCGTCGTGCCCCGATGGTGGAACGTGAGCCAAAATGAGCTTCACGCTGTCAGCCTGTATCAACAGTGCGGCGAAGAGCTTTTGGCCGCTTCCGCTCAAAATGACGAAGTGCGGAAGAGGGTCATCAATATCCTGTCCGATCGAATGATTCCGCAGCGCTCCGAAAGAGTGGAGCAGGCTCTGCGTTCAGGGCACTTACCCGCAGTGCTTTCGCAGTTGATGCCTGCGGACACTTTCTATCTGGCGGCTGAATATCAACGAAGATTTGCGCTAGAGCCCGACTCCTTCGGACCGGCCGGAAATGAGCTTGCAACTCTCGCCGAGCGCTACCCCAACGAAGTAAACTGGGAACGTTTGTCGCGAGACTTTGGCGTGCCACATCGCATATTGGCGAAGAGTTACGCGCGTGAGCTGCTGAATCTGGCGCCTTTCCCGGTTTTCATGAGCTATTCCAGCCGCTTGTTGGCCGAGACCTGGGATTCCAACAACCTGTACTGGGCCCGCCTGGCCGACGAAAAAGGTTATTCACCGGTGATGCTAAATCGCCTGGTTCCTGAGCTCACGCGTCGCATGGTCGAGAAGATTTTTGCCACTGATTTCGAGGATTGGCCGGCGCTGCTGCGCGCCACTCGAGAAACCGGTGAAGAATTCCGGCAGGGCAAGATCGTTGCCTTGTCAAGAAATGACAGTTTTTCGCAGCCCTAGATCAGTTCTGTTGGCTCAATTTTTCACGGAACTGTTACGGCCGGAAAAAACAATGCGCTCCGATATGGGATGCAAACCTATGGAAAAACGATATCTCTTGATCGTGACACTTCTTTTGGGACTGCTGCCTCTTTCCACCTTTCGGACCAGTGCGCAGCAGGACGCGACGCGCCTTCGCGTTGTGGTCAACCTGGTGGAGTTGAATGTGGCCGTGACCGACAAAAAAGGCAACTATGTAACGGGTCTTCATCCTCAGGATTTCGCGATCACCGAAGATGGCATGCCGGAGAACATTGCCACATTTGAAGAAGGGAATGGTCCCACAACCAGATTGGTAGACATTACTGCAGACGTTGGCAGGAACAGTGCGGACGAATCTGTCTCCGCGCAAGGGCGGACTCGGATGCAAGATTCGGTATCAGGCTCTCCTTTGGAAGAAGCGCCCGAAACACTCAGTTCGGCCCTTGCCGGCGCCAATGTCTTCATTTTGTTCGATACCAGCAATTACATGTACCGGGGCTTCGTCTTCGCACAAGATGCCATCGCCGATTTCGTTCGCTCTCTGGAAAGCGCGGACAGAGTAGCTTTCTATTCGTACAGCCGCGACCTTTACCGGGCTGCGGCTTTGACCTCCGACCGGTCGGAAGTGGTTCGCGGCGTGCGCACGAGTGTGGCTGGGGACGATGCGGCACTCTATAACTCGTTGTTGTTGACGGTTCAGGATGCCGGCCAGCATCCGGGAAGAAAGGTGATCGTAGTGTTCTCGAACGGCCCCGACAATTCCAGCATGGTGCCCCCTGAGGATGTCGCCGAGCTGGCCCAATCGGCAGGCATACCTATCTACATGATAAGCACCACCGAGGCGCAGCTTGAGCCTGTTTCTACCGCTGTTTTTGACCGTATGAGCGCGGCCACGGGCGGCAAGGCCTATTTTGCCAAGAGTTGGCGGGATGAAAAGAAAGCGTTTGCCTCCATCCGGGATGATTTAGCCCATCTTTACTCGTTCAGCTACTATCCCAAGCCGAATCCCAATCGTGGATGGCGCTCTATCAAAGTACAACTAGTAGGCGAGGGCTTGAAAAAGTATCACATCCGGACGCGGAACGGGTATCGTCCCAGACCGAACCGGTTTTCAACAGGCAACGAGCCAGCGTCTGCTTCAGGGGCTGTTCCTAACTGATGCAAAAGAAATCACGCCACGCTGGAATTGAAAATACCCGAAGAAGCCGCCTTTCGCCGACCTTGTCGGCGAGCAGCGAGGGTGTTCCCTGATCCGCCGTTTCTTCCCGGCAACTCGTATGGTCAATAATTCGTCCTGGTCGCTGCCCTGAGCAAAAACTCATTGCTCTGCGCACTTCGATGATAAATCAGTCCCGGGAGGTCTTTTGCCAGGGGAGATTCCCGGCATCCTTAATATATGCTGATTGTGATCCCATGGCCCGCTGTCTCGTCGACTTTTATGCCGATTCCCTCTCGTAGTGTTTCAGCAAGGCCCCCCAGCCGCTCCCGACACCGTACCTTTCCCCGTTCTCCACTGACTGCTTGAGTCGGCAAAGGGAATAGCAGTACGTTGTCTTTGCCTTGGTGATTTCTTTCCTCATGATAGTGGGATTCCTAGTGGCACAACGCTTGCCGCAATGTGTCCCTACCGAAAATTCTGCATTCTTTGCTTTGACCAGCAGCTTGATGATTTGCTTTTCTAATGAAAGCATCTTGAAACACTGGTTGATCCCAAAGAAGCGCATGCCTGAAAAAGACACGAGGACCGCCATGTCTTATCTGTGCTGGTCAATGTCGAACCGGCGGGTTCTCGTAACCGCCTTTGCGTGCAATTGAGTATCGAAGGAGCGGGTCCCAAGCCCTCCGTTCAAGCTTGCCATTAGTATCGCCGACCCATGTCACTAGCAAGAGGCTTGGTCGCCTATTCGGAAACTGTCGTTCGCTGGCACATATGGATTATTTCCGAACCGCCCTTTTAATCGGGGCTTGTGATAGCCAGGAACGCCACCAAGGCTTCTCTCTTAGCTAGCCGTTTTCGACGCGGGCCTTTATGTCCGAGTAGGCCGCATCGATGAGCCTGCTTAGCGCTGCAGCGTTTGTGGCCGTTCCCGGTCTCAGCTTCACATGGCGCATGAACTTGCCGGTGCCTTGCAACAAGCGGGCCGGATCCGGCAGCGCTGCGCCGTGAAAGAACCCCACGTTTACGTGGGAAGTGAAAACATTGACGTAGCCGAAGGGCGCATCCCCCAAACATGCTACCGGACAGCCGTCATGCAAAAGCTCGCGGACTTCGTCCCCGCATTTTCGCATCACCTCAAACCACTGATGGGCGATGGCT